>JAESFY010000227.1_pt1 | contig 18882 bp, 20 predicted proteins | sample 9266201 | NCBI WGS metagenome assembly JAESFY01 (sample SAMN14515071, study PRJNA621656) | algae metagenome | isolation source: Nodosilinea sp. WJT8-NPBG4 and co-occurring heterotrophs from soil, lower... | place: USA: Pinto Basin, Colorado Desert, California | collected 2006-05-27 | reverse complement strand
GCGAGAGCTCGTAGATGCGCCGCGAGAGGGCGTCGTCGTCGCTGTCGCCGAAGAGCTGGTCCTCGATCTCGTCGATGTCGTTGAGCAGCCCGGCGACGATCGGCTCGTACCCGTCGACGACCTCATCGAGGATCGCGTACAGCACGGCCTCGGGTCCCATCGCGAGCAGCTCCGGGTTCGCCTCCATCCGTGAGCGCACGGCGACGAGGTTCGGTGACTCGGCGTGCCGGATCGTCACGACGAAGTCCGGACCCACGAACAGGTGCAGCTCGCCGAACTCGATCGACTCCTCCTTGTCGCGGTAGCGCGCCGGCCGCAGCACCGCGAACAGGGTGTCGCCGTAGCGCTCGACCTTCGACCGCTGGTGACCCGACAGTGCGTCCTCGACGGCGAGCGGATGCAGATCGAACTCGCGGGCGACTGACGCGACCTCTTCCGGACTCGGCCGGTACAGGCCGATCCAGGCGATGCCGCCCGCGGCATCCAGGATCCGGTAGGTCTCGTCCAGGTTCTTCGGGGTCTCCACGCGACGTCCGTGGACGTACACGCCGTTGTCGATGAGCGCCATGATGCGCATCCGTTCTCGCAGGCGCACGCCGCGGTCAGCGGGTGCGCAGATCAGTCAGGGGCGGATGACGCCGCCTATGCTGCGGGAAGGACGTGCGAGAACACGGAGCGGATGCTCAACGCGAAAGCGCAGGGAGTCGCGACGCAGCGGTGGCGGCGTCGTAACTATCACCGGACATCGCCATCACCGCCTTACGGGACTCTCGGGGTCGGACGACCCGAGGGGCCATGTTACTCCTCGAAACCGGGGTGCGCGTTTCGTCTCGCTCCGCTCGATCAACGACCGGGGCGGTGAGCGCTACTCTGATCAGCGTGAGCAGCCCGGAGATCACCAGTTTCCTCGCTCGGCTGTCGGCGCGAGATGAGGCGGCGGCATGGTTGGCGGGTGAGTTGCTCGATGCCGGATGGTCGTTGCGCAGTCTCGACGGGCCGATGCAGATGGACGTCTGGCAGCTTCTTCTCGACCGCGGAACGCGCACCGTCCGCTTCGGGATGGAGCGAGGGTACTCGGATGGTGTGCACGTCGCGGATCACGCGGGCGCCTATCGACCGATCGCCGAAGCGATGTCGGGGAGCGCGACGCTGGCGGAGGATCCGGCCGCCGTCCTCCGTTGGTTGAACCGGCGGTCGGACCTCGCGGCTCCCTGATCGGCTACGGGACGATCGAGTCGATGTAGCCGCCGTCGACGCGCACCGCGGCGCCCGTCGTCGCGGAGGCCAGGGGCGACGACAGATACGCGACCATGTTCGCGATCTCCTCGGGTTCGATGAGCCGCTGCAGCAGCGACTGCGGACGGTGCAGCCTCATGAACTCGCGCTGGGCCTCGTCCCACGGCAGCGCCTTGTCGACGAGTTCGTAGACGAAGTCCTCGACGCCGCCGGTGTGGGTCGGGCCGACGAGTACCGAGTTGACGGTGACGCCGGTGCCGGCGGCATCCTTCGCGAAGCCGCGCGAGACGGCGAGCAAGGCGGTCTTCGACATGCCGTAGTGGATCATCTCGGCCGGGATCACGACCGCCGAGTCGCTGGCGATGTTCAGCACCCGGCCCCAGCCGCGCTTCTTCATGCCGGGCAGCGTCGCGCGGATCAGACGCACGGCGGCCAGCACGTTGACGTCGAAGTAGCGGCGCCATTCGTCATCGGTGATGTCGAGCGCCGGCGTCGAGCCGAAGATGCCGAGGTTGTTCACGAGGATGTCGATGTCGCCGGTGGCTTCGAGCACGGCATCGGCCCCCGCCTGGTCGGTCACGTCACCGGGGGCGGCGATGAGATCGCGTTCGGCGTTCTGCGCACGCAGGGAGTCGATGACGGATGCCACGGTGTCGGCGCTGCGCCCGTTGACGGCGACGCGGGCTCCGGCATCCGCCAATGCCGTCGCAATCGCGCGGCCGATGCCCTGGGTCGAGCCCGTGACGAGTGCGGTCTTGCCGGTGAGGTCGATCTGCATGGTGTTCCCTTCGTCTGTGGCTTTCGAATCGCGCAACTGGTCGATGATCGGCCGTCGCACCGACCAGTTGCGCGATTCTAAAGGCCGGGGGAGAGCCCCACGAGCTCCGCGCTCTTCAGCCAGAGCGCCTCGGCGAGAGCTGCGTCCTCGACCTGAGGGTTCACGCGCATCGTCAGCACACGCTCGTCGTAGTACGCCCCGGACTCCCAGGTCTCACCCGGCGTGCCCTCGATGAACCAGCGGAGCGTCTCGCCGCCCTTGTCGGTGCTGATCGCGAGCACATGCTTGAGGGGCGTGCGGTAGAGCAGCCGCATGACACTCGACGACCCCGCCGCGAAGTTCGTGCGCACGACCCCGGGGTGGAAGGCGACCGCGCTCAGGCCATCGGCGTGGAACTTCGCGTGCAGGCTCTTCGTGAACAGCACGTTCGCGAGCTTCGCGTCGCCGTAGGCCTTGTTCGCGCTGTACTTCTTGCGGTTGTCGAGGTCGTCGACGTCGATGTGCCCGAAGAGGCGGTGGCCGACGCTCGAGGTGTTGATGACGGCGGCATCCGCCTTTCGCAAGTGCGGCAGCAGCAGGTTGGTGAGGAGGAAGGGCGCCAGGTGATTCACCTGGATCGTCTTCTCGAAGCCGTCGACGGTCGGGGTCCGGTCGCCGAAGATGCCGCCGGCGTTGTTGGCCAGCACGTGGATGCCGTCGCCGCCGACCCGCGCGGCGAGCTGGTCGGCCAGCTCCCGGACATCGTCGAGGCGGGCGAAGTCGGCGGTGAGGTGCTCAGCACCGGTCTCCCGTGCGACAGCGGCGGTCTTCTCGACCGACCGTCCGACGAGGATCAGTCGGTGCCCCGAGGTGGCGAGTTGCCGCGCCGCGGCGGCGCCGATCCCATCGGATGCTCCGGTGATCACGATCGTCCTGCGCCGACCGGTCGAGACCTTGGGCGTCATGCGCCCTCGCGTCGCGGCGGGGAGGGGCGCAGCGGCTCGGCGATCGGCATCCGCTCGGGTTCGGGAACAGCTTCGGGTTCCGACGCGGGATCGGATGCCGTCGGCGCGACCGGCGCCGCGATCTCGCGCGCCACCTGCTGCTCGAGCACGGTGACCGCGTCGTCGGAGAGCAGGATCAGGCCGTCGAGCTCTTCGCGCACCCGCTTGTAGGCGACGTTGCGCTCGGCCTGCGTGGCCGACTCGTCGACCGCGACCTTGAGCAGTTGCTGCGCCCGATCCAGGCGTTTGCGCTCCGGCGCGGTGAAGGTCGAGTCGCGCAAGCGCCGGGCATCTTTCTCGGCGATCTCGAAGGCGACGGCGTAGTCGCCGACGGCCTGCAGGTATTCCGCGACCTGGTGCTCGCTGACCTTGGACTCGGCGGATGCCGGGCGCAGAGCATCCGCCGTCTTCTTGGCGCGCAGGAACGCGGCGGTCAGCGGCTGACGGCCGTCGCTCATGGCGGGGAAGGCGATCAGCTTCGCGACGTCGAGCTCGTAATCCAGCCAGCGCGCGGTGATCTCGTCGTGCTCGGCGAACAGGCGCACGAGCAGATCGTCGGGAACGACGGATGCCGTGGTGTCGACGACCGAGGGCCCGCGGCGCTTCATCTGCTGGTTCATCGCGCGCGCCTCGATCTCGGCGGTCTTGAGCTGCGCCTTCATCTTCAGGGTCTCGAGGCGGCGCTCATGCCGGCGCTTCGCGCCCTGTTCCCAGGCCTTGGCGGCGCCACCGGCCATCCCCATGATGGGGAAGATGAGCCACCAGTAGCTGCCCGCCCATTGCCAGAACTCTTGCATGATGCGTTCAGCCTACTTCTCGGACCCTCCCCGCTCACCTGCCAACGAGTGAACGATCCGGTCGACGAGTTCTTCGGGTCCGGCATCCACGATCACGGTGATGCCCCGCTCGTCGGGCTCGAGGGGTTCGAGGGTGGCGATCTGCGACTGCAGAAGGGCGGGCGGCATGAAGTGGCCCGCGCGGGCCTCCGCCTGCAGCGCGACCCGTTCGGGGGCGGCGGCGAGGTGCACGAACAGGGTCGCAGGCGCCGTGGCCCGCAGCCGGTCGCGGTAGCTGCGTCGGAGCGCCGAGCACGCGACGACGGCCCCCGGCTCGGCGATGAGCGCGGCGCCGACGAGGTCGAGCCAGGGCCAGCGGTCCGCGTCGACGAGCGGGATGCCCGCGCTCATCTTCGCGATGTTCTCCGGACCGTGCAGGTCATCGGCATCCACGAAGTCGACACCCAGCCGAGCTGCCAGCTGCACGCCGATGGTCGTCTTGCCGACGCCGGAGACGCCCATCACGACGATCGGGGTGTCGGGCGTGCTCAGTGGTCGTGCGTCGGTCACCAGTCGTGCACCGTTCCGTCGAGAAGCCTGTTGTAGGGCAGGTATGCCTGCTCGTAAGGGTACTTGCCCGCCTCGTCGACGTTGAGTTCGACCCCGAGACCCGGGTTGTCGCCGGGGTGCAGGTATCCGTCGGTCCAGGTGAAGGACTGCTCGAAGACCTGGTCGGTGCGCGAGCCGTGCTGCATGTACTCCTGGATGCCGAAGTTGTGGATCGCGAGTCCGAGGTGCATCGCGGCGGCCATGCCCACGGGGGAGATGTCGGTCGGCCCGTGCATGCCCGACTTGATCTGGTACATCGCGGCGTAGTCGAGTGTCTTCCTTAGCGCGGTGATGCCGCCCATGTGGGTGACGGCGCCGCGGACGTAGTCGATGAGCTGGTCGCGGATGATGTCCTTGAAGTCCCAGACCGTGTTGAAGATCTCGCCGATCGCGAGCGGGGTGGTGGTGTGCTGGCGCACGAGGCGCAACGCCTCCTGGTTCTCGGCGGGGGTGCAGTCCTCGAGCCAGAACAGGTCGTAAGGCTCGAGATCCTTGCCGAGGCGCGCGGCCTGGATCGGCGTCATCCGGTGGTGGCCGTCATGCAGCAGGGGGATGTCGGGACCGAACTCGTTGCGCACGGCCTCGAACACGCCGGGCAGGTGGTTCAGGTAGGCGCGGGTGTCCCAGTCCTCTTCGACCGGCTTCGCTCCGCGGCGAGCCGGCTCGTGGTCGTACCGCACGGTCGCGTCGCCGACGTCGGCGCCCTGCGCAGCGATGCCGTAGATCGCCTTCAGCGTGGGGACGCCGGTCTGCACGCGGATCGCCTTGTAGCCCTGCGCCTGATGGGCCCGGATTGAGTCGAGCAGCTCAGGCAGCTCCTTGCCCGAGGCGTGACCGTAGGCCATGAGTCCGCTGCGGCTGGCGCCGCCGAGCAGCTGGTAGACGGGGAGGCCGGCGACCTTGCCCTTGATGTCCCACAGCGCCATGTCGACCGCGGCGATCGCGGCCATGGTCACCGGTCCGCGCCGCCAGTACGCGCTGCGGTACAGGAACTGCCACGTGTCCTCGATGCGCGACTCGTCGGCGCCGATCAGCAGGGGCACGACGTGCTCGGAGAGGTACGCGACGACGGCGAGCTCGCGCCCGTTGAGGGTCGCGTCGCCCAGCCCGGTCACTCCGTCGGCGGTCGTGATCTTGAGGGTGACGAAGTTGCGATTGGGGCTGATGACGATCACCTCGGCCTTGTCGATGGTCATCGGATGCTCCTTCGGTGCGGGGTTTGTTCTCTTGCGGGACACGCTCATGCAATCACTGCCATACAAGTTGTGTCAAGCTATCGTGACCGTATGCCCGCCGCCGACCGTCCCTCCGCGCGGTCCGTCGCCTACGGGCGAATCCGCGACGACATCATCGTCGGACGCTCCGCTCCTGGTTCGCTGCTGTCCGAGAACGAGCTCGCCGCGGCGCTCGGCCTCAGCAGGCAACCGGTGCGCGAGGCACTGCTACTCATCGCGCAGGAGGGGCTCGTCGAGGTGCGGCCGCAGAGCGGCACCTACGTCACCCGCATCGATCCCGACCGGGTGCGCGAGGCCCAGTTCATCCGCGAGGCCATCGAACTCGCCTCGCTGGCGGCCTGCGCGCAGCCGTCGGCGGAGGAGGAGCGGATGCTGCGCGCCTTCCTCGCGCGGCAGCGCACGGCATCCGATCGCGACGCGTTCTACCCGCTCGACGAGGAGTTCCATCGCGCTCTCCTCGGTCTCGCCGGGCATGGGAACGCGTGGGCGGCGGTGAGCGCCGCGAAAGGGCACCTCGACCGTGCCCGGTACGTGGGCATGAGCGCGACCCGCGAGGTGCAGGACTACGTCGACGATCACGAGCGCGTCGTCGATGCGCTCGTCGCCGGAGACGCGGATGCCGCCATCGCCGCGCTGCGCGCTCACCTCCGGTTCGTGTTCGACGATCTCGAGGCCGTGCAGGCGCAGCATCCGGAGCTGTTCGCCGGTGCGCCGCCGGCGCGCACGGGTCGCGCCCCGCGGCGCTGACTCAGGCCCCGAGGCGTTGACGCAGGCTAGGGCTTGGTAGCGTCGGAGCATGATCCCCGCGTTCGTGCTGAAGATCGTGCTCTTCGCGTTGGCGCTGGTCTTCGTCGTGGTGCTCGTGCGCTCGTTCTTCGGGCGGCGCTCGACGCGCGCGAATTCCCCGGATCCCCGCATCCGCCTGCCCCGGTTCGTCGCCATCATCGCCGGGGTGCTGCTCGCTCTCGCCGTCTTGTCGTCGCTGCTGGGCTTCGGCAGCGGTGACATGCGCGACCCGGTGCCATTCCGCATCGCGTCGGTCGTGCTGCTGGTGGTCGGCCTGCTCGTGCTGCTGGCGTATCGCAACCGGTACGTGCTGCCGGGCGGAGACGGGGTCACCTTCCGGACGGTCTTCGGCGCGGAGCGTGGTATCCGCTACCGCGACATCGTCTCGCATCGGGTGCGCGGTGCAGGGGCGACGCGGATGCTGGTGGTGCGGTCGTCCGACGGGACCACGCTGCGGGTCAGGGCGTCGGCTCCGGGTGTGGGCCCGCTCGTCGCGGCGGTCGCGGTGACGCCCATCACTTAGGGATCTCCTCGCCCTGCGGGCCGGTCGGTACCCTGGGGCGCATGACCATCACCGAGTTCCCGCGTGACCTGCTCATGATCGGCGCGATCTTTGGGGTCGCCGCCTTCGTGTGGGCGGGGTGGGGTCAGGAGCGTCCGCCGAAGCACTGGATCTGGCGGGTCGCGCTCGGCGTGCTGAGCCTCGGTGGCGCGGCGCTCGCCGGCGTCAGCTTGCCCGCGGCCATCCGCAACTGGGCGGAGCCGACCGCGATCGTCGTCGGCGGCACGGCGTTCGTCTGGTACATCGTCGTCTTCTGGGTCGAGGTGATCGCCATCGTGGTGCTGGCGATCTGGGCGCGCAAGCGCAAACGCCAGGACCTCATCGGGCCGCTCGTGCTCGCCGTCGTCGGCATCCACTTCATCCCCCTGGCGTGGGTCTTCGCGCAGCCGGTCCTCGCGGTGGCCGGGGTGCTGGCGACGGTCGCAGCCGTCGTCGCCGCGATCGTGCCCGACAAGGAGGCGGCGTGCAGTTTCTGGTGCGGCATCCTCGCAGCTCCCATCCTGCTGGGCGTCGGCATCCTCTGCGCGGTCAGCGGGTTCGCTTCGCTCTGAGGCGGCATCCGTCACCGGCCGTTCACGCAGAGTTCCATTCGGAGTACGGCGGTCTCGTAATTGCCTGTCACCTTCGGGAGTTGGAATACCAGTGTTCTCGGTATTCGGGAACATCTCCTCCCGAAAGGTCATCATGCGCCGCTACACCCTGCCCGTCGTCGGCCTCCTGGGCGTCGCCGCCCTCGCACTCACCGGCTGCCAGAGCCCCACCGCCGAGGCGGCCCCGGCCGATCCCGACGCCCCCATCACGATCGCCACGCTGCCCGTCGGCGACGACCCCACCGCCGAGAACCCGATCGAGGTGTTCGCCGAGATGCTCGAAGAAGCCACCGGCCGCACAGTCGAGATCACCGACGTGCCCGACTACCTCAGCGTGGTCGAGGCGATCCGCGCCGACCATGTCGACATCGGCATCATGAGCGGCTTCCCCTCGGCGCTCGCCGTGAACACCGGCGAGGTCGACGCGCTGGTCGCCTTCGAGGGCGACGGCAAGCCGGTGTCGACCTGCGTCGTGCTCGACGACTCGCCCATTCAGAGCGTGGAGGACTTCGAGGGCAAGACCGTCGCCTTCGCCGACCAGGCATCGAGCTCGGGCTACTTCATGCCGGTGTACATGCTGCATGAGGCGGGCCTCGAGCAGGGCACCGACTACGAGGCGATCTTCGCCGGCGGCCACGAGGGCAGCTTCGCCGCTCTGCAGCAGGGCCAGGTGGATGCCGCATGCACCGCCTTCATGCTCACCGAGCTCGGCGCCCCGATGTTCCCCTTCGCCGACGGAGAGTGGCGCGCGGTGGGCGAAAGCCCGGCGATGAGCATCCAGGGGGCGGTGCTCGGACGTCAGTCGCTGGATGCCGAGACGCGCAAGGTCATCCAGGAGGGCATCGCCGAGGTCTTCTCGCCGGAGAACGCCGAGAAGCTCGGAGCATACGGAGCCTTCGCGGCGGCCCCGCAGACGGTTGACCCGGAGAGCTCGGACTTCGAGTCGTTCGCCGAGATCGCGGCAGTCGCGGGCGTCGAGTTGAAGGACCTCAAGTGACAGGCGTTCGCGTCGCGGGCCCTTCGACAAGCTCAGGGACCCAGGGGGAGGCGTCCCCCGCGCGCACGTCGACGGCCGAACTTCGCCAGGCGCTGCCGCTCGTGACCGTGCGCGGCCTCGAAGTCGCATACGACGGGCAGAACGTGCTCGACGGGGTCGACCTCGACCTCTTCGCGGGCGAGATGGTGGCGCTGCTCGGGGCATCGGGGTCGGGCAAGTCGACGCTGATGCGCAGCCTCACCGGGTTCGCGCCGATCTCGGCCGGCTCCGTGCGGGTCGCCGGGCACGACGTGACGAACCTCGGTCGCGGCGAGCTGCGCACCGTGCGATCCGAGGTGGGTCAGGTGTTCCAGCAGTTCAACCTGATCCCCCGGCTGAGCGTCATGACGAACGTGCTCACGGGCGCGCTGCACGGCGCCGGGCCGATCAATCTCGCGGGCGGCTTCTCCGGTGCGCATCGGCGTCGCGCGCTCGAACTGCTCGATCGCGTCGGCATCGCGCACAAGGCATCCGCTCCGGCCCGGTCGCTCTCGGGCGGGCAGCAGCAGCGCGTCGCCATCGCCCGGGCGCTCATGCAGCAGCCGAAGGTGATCCTCGCTGACGAGCCGGTCGCCTCGCTCGATCCGAAGCTCGCGGATTCCGTGCTCGACCTGCTGCGCAAGATCGCGACCGAAGACGGCATACCGGTGCTGGTGAGTCTGCACGTGCTTCCGCTGGCGCTCGCGCACAGCGACCGCATCGTGGGGCTGCGGCACGGCGAGATGCTCGTCTCGGGCGTGACCTCTCAGCTGGATGCCGCGGCACTCGCACCCCTCTACGACGACGAGGAGCACGACGATGACACTCACTGAGCCCCGCACCGACCGCGCGGTCCGCCCCTCGCTCGACCCCGCCGAGCGCGCCCGGCTCGAGAGCGCCTTCCGGGTGCCGCGTGCCCGTTTCCTGATCGGACTGCCGATCGCGTTCCTCGTGCTGCTCTGGTCGTTCAACGGCGCCGAGTTCAACTTCGTGAAGCTCGGCGACGGCGCGGTCAACATGGGCGAGTTCCTCTCGCGCCTGTTCCCGCCGGACTTCTCGAAGATCGGCACGATCCTGGCACTGCTGGTCGAGACGTTCCAGATGGCGGTCGTCGGCACCGTGCTGGGCGCGGTGTTGTCTCTCATCGTCGCGTTCGGAGCGACTTCCGGTCTCGCGCCGAAGTGGCTGTACTACCCGACGCGCTGGGTGATGAACATCATCCGCTCGGTTCCCGACCTAGTGTTCGCGCTCATGTTCGTGTCGGCCGTCGGGCTCGGCCCGTTCGCCGGCATCCTCGCCATGACGCTGGGTTCCATCGGCTCGATCGGCAAGATCTTCGCCGAGGCGATGGAGCAGGTCGATCGCGGTCCTGTCGTCGCGATGGAGGCGGTCGGCGCGTCGAAGCGGCAGGTCATCCAGTACGGCATCCTGCCGCAGGCCGCCCCGCTGCTCACCTCGTACACGCTGCTGCTGTTCGAGGGGAACGTGCGCGGCGCGACCATCCTCGGTCTCGTCGGCGCGGGCGGTATCGGCCTCGAGTTGACGACCGCGATGCGCATGTACGACTACGGACACCTCAGCGCCATCATCATCTGCATCATCGTGCTCGTCACGGCGATCGACCAGGGCAGTGCCCTCATCCGAAGGAGAATCACATGACCATCATCGACACCGATCTCGTCCTCAGCGCACCGGTCAACCTGCGCGATCTCGGCGGCATCGCGATCGACGGCGGGGTGCTGCGGACGGGGCTCGCGATCCGCACGGACGACCTCGCGTACGTGACCGAGGAGGTCGCCGCGCAGCTCGTCGCCGAAGGTCTCACCGCGGTCATCGACCTGCGGTCACCGGTCGAGGTGTCGCTCACCGGTCGCGGACCGCTGGCGGCGCACCCGATCGCGTACCACCACCTGCCGCTCATCGCGAACGTCGGGGAATCGATGGACCGGGACGCCCCCGCGCTCAGCCACGAGGGCATGGGACTCATGTATCTGCGCATGGTCGAGGGTGCGGCGCCGCAACTGGTCACCGCGCTCACCGTCATCGCTCACACCCCCGGCGCCGCTGCGTTCCACTGCGCCGCGGGTCGCGACCGGACCGGTGTGCTGGCAGCCATGCTGCTGCTCGCGCTCGGTGCCGCCGACGACGACATCGTCACCGACTACGCGTTGACCGGTGCCAATATGGTCGCCATCATGCAGCGGACCGCCCCGGTCATGGGAGCGATGTGGAAGGCGCTCGGCTTCGACGCCGACACGCTCGCGACCACGTCGTCGCTGCTGGAAGGGTCGATGGACGTGTCGATGCGCAACCTGCTCGACACCCTGCGGGCGCAGTACGGCGATCCTCTGACGCCGCTGCGCGCCGCCGGACTGTCGGATGCCACGATCGCGCGGTTGCGCGAACGGGCGCTGGCCGCATGACTCTGGTGACGGCAGCGGGTGTGACGGCGGCAGCGGGTTCGGGGTCGTCGGCAGGTCCGATGGCGTCCGGTCCGGCGGTGGCGGCGGATGCCGGGGCGGCGTCTCGGCCGATCACGGCGGATGCCGGGGCAGCGGCTGTCCGACGTCGTCCCGGTCGTCCGCGGGATGAGGACATCGACGGCCAGATCGTCGCGGCGACCCTCGCGGTCATCGATGCGGGCGAAGAGGTCACCGTGTCGCGCGTGGTCGCTCGGAGCGGAGTCAGCCGTGCCGCGCTATACCGGCGCTGGCCTTCTCTCACCACGCTGATCGCTACGGCGCTCGACGTCGGGCGGGAGGTGCCACCCGAGTACCCCGCGGATGCCGATCTGCACGAGATCCTGCTCACCGGGCTCGGCCTCGGCGCCGACGCGGTCGCGCCTTCGGCGCCGGGCTACTCGGAGGAGCGGTTCCGCCAGCGCATCCGTCTCGTGATGTCGGATCGCGCACTGCAGAAGGCCTACTGGGAATCGCACGTGTCGCGGCGGCGGGTGCCTCTGCAGAACGCGCTGCTCGCGGGCATCGCGCGAGGTGAGTTACGCGATGACCTCGACGTCGAGGCGTGCTTCGACGCGATCGCCGGCGCCGCGTACTACCAGCTCGTCGTGCGCGGCGACCGGATCAGCGACCCGGCCGTGGTCGCGCGACTGCGGGCGGCGATCCAGGTGATCTGGCGCGGGATGGTGGCGTAGCCGCGACGGTCAGGTCGTGTCCGGTCAGCTCTTCGTGAGGTCCTGCGCGAACATCACGAGGATGCCGCTGGGCCCGCGGAGGTACGTGAGCTTGTAGACGTCCTGGTAGTTCGCGACTCCGCGGAGCGGGTGGTAGCCGTGCCGCGCGGCGATCGCAAGGGACTCGTCGATGTCATCCACCGAGAACGCCACGCGGTGCATCCCGATCTCGTTCGGGAGCGTCGGCTCGGTCTCGATCGCGGCGGGATGGATGTATTCGAAGAGCTCGATCTGCCCGTGCCCGTCGGGCGTCCGGAGCACCGCGATCTTGGCGTGATTCCCGTCGAGGCCGACAGCGGTGTCTGCCCACTCGCCGCTGACCTCGTCTCGTCCGAGCAGGGTGAGCCCGATGTCGGTGAAGAACGAGATGGTTGCGTCAAGGTCGCGCACGGCGATGCCGACGTTCTCCAGTGTGATGGCCATGGGAGGGATGCTACGCGCGTACTCCCGCCTGCTCTTCCGAGGAGCTCCTGTTCAGCGCCCGAGCTTCAGTGCCCGAGCTTCAGCGCCCGAGCTTCTCAGCGCAGGCGACGCAGTGCACCGCGAACGGTCGCACTTCCAGCCGCGCGGCCGGAATCGGCTTCCCGCAGTTCGCGCAGATGCCGTAGGTGCCGGCATCCATCCGGGCGAGTGCGTCGTCGACCTGCTGAAGTTCGGATGCCGCCGCCTCGGCGAGCCCGGTCAGACGCGACCACTCTGACGAGAGCGGGACGCCTTCGGGATCGTGCTCGTCGTCATCGTTCGAGCCCGCGCGGTCGTGGGTGAGCTCAGTCAGCGCGGCCGACGTGGCAGCGACGCGCGCTTCGGCCTGCGCGCGACGCTCACCCAGCAACGCTCGCAGGTCAGCACCCATGCGCCCACCCTACGACGGTGTCGATGTCGTACCGGTGCCGGTGGGCACGGCGACGGCCCGCATCCCCGGGTGGTCGCGCTCCAGCGCCGCACCCTCCATGTCGACGTTCGGCAGGAGGCGGTCGAGCCACCGCGGCAGCCACCACGCCGATCGTCCGAGCAGATGCATGAGTGCGGGCATGAGCAGCATCCGCACCACGAACGCGTCCAGCAGCACGCCGAAAGCCAGGCCGAAGCCGATGGAGCGGATGATCGTCGACTCCGAGAAGATGAAGCCGCCGAAGACCGAGACCATGATGAGTGCGGCAGCGATCACGACGGAGCGCCCGGCGCGGAAGCCCTGCGCGACGGCATCCCTCGCCGATGCTCCGTGCACGTACGCCTCGCGCATCCCCGACGCGAGGAACAGCTGATAGTCCATCGCGAGGCCGAACAGGATGCCCACGAGGATGACGGGAAGGAAGCTCAGGATCGGACCGGTGCTGTGCAGCCCGATCAGGTCGGCGCCCCACCCGAACTGGAACACCGCGACGATCAGGCCGTACGTCGCGAACAGCGAGAGGACGAACCCTCCGGTCGCGATCAGCGGTACGAGCAGCGAGCGGAACACGACGATCATGATCAGCAGCGAGAGTCCGACGACGACGATCAGATACAGAGGCAGCACACCGGCCAGCGCTTCGGAGATGTCGATGTTGATCGCGGCCTGCCCGGCGACGCCGAGCACGATTCCGTCTGCGATCTCCGGCAGGGAACGGAGGTCTTGCACGAGTTGCTCGGTCGACGCGCTGTTGGGTCCCTCGGCAGGGAGAACCTGGAACGCCAGGAGGGTGCCGTCATCGGATGCTGCGATCGGAGCGACCGCCACGACGTCGTCCTGGTCGGCGATGGCCTGGGCGATGCTCACCTGTGTGGCGAGCAGCTCGTCGTCACCGGCGGGGTCGTCGAGGCTCGCGGTCACGAGCAGGGGCCCGTTCGCGCCTTCGCCGAACTGGTCTTCGACGGTCTCGAACGCGCGGTAGCTCGTCGAATCACTCGGCTCGCTCGAGCCGTCGGGCAGTCCGAGACGCATCGACATCGACGGGATCGCGATGATCAGCAGGGCGATGACGCTCACGAGAGCGGTCACGATGGCGCGCAGCGTCGACATGCGCTTCACCGGCTTCCCGGCGGCATGCTCCTCGCCGATCGTGGCGCGTGTCTTGCGGCGCAGGAGCCGGGTGCCGACAAGCCCGAGGATGGCGGGCGCGAGCGTGATCGCGACGAGAACGGCCACGGCCACGCAGACCGCGCCGACCGTGCCCATCAGGCCGAGGAAAGGGACACCGGTCACATTGAGGGCGAACAGAGCGACGATGACGGTCGTGCCGGCGAAGACGACCGCCGTGCCGGATGTTCCCGTGGCGAGGCCGATCGACTCGCGCACCGGAACGCCGGCGAGCAGTTGCTTGCGATGCCGGTTGACGATGAAGAGCGAGTAGTCGATCCCGACGGCGAGGCCGAGCATCACGCCGAGCACGGGGGTGACGGATGCCATGTCGACGACACCCGAGAACGCCAGCGAGGCAGTGACTCCCACACCCACGCCGACGATCGCGGTGACGATCGGGAGGGCAGCCGCGATGAGCGAGCCGAGCATCACGATCAGGACGATCGCGGCGAACGCGAGTCCGATCGCTTCGCCGATGCCGAAGATCTCGGGAACGCCCTGGGCGATGTCTGTGCCGAAGTCGACCTCGAGGCCGTCGATCGGCGCGGACGCGAAATGGTCGATCGTCCCCTGCTTGACTTCTTCGGCGAGCTCGAGACGCGGGTCGACGAAAGAGACGTTCACGATCGCGGTCGAGCCGTCGTCGGAGACCACGCCGATGCCGGCGGCCAGGTCGAGGAGTGTCGAGCCGAGCTCGGTCTGCGCGGCGTTGTCGTCGAGTTCCAGGCGAGACGCCTCGAGCGTCGCCTGCTGCGCCTCGAGCTCTGCGAGCTGCGCATTCAACGCGGCCTGTTGCGCGTCGATGGCGGCGAGCTGCTCGGGGGCGGCGCCACCCTGCTCCGCCTGCGTCCGCGCGGTGGCGAGTTGCGCGAGGCCCGCGTCGAGCTGTGCCCGACCCTCGTCGAGCTGCGTCTGGCCGGCGTCCAACTGGGTTCGTCCGCTGGCGATCTGCGCCTCGCCGTCGGCGAGCTCCTGCGCCTGCTCGGACTGCTGCGCCTGCGCGTCGAACGGATCGATCACCGAGGCGACGCCGTCAAGGTCTTCGGCGCTGGAGGCCAGGGCGGAGATGGCCTCCTTCTGCTCGTCGGTGAAGGCCGACCCGTCTTGCGTCTGGTAGACGACGGTGCCGGTGCCCCCGGCGGTGTCCGGGAGCTTCTCGGCGAGCTCATCGGTGACCGCACCCGAGGCGGTCCCCGGGATGTCGAAGCTGTTGCTGAGCGTTCCGCCGAGGGTGAGGAAGGCGCCGACGCCGAGGCCGAGGATGAGCACCCAGGACACGATCACGGTCCAGGCCTTGCGCGCAGCGAACGATCCCAGACGATAAAGCAGCGAAGCCAATGCATTCTCCCTCGGTCGAAAATGATCATACGGTACGTCTCGTCTAGAGAACTGTGGCTATCCTGAACAGGTGGTGAACCAGCATCGAAGCGGACCCGTCCGCAGCACGGCTGCGCGCGAGGCGATCCTCAATGCGACCGCTCGACTGTTCCACAACCAGGGGTACGACCGCCTCACGATCGAGGGCATCGCGAGAGAGGCCGGCGTCGGCAAGCAGACCATCTATCGCTGGTGGCCGTCACGCGGAGCGCTGATCGGCGAATGCCTCGCCGAAGGACGGCTCTTCCCGGTCGACTTCGCGGTTCCCGACACGGGCGATCTCACGGCCGACGTCGAGACCTGGTTGCGTTCGGTTCTCTCCCTCCTCGACGCGCCCGGTGGCCGGGCACTGCTGCGGTCTCTGGTCGCCGCCGCCACCGAAGACGCCGGGGTAGGGGCGCACCTCAGTGAGAGCCTGGGCGTGGAGCAGCATCTTTCCACGCGCCTCCGCGCCGGCATCCTCGCCGGCCAGCTGCCGGCCGACGCTCCGGTCACGCAGATCGGGAGGGCGATCCTCGGCGCGATCATCGTGGAGACTCTGGGCGGGGATGAGGGCGACCCTCAAGCGATCGCGCAACTGATCCGCCACCTGTTCGCCCCGCGCCGGTGACGGCGAAGCGCCTCGAGGACCCTGCATCGGGTAGTTCTCCCCCTGGTGCGAGGCGGCGAGCCGGACTACGTTCGTCCCCGGCGACGCTGGGGAGGGTCGCCCATCCCACCCCCGGTCGTTGAGTGAGAAGCGCGGCGTGTGAGGCGCCTCATGCTGGGTGGGGCGTATCGCCCCGCTGCGCTCCCTCAACGGCCGGGGTTCTCCCTCAGCGCGAGCCCCGACAAGCTCGGGATCACCGCGCAAGACCCCTGCCCGCGGTCACAGAACGCTCGCCGGTGTGAGCCTGGCTGCCGGAACGGTGACCGTGCACGAATGCTCCGGCATCGGCCCCCTGGCGGCCGCGTGCCCGTCGCGTCGACATCTTGTCGACGACGGCATCCACTCGCTCGCGGCGAGAGGCGAGCACGAGGTCGGTGCCGCTCCCGGCTTCCGCGATGATCACTCGGCGGCTGTCGCGGATGCGTCCGGCCGCACCGGCGGCGAAACCGCGGATGAAGCCGCTGCGCGCACGACGCCTGTCGCCCTCGGTGAAGTGACGGTACCTGTCGCGGTGAAGCGCCCACCATGCCCGCATCGCCACCATCGCCTGCACCTCGAGGCTGGCGGTGAGCGCCCGCGCCTGCCGCGCGTCGGAGGCGTAGCCGACGAGGTACAGGAGCGAACCCGCACCGAGCTCGGCGTGAAGCACGCGCAACGTGCCGAGGGCCAGCGCGATGCCGGTGCCCAGCTCGCGCATGTCGCGGGCATAGGAGCCCGTGAACATGATCCGCTCCTGCACGATCTCCTCGCCGGCCTGCCCGAGCCGCCCGCGGCGCTCGTCGATGCGAGCCTGCTCGATGCCGTACTTCACCATCAGGCGCTCGGCGTGCTCCGTGAGAGCCTCGGCTTCTTCCGGTGTGGTGCTCTCGGCCTTCGCCAACAGTTTGGCGATGAGGTCCAGCTTCTCGTCACTCATGCAATCCCCCTTTGTTCGTGGTGCTTGCATCCTCCGCGGGGGCACTCACATTCCGGGGGCGTTCTCCGGCGGTGGGGGAGAACTTCGTCTGACGGGTCGCTGTGGACGAAAGGCCGGCTCAGCCCAGAAGGATCGTCAACACGGTCGCCCCGCCGCCGCCGAGGATCAGCGCGACGATGACCGTCCACGCGATGATCCGGATGCGGCGGTTGCGGGGCTCGCCGAGGTCGCCGTAGTCGTCGTCGGGCTTGCTGAGTTCGCTGTTCATGCCGGCTCCGTGACGGTGGGACCGAAGTACGACGGCAGCGTCGCCTTCGAGCGCTCGCGCAGCTCGGCGACCGACACCGTGAACACGTCCTGCACCTCGAGCTGCGGCTCGCTGTCGGTCACGCCGATGCGCAGCACCGGGTAGCCGCGACCTTCGCAGAGACCCTGGAACTTCACGTCGTCTTCGCGGGGAACAGTCACGAGCACGCGGCCGGTCGACTCCGAGAACAGAGCGGATGCCGCATCGACGCCATCGCGCTCGATGATCTCGTTCAGCCAGACGCGCGCGCCCACGCCGAAGCGGGAGACGCCCTCGGCGAGTGCCTGGCCCAGCCCGCCCTCGGAGAGGTCGTGCGCCGAGGAGATGAGCCACTCGTCGCGCGCCGCGGCGAGCAGGCCGGCGAGGCGCTTCTCACCGGCGAGGTCGACCTTCGGCGGCAGACCGCCGAGGTGCTGGTGCACGACGTCGGCCCACGCCGAACCCGAGAGCTCGGTCGAGGTGGTGCCGAGCAGGTAGATGTTCTGGCCGATGTCCTGCCAGCCCGACGGGATGCGGCGCGACACGTCGTCGATGATCCCGAGCACGCCCACGAGCGGCGTCGGGTGGATCGGCACGTCGCCGGTCTGGTTGTAGAACGAGACGTTGCCGCCCGTGACCGGGGTGCCCAGTTCGTAGCATCCGTCGGCCAGACCGTCGACGGTCTGCCCGAACTGCCACATGACCTCGGGGTTCTCGGGAGAGCCGAAGTTGAGGCAGTCGGTGATGGCGGTGGGAACGGCGCCGGTGACGGCGACGTTGCGGTACGCCTCGGCCAGCGCGAGCTGCGCGCCGGCGTACGGGTCGAGCTGGCAGTAGCGGCCGTTCGCGTCGGTGGAGATCGCGAAGCCGAGTCCGGACTCCTCGTCGACGCGGATCATGCCGGCGTCGTCGGGGAAGCTCAGCGCCGTGTTGCCGAGCACGTAGTAGTCGTACTGGTTCGTGATCCAGCTCGTGTCGGCCAGGTTCGGCGAGGCCACGAGCGCGAGGAACTGCTCGCGCAGGGTCTCCGGGTCGTTGGCGCGGGGCAGGTTCTCCGCAGCATCCGCCTGCAGCGCGTCGATCCACGTCGGGTAGGCGACCGGGCGGTCGTAGACCGGGCCGTCGACCGCGACGGTGGAGGGGTCGACGTCGACGATGCGCTCGCCCTGCCAGTCGATGATGAGGCGGCCGTCTCCGGTGACCTCGCCGAGCACGGAGGTCTCGACCTCCCACTTGTTCACGACGGCCAGGAACGCGTCGAGCTTCTCGGGAGCGACGATCGCCATCATGCGCTCCTGCGACTCCGACATGAGGATCTCCTCGGCCGTGAGCGAGGGGTCGCGCAGCAGCACGTTGTCGAGCGAGACCTTCATGCCGCTGTTGCCGTTGGCCGCGAGTTCGCTGGTCGCGCAGGAGATTCCGGCGGCTCCGAGATCCTGGATCGCCTCGACGAGCTCGCCGCGGTACAGCTCGAGGCAGCACTCGATGAGCACCTTCTCGGCGAACGGGTCGCCGACCTGCACGGCGGGGCGCTTCGTCGGTCCGGACTCGTCGAAGGAGTCAGATGCCAGGATGCTGGCGCCGCCGATGCCGTCGCCACCCGTGCGCGCGCCGAAGAGCACGACCTTGTTGCCGACGCCGGTCGCGTTGGCGAGCTTGAGGTCTTCGTGACGCAGCACGCCCACCGCGAGCGCGTTCACGAGCGGGTTCGCCTGGTAGACCGAGTCGAAGACCGTCTCGCCGCCGATGTTCGGGAGGCCGAGGCAGTTGCCGTAGAAGCTGATGCCGCTGGTCACGCCGTGCACGACGCGGGCGGTGTCGGGGTGGTC
>JAESFY010000226.1_pt1 | contig 18902 bp, 24 predicted proteins | sample 9266201 | NCBI WGS metagenome assembly JAESFY01 (sample SAMN14515071, study PRJNA621656) | algae metagenome | isolation source: Nodosilinea sp. WJT8-NPBG4 and co-occurring heterotrophs from soil, lower... | place: USA: Pinto Basin, Colorado Desert, California | collected 2006-05-27 | reverse complement strand
GCGTCTCGGTAGCGTCGCTCTAGCTCATCTACTGCTAGATAATCTACAACTTGTACTTGCTTGGGCATTGCACAGTCCTGATTGCAATCCCTCTAATTATGCTCCTCCAAGCGGACTTGATATTAGGTAAAGAAGGCCTTTCTAGGTCGAATAGTTACGCCAGATCACCTTCAACTAGCCTCTAAACGTTCGGCGCTGGCAATAGAGTTTTCCGCCAAATTGGGTTCATCCTATAGAAAGATAACCCTATTAATCTCGGTCGTTACAGTGGGGCCAGACTCTCAATGAAGGCGACATTTTGCCTCAGGCTTGCCCGTGAAAAGTCTATATGTTCCGGTTCCAGAATGAGTTCTCCCTAAGTCACCTTTTCAAGCGAGAAGTCGTCCCTAAATTTCGTCCCCTTCAATGGCACTTGCAAATTTTCATGGGGCAAAGAGCAATGGGTTTCTACACTCAATTGCCTCTCAGGGTTGGCCCAGAACGGTGGCTAGCTGACTGGATAAAATTTGGGTTCAGCGCAGGGTACACCGCCTTCGTAATCAATCAATTCGTAACTAATCAAAAGGAGCAGCATCCATGACCATCACTCCCGATCAAATCCCCGCCCAGCACCAAGAGCGCACCCCTGCCCTAGAGTCAGAAATGGTGCCCCGGCCGCAATATGACGACCCCAATTACAAAGGCAGCGGCAAACTGCAAGACAAAGTTGCCCTGATCACGGGCGGCGACAGTGGTATTGGCCGTTCCGTAGCGGTTTACTACGCTAAAGAAGGGGCCGATGTTGCCATCGTCTATCTTGATGAGCACGACGATGCTAAAGAAACCCAGCAGGCCGTGCAAGACTACGGCCGCCGCTGTCTGCTAATTCCGGGCGATATTCGCGGCGAAGATTTTTGTCGTGAAGCTGTGCAAAAAACTATCGAGGAGTTTGGCCAGCTCGATATCTTGGTCAATAATGCGGCGGTGCAATACCAAGAACCTAGCCTCGACGACATTGATGCGGCTCGACTGGGAGATGTTTTTGCCACCAACATCTTCTCTATGTTCTATTTTGCTAAAGCGGCTACTCCCCATATGAAGCCGGGCAGCTCAATCATCAACACCACCTCGGTTAATGCCTACAAAGGCAACCCCAGCCTGCTGAGCTATTCCACCACTAAGGGGGCGATTTTGGCCTTTACCCGCTCCCTGGCTACCCCTATGTTAGAAAAAGGCATTCGCGTCAACGGCGTTGCCCCCGGCCCGATTTGGACGCCGTTTATCCCCGACGCCTTTTCGGACGATGATGTCGCCAACTTTGGTAAAAGTGTACCGATGCAGCGGCCGGGGCAACCCAAAGAAGTTGCGCCTAGCTTTGTCTTTTTGGCCTCTGAAGATGCGTCCTATATGGCGGGTCAGGTGCTGCACCCCAACGGCGGCGTAGTCGTCAATGCGTAGGGCAATGTTGGTATTTTGTCAGATTTGAGTCCAGGGGAGAGGTTGCGATCGCGGCCTCTCCTTTTATAGTGCTCTGGTTGACAGTAGTACTTGACTAGGCTGATCGTGACAGGCTTTGAATGTTTAGGGTTCAGGGTTTAAGGTGTCGGGTTTAAGGCATGGCACGGACCTGAGACCTTGAACCTTAAACCTCCCCACCAACCCGTCACCTTTGGCTGAGCAAACTAATAAATTAAGCCTGTGATTGAGGCAAAAGCTATGGCTAATATTCCTGTTGAGTTGGGTATTGACAGTACGCTGGGGCTGCTGCGCGACGGCTACAGATTCATTGGTAAACGGTGCGATCGCATGGGGACCGATGTTTTTCAAACCCGGCTGCGGCTGCAAAAAACCATCTGCATGCGGGGCGCAGCGGCGGCCGAAGTGTTTTACGACAACGACAAATTTTTTCGCAAAAATGCTGCCCCTCCGCGGGCTAAAAAGACCCTCCTGGGCGAAGGCGGTGTGCAGAGTCTAGACGGAGCCAGTCACCGCCTTCGCAAGCAGATTTTCATGGGGTTGATGACCCCTGAGCGGCTACAGCAGCTCAGCGATCTCACTCTGCACCACTGTCGCCAGTAGGCCCAGTCGTGGCAGCAGCAGGATCAGATCGTGCTGTTTGAGCAAATCAACGAAATTCTCTATCGGGTCGTCTGTGCCTGGTCGGGAGTGCCTCTGCCCGAAACTGACGTCGCTCGGCGCACCCTAGACTTGGCCGCCATAATTGACGGTGTGGGTGGCTTGGGACTGAGGTATTTGCGGGGTGTTCAGGCTCGCCAGCGGGTCGAGACCTGGATCGCAGAGGTGACTTGCTAGTAGGGGTGTTCGGTGCGTTGCTCACCCTGCAAATACTGTCGCGTCAGGTCAAACAGTGCTTCCGCCCCGCCCAATTGCACCGCCGCAAAGCGTACCACTCCAGCAGTCAGCCAGGGCTACCGCAGGTAGTCGCCCGGCTGGCCAATCAGCGCCTCGGCCCCCAGCTCTACACCGCTAAAATCAATTTTGTAGCTAGCGGTGGCGCGCATGCCCATGGGTTGCCGCCAGTCGCGATCGCAGCGCGTTCTCACCTCGTCCATGGGCACAATGCACATTTGCCACGACCCGTCGGGCAGCTTGCCGTTTACAAAGGGGCGCTCCACGTAGCCGCTCCCCGAGCAAAATGTTTTTGCCCCCTCTAGGCGATAGCGATTTGGGCCAATGGGCAAAAGACTCAGGCCCTCGGCATCTTCGGCATTCCAAACGCCAAACAGCTTGTCCTGTTCCCGCGCCTCTCGGCCGTAGCGCTCAATTTACTCCGCCGTACCAAAGGTTTGAATCAGCTGTAGCGCATTCACATGGCCTTCGTGCACCCGCCCGATCGCCAAATTGCCCCGGCCAATATGCTTGAGCAGCCGCAATAGATCGTGAGTCGTGTCAGCCTCAATGCCGAGGCCGCAGCCGCCTAGGCTAGAGCGCAGTGGGGCTGCCAAAAATCCTGCCCCGGCCAACTGCTCAAACTCGTCTGCTGGAAACGCCCCTGGCTGATCGACCGCCGCAGCTTGGGTTGCAAAGCCGTCTGCCATCCGCATAGCCGATCGCAGCAGGTCAGCGATCGTCGGCTTGGGCGCTAGCGGCAGGGTTAAAAGTTCAGCAGTAAAAGGAAAACCTCCGACAACAGGCACTGTAAATGGATAAACGCCTAACCTGATTCAGATCTAGGCGCTAGAGACGCTCCTAAGAATGACAAATGCTTGCTCTAATGCCTCTCTACCCTTCGAGGTATTTGAAGGTGGCTAAACTCTATCTCCTAAAAGCCGTCTGGACCTGCACGGCAGCCATCAAAAAACTGTTAGTCAAATTACCAACGGCACAAGATAGGCTAATAAATTGATTCAAAGAAAGTCTGTAGAACAGACCGATGAACTTCACCGGCTGACCCAACAACACTCTAAAGCAACCCAAACTATTTCTTAAACAGCGTGGGTTGCTTTAAATAATCTGCCAACATCGAGGGCTATAGCGCAGTCATTACCTTCAAAAATTCATCTGCTAGGCATGCCGTTGCCGCACTCTTCTGACGAAAGAGCACCCCGGCTAAGAAGTAAACTTTTTCCGAGAAAAATGCTTGACGGTGGCGCTGAAGCTCTGTGATGGTGTCTCTGACTTTGGGTTCAGAGCTGTAATAGCCAAACCTTAGAGGAGTGACCATAAAATCGACCACGTCATAACCAAACTGCTTAGCATGGTCGATAGTGTCAATCGGGTTTGAATAGGCTGAAATCATCAACATCACCTGCTCACAGCCCAGCGTCAAAAGCTGCTTGGTAATACCTGCTCCATCGGCACCACCGTGCAAAGACGGCATGTACAACTGATTGTCTGGAGCTGGCAGGTAAGGAGGATTCGCAATCAAGTAGCGCGCTTTCTCTGGGGAGCTATTAAAGAAGCAGGTGTTGTGAACTTGATAATAGGGTGTTAGACCATACTGCTCGATTCTAATCTTTGCCAACTGATAAGAATCTGTATTTAGCTCATATCCTTGAATCGTTCCGTCAAAGGCACTTCTGAGAAGAGCTTGAATTACAGGGCTACCGTCGCCGGAACCAAATTCAATGATGGTGTCTGCTGAAGTGCTTTGCGATAGCACCATCTTTTCTAGACACTGGGCATAAAATTGAGATTCTTCGGGGCAGAAAAATACTTGATTAGGAGACTTAACCTCGATCGCAGCATCAGAGGCTAACACAGTTCTGTTCATGGTAAGAAGTGATAAGGAGGTGAAGAGTAGATTGAAGCGTTAGGCTAGAGAAATTTTGGGCAAAGGAGCAGTTGCCTGTTTAATGCACTGAATGATCGCATCGCCAGCCCGGTCTCCAATGAATTTTTCTTGGGCGTAGCCCAGCAAAATTTCCCAGGCGTTGTCGGCGTACTGCTCAGCTAGGGGGAGCGCTACGTCTAGCAACATCCACAGACCATGGCGCTCATCTTCGCGAATATGCAGTTCCCAATATCCCGATGACTCTTCACTGAGGTTCAATCGCTTGGCCGCCATTAGATAGTCGGTGTAAATAGAGGGACCAACAATTTCAAAATAAGTAAGCCCGCCGTTGTAGCGCAGGAAATAGCGCTTGCATTCGGTCAGCAAAAAGTTGTGGTTAATGCTGGCCAGCAGCTGCCAAGGGGCAAGGTCAAAATACCCTTCCGCTTTTGTATTCAGGCTCATCTCGGCCATCATTTTGGCAAAGAAGGTAGAGTGTTTACGGGCCAGGCGACCGTTGCCATACTCTTCCATCAAGACACGGATCAGCATAGCCTGCACTTCATTGCTCGCCCCGCCTAAGATGCGAGACATGCGGCTAGCTTCTACTAAGCCGTCAAGAGACGCGATCGCCAGTAGTCGTCGATAGCCCTCTCGGTCTAGATCTTCTCGCAGGAAGCGTCTGTTTTCGGTGACGGGTGGGTTTAGATCCGCCTCATACCAATCACGCAGGGTCTGCTCTACATTCTGCTGCTGAAGGGATTTGACATCTATCTGCCCCAATTCCCAGGCTTGCCAGACCGACTCAATGCGATCGCGTAGCCACTGCAAATACAGAGAGCGCTCATTTTTGTAGTGGGATAAGTCGTCGTACCAAAAAAGATTGAGGCGATTAATTCGGTATAAAACGCGCTGTAAAAACCGATGGGCAGAGTCATCACCAGGCTCGGAGGGCTCTCCATAGGCCAGGGGAAGCGCCGCCGAAATCGCAGCTTCTAGCTCTTTCGTACAGTTGGGAACTTGTGTGACCTGTTGATCAAGATTTTCCAGGCTTAGCAGCTTGATCAGCTGTTCTTCGGCGGCAACAAAGTTAAAATCTTCGACTGTTGAGGAGTCATGTCCTTCGTTTTCTGCCCTCAAGCCGCGATTGTTTATAACGGAAAACATGGATCTCCTTAGGAATCTCTTTTATAAATAAACTTTACCGATTAACCAAAAATAAACCTATCCATCTCTAGGCAGAATCTTTGTTTTGTTTGTTTTAGTTCCTCATTTGTACAACGCAGAATCTTTTTCGCTGCAAAGTGTTTCTCTAAAAAATACGGTATTACTTGTTCTCTACGTCACGACGGCTATGAGGGTCAAGACATTCTCAACCCTCATAGCCTAAGGATCTAACCTGGAGTTACCCTAGTAATTCAACTCTGACCAATCAAATCTCGCCATCTTTCCCTCATCAATAAAGGAAAAACAAGTGCTAGAAGGCTGACCTGAGGCCTTGCTCTTATTAATCGTCAGACTTTCTCAAAGTCCAGGCTAACGTTTTGCGAGGAGCCTCTTTCAGAGCTTCAGTTAACTCCTCATTAGAGTCAAACTGGAGCTGCGATAGGGACAAGGCATCGACCATAACCGTAAACTTGTCGCAGGAAAATGGCCAGGGCGTAACGCACAAATCGCCAGAATCTAGCTCATGAATACTGTAGCGACTGCCGTCAGGGCCGTTGGTAATTTCGAGTTGACGGCCGGCTGCGGGTATCTGGCGCTGAGACAAAATTAGCGACAGGCGATCGCACCACCGCATGAAGGTATAAGCCTTTTCAGCGTCTTCTTGGGTAACGTCAAGTTCGGCCTGCCACTGGGCCTGGCGCTGGCGCTGTTCCTTCAAAAAATTCGCCATTTCTGGGTCTTCTTCTCCCTTTGCCTGGTTTAAAAAACACAGGTGCATAGAGATCAGCATCGCTACCCAGCGGCCCTGGTACAGCGCTTCGTCGGCGTGCTGTTTGAGTTTATCGATGGGCGATTCTTTGTCGAGGGTGAAGTCTAGCGGTGCTCCTGCTTCGGTTAGCTCATTGCCCTCCCACTCTTTTTCGAGGTGGTCGTGGTGGGCGATCGCGGCAATGGTCTCGTAGAGGCGATAGGTTTTTTTGCTAAAATCCCAATAGCCGGCAATTTGAGCCGCTAAAAGTGCGTGGGCACGGTGATAAATAATTTCCCAGCCATCGGTTTGAAGATTGACGATCATACTTGGTTTCGAAAAATTAAAGTGAGTATGGTTAGAGATGCCGAGAGTGTTGATGTAAAAAATTAGCTAGGGCTAAGGTTCACCCACTCAGCAGATATCCAGACGGACCGTTGCAGGTTGATTCCGTCTGGATACTGGTTTTAATGGCTTACTTTGCTGAAGCTAGAAACTAGCTGTTGGGCTGGTTGGGAGCAAGGCGATCTACAGTGTCAGCAGCTCCATTCACCATGCCGCGAGCGTTTTCACCAGCATTGTCGGCGGCGCGCTGGGTAGACTTACCAATATTTTTGACGGCTTCCTTAGCCGACTGACCGACGTCTTTGGCGGTTTCCTTAGCCGACTGACCAACGTCTTTGGCAGCGTCGCCGTACCGCTGAGGAATGGGCTTGTCGATGTTGTCCTGAATCCGCTGCTCAGCCTGACGGATCATGCGATCGGCTTTGGCGTCAGCCCCACTGGTATCCATGTCGGTATCTTTGTGCGGATACATGCCCTCACTATCGGCTGTGGCTGGGTTGTTGCTGCCACTGTTGCCAGTTGGCAAAGCGGCTTGGGCGGTGCCACAAGCGGTTGTCGTTAGCACAACTAGGCCAGCTAAAAAGACAACTATCCACTGTCGTAAGGCGTTAGGGTTGAAAATGCGTTTTAGAGTTTGCATAAGTAATGTTCCTTTGAAGAACTAAATTTGAACAGTTTGTGTTTTTTCGTGGAAAAGGCCGTCAATAAAATCTTCCTTGACCTTCAGCAGTGAGCCACGAGGTTTCCTTGCTGAGAGGCTGATTCAAAAGTTTTGTCTGTGTAGCAAACGATTAGAAAGCTACAGTTGACACCCCTTGAAACTGCCTCTCAGATCAAGGAAGATTTGGCCTATTCACAAATTCCAGCGAATCAAGCGGCCCTACATCTGGTTTTGTAGTGACTGCTTGCTCTCCTTGAAGCGCATGCCCAGCTGCTGCTGCTCTTCGCTCGACATATTCTTGCGAATGGCAGCAAACATGGTGCTTTCTTCTTCACGGGTGTGATGGCCGAGCATAGCCTTGAGCTCTTTGAGCTTGGCCATGAACTGGTCGCCCGTCGAAGGCATGGCTTTAAGCTCGTTGAGCACGCTTTCTACTTCAGCGGTCTCGTCATAAAGCTCTTGGGTGTCCTCGCTACCGTAGAACGGTTGTACAGCAGGGTAAACCACGGCTTCTTCAGACTTAGCGTGCACCACAAGGTCTTTATACAGTTGGCCAAACAACGCTTTGATTTGGTCTTCGCTGTCCGCGTTTCTGATTTCGCTGATCAGGGTTCTGGCCTTCTGGTGATCCATGAAGAGCAGATCCATGACGGTGGCGGACTCTTTGTCGGAGGTTTGGGTAGTGGCGCTGCCCACAATGCCGGTAGCGGCAGCAACTGCATCCTGCACCCGAGCCCACAGGCCCTGCTGGGGCTCTTGACCGGTGAGCTCTAGGGTGCCTAGATACTCAAGCATGCCCTTGAGCTGCTCCTGGTGGGCACGGTTTTCAAAGTTGACCGTGTTGAGGGGGGCGATCGCCGCCTCGATATCTTGGCCAACGACCTGAGCCGCTTTGTGAACCACTAGCCCCGACATGACCTGACCGTGCTTCAGCAGCTCGTGCTGGGCAATTTTCTCGTACATGCTCAACCTGGAGCTGGCGAGGGTGTTTTTTGCCTGGCTGACAAACTCTTGCACTGTGGGTTTGGGCTCAGCTTGGATGCCGTACTGAGTAATGGCCGTTTCAACGATATCCAGGTTTTTTTGGTCGTCTTCGAGCATGTCTTCCAGCCGCTTGCGCAGGTGGTTGTCGTTGCACTCGCTAAGAAACTGCTGCTCGCTATCAATAATCAAATTTTGGATAGCCCTAATGTCGGCTAGCTTTTCTGCGATCGCAGTGCGCTTTTGATCATTAAGTGTGGCAGGCATTATGGAGGGGCTCCATCCGAGAAGTCGCTCACAGTCTAAGAGTTCTAACCCAAGACGATATCTGCCGATAGGGCTGATTAACCCTGAATTTTACTGGCACAATCTATTCCCCTAGGCACAGCTCTAAAGCTTTTATGAAAAAATAACATCGATACTAATTTAGTTAGAGTAAAGTAACCCGACTGCTTTATTCTGGCATCCGCGTTTACAGCAAAAGCTGCTCCTAACCCCTGTTTTGCGGGAGTAAGAGCAGCTTTTGCTGCGATGAAATCTGCGAGCTAGTGGGTTACCGACACTTGGCTGACATCGACCTCGCGGGTGCCATCCAGGTGCTTGGCAATATCCACAATGCGGTCTAAAGCCGAACCGTCTACCGAGCCAGCCAAGCAGAGTGCGCTGCCGTGCTGGGTTAGAGTTAGCGTGTCGATAGATGCCAGATCGAGCTGCTGGTCGAGGGTTTGAGCCAGCCGACGCACTAGCCCAAAGGAGTCGTATTCCCCTTCTAAGCCCATGCACTCAGGCGGGGGCGGCGGTGTGTGCATACCCGCCTTTTCTCGCAGTTCATCGTCGTAGGTGTTGGTGAGACCTGGGGTCATGGGGCTGTGCGATGAGGCCCCGTGGGCTGGGCCATCATCGCAGTGGTCAAAGTCGATTTTGTTGTGCCAAGTCATGATTCAAAACAGGTTAATAAAGGATAATTAAGGTACTGCAACTGATCTGCATAAGCTGATCATCGTTTGCTTCCGTAGCCTTGTCCTCAACCTTGTTTTCAATCGATACAAAACTCCTTCAATTGGGATAATTGAGAGTAGCTTAGTGACCTAAACCAGCCACAGACTTAAATCGATCTTTTAACCAATTTCCAGCTTCTTTTAGGTTGTAGGCTAAGGGTTGTTGCACACTGAGAAACACCCGAGCACAGTTGCGCCCTGGCATGCCTGAAATCGAGCCGCCTGGATGGGTACCTGCCCCGGTCAAAAACAGCCCCTCGATGGGGGTTTGGTAATTGGCCAGCTCAGGCAGCGGGCGAAAGAACACCATCTGATCGAGGGTCATGTCGATGTGATAGTGGTTGCCCTTGCGCACCCCGATGCGCTGGGTTAGCTCAGCTGGGCTTTCGACCCTTCGAGCGATGATCGACTGCTTGAGGTTGGGGGTATAGTCGGCCAGCTTGTCGAGCACGCGATCGGCGACCTTATTCTTCAGCTCATCCGTCCAGCCAGTGCCGAATAGCCCAGTGCCCTCAGCGCCTTTGACTTCGTAGGGGGCAAAAAACTCAATCCACAGGGTGTGCTGGCCTGGAGGTGCCATCGTCGGGTCCATTACCGTGGGGACTACCACATACAGCGAGGGGTCATGGTCAGGAATCAACCCCTGCATAGGCATGGTGTGGGCGGTTTCCACCTGATCCACCGTATCGGCGATCAAAACGGAGCCAATCAGGTAGTCGTCTTTGTGGTCGTAGGCCTCAAAACGGGGCATTTCTGACAAAGCGCAGTCAATTTTTAGAATGCCTTCATTGTTGTTGACAATGCGGCGATCGAGCCGCTCGCTCAGTTCAGGGGCAAAGGATTGAGCATCGGCAGCGGGTATCAAGTCTTGGAAGACTCGCTGGGCATCGATATTTGAAATTACGCCTTTGGTGGCACGGTACTCTTGCCCATCGGCCACTCGCACTCCCTCGACCCGCCCCTCGGCGTTAATCAAAAGTCGCTCTACCGCTTGGTCGCAGAGAATGGTGCCCCCGTGCTCTTCAACCATTCGCACTAAGGCCGAGACTAGGGCGCCTGTGCCGCCACGGGGTCGAGCTACTCCAGGGTTGTGGCGCAGCCCCATCATCATTGAGCCAATGGCAAGGGTTTTCTCAGAGGGTGGGCCTCCCAACTCTGACGACAGTCGCGCCAGGGGAGCTTTGACCACTTCCGTGTCAAACCACTCGTTGAGGACGTTTTCGGGGCTGGTGAGCATGGTGCGCACCAGATCCAGCGTCTTGTCTACGCCCCCAAGAATCGACAGCAGATCTTTAATGTTGTGTAGGCCGTAGTTGCCTAGGATGTCGACGATAGATTTTGGCGGTGCGTTAAATATAGGAGTAATGGCTTGGGTAAGCTTATCCCAAAAAGCCATATATTCTTTGTATTGCGCCGCGTCTCTTTCGCTGTAGCGAGCGATTTCGGCGCAGGTTTTGTCAACCGAGCGATGGGCCAAAAACGCCCTACCGTCGGATTGGGGGCAATAGGTAATCGGATCGCAAAAGAGGTACTCTAACCCGTACTTCTCTAGCTCTAGCTCTTCGACAACTGGCCCTAAATGGATGAACTCGTGGTCGATGGCGCAGAGGTTGAAATGAAAGCCAGGAGCTTCCTCTGGCAGGGCTTCTTCAGTGGTAGCAGCCCCGCCAGGGATTGACCGCCGCTCTAGCAACAGGACACTGTAGCCCGCTTTCAATAGGTAACCAGCACAGACCAATCCGTTGTGGCCCGCACCAATAAGAATGACATCAAACGTTTGCATAGGACGATCGCTCACAATGATGCCCTGATGGTAAAGAATCTATACCTAGATAACGACCTATCGTGAGAAATAGATTCGTCAGGAATAGCTCTTTCAGCTCTGTTTTGATTTATTTATGTCTGAGCGTTAAGATATCTTTTAAGTTGTATTCCCCAGCAGGGTGATTGTACCGTTGTACCCACATAAAACCCTAAGATCGGCAAATGGCTCAACTCCATTTACAATAGTCTTCTACTTGCCAAAATTCGATATTCTACTTCTAATCGACTATCCCTAGCCTGTCGCAATTGAAGATGCTTATGCATCGCCAAAAATGGCTGTTTGCCGCCGCTAGTGAGTGCGATCGCCCCAGCTTAGGAGCAAAAACTAAGTATCTCTACTGCGGTATTAATACAAAAAACCCCCTTCTCTACTCAGATGGAAAAGGGGGACTAGGCAGTTAACTGATTTGAAGCAAATGACTTATCCCTTTAGCTTGCCGACATTGTTTTCGTGAGGTGCTGGCGAATTTCTCGAATTTGCTCTGCCTCGGTCTGCTTAAGCCGATTGAACAGCTCAACGCATTCCTCAGAGTTGGCTTCGCGAGCATCTTGAATGTACTTGTCGTAGGCGTTTAGGGCCTCGGCCTTGCTTTGCATAACGGTCAGCCAGTCGTATTCTAGGTTGCTGACAACTTGCTGAGCACTGATTCCGGTAGTCATGGTAAATTACCTCCGAGTTCTGTGTTCAATGTGCCTCGATTCAGGGCCTACTCCCTCTCTCAAAAGAGAGTTTGTGGTTGAGACTATAGGATGAGGGTTTGGGAACTTTTTAGGAAGAAAACTGCTGTAGCTTTGGTTGCCTGCTGAGCCCCAAAAAAAGGGAGTAGACAGTTTTCAAACCACTTTTTACGGATACATTGCAAATATCTATTGAGTTAGGACAGGTTCAACGTAGGGCCATTACACTGCGGTGCCCCTGCCAAAGTATCTCGCCTGTTGAAGTGTCCTAATTAAATTAACCGCTGCAATACAGTTGACCAGTTCGCTAGGACAGGAGCATCGGCAATGGCAAGAATTGAGGTGGTGAGCCATCGCTTCAAAAATGCTGAAATGTCCCAACCGTTTGATGCTCAAGGCGGAATCTTTAAAACACAAGCATACTGGGGCGATCGCCCCAGTATGCTTCAGCCATTCCCTGGGTTATTAACTAATCTCGACGGGGGGAATTAGCAGTAGGTAGATCGGTTGCCTCTGGATCAGAGCTGCTGGGCACATAGTCTTCGGCTTCGGAGGGTATCCCAGGCCCACCAGAGGCATTGGGCCCTTCACCAGCGGCAGCATTGCGGGCTTCCTGCTGCATCAGTTCTGGATTTTGATGAATGGCAGCGGTTCTAGCGCCCGGATTGTCGGCAACTTCCTCTAGCAGCCGATTTTGTTCGCTTTCCTTGTCGTCAACATTTCCCATCAGTTCGCTGTCTTTATCGTTTGCCATGGGTTTTGCTCCTTAGATAGTTGGCAATGCAGAGCCGTAAAAAAGGCCAGCGGGGCCGTGTTTAATCAGCCTGGCGCTGGCCTACGTAAATTACTCTGGCCGTCTACTTACACGGCGGCGGCAAAGGGCTTAAGGACAACCTTGATGCAGTTATCTTCTTTGTCGCGAAAGATTTTGTAGGCGCGAGGGGCCTCTTCGAGAGGTAGGCGGTGAGTGATCAAGAAGGAGGGATCAATCTCTCCCTTTTGCACCCGCTCTAGCAGCGGCCTGAGGTACTTGTGAACGTGGGTTTGACCCGATCGCATGGTCAGCGCTTTGTTAACAAAGGCACCCATCGGCACTTTGTCGATAAACCCGCCATAGACGCCGGGGACCGAGACCCTGCCTCCCTTGCGACAGGCAGCTATCGCCTGCCGAAGTACCTGAGGGCGATCGCTCTCTAGACGCACCGCCTGTTTGACGGTGTCATAGAGCGAGATGGGGCCAGTGCCGTGGGCCTCCATGCCGACGGAGTCAATACAACTGTCGGGTCCCCGACCGCCGGTCATTTCCTTCAGGGCTTCCCCAGGGTCGATCTCTTCGTAGTTGAGAATTTCTGCCCCGCCAGCCTGCGCTAAAGCCAAGCGCTCCGGCACGCGATCGATGGCAATCACCCGCTCAGCGCCGAGCATAAAGGCGCTGCGAATGGCAAACTGGCCCACGGGGCCGCAGCCCCATACCGCCACCGTGTCGCCTGGCTCAATGTCGCAGTTTTCGGCCGCCATGTAGCCGGTGGGGAAGATGTCGGTGAGAAACAGCACCTGCTCATCGCTGAGCCCATCGGGCACTTTTAGCGGGCCGACATCGGCAAAGGGCACCCGCACATATTCGGCCTGGCCCCCAGCGTAGCCTCCCAACAGGTGAGAGTAGCCAAACAAACCCGACGGCGAGTGGCCGTAAAATTTCTCAGCCATCCACGCGTTGGGGTTGGAGTTGTCGCACAGCGACCACAGATCGCGCTCACAGAAAAAGCAGCTGCCGCAGGAGATGGTGAAGGGCACCACTACGCGATCGCCCTGCTTGAGGTTAGTTACTCCTGGCCCGGTTTCGACCACTTCCCCCATGAACTCATGGCCCAAAATATCCCCCGACTGCATGGTGGGAATAAAGCCATCGTAGAGGTGTAGGTCAGACCCACAGATCGCCGTCGAGGTGACTTTAATAATGGCGTCACGCGGGTTCAAGATTGTCGGGTCAGGCACAGTGTCTACCCGAACATCGTGGGTGCCGTGCCAGCAAACTGCTTTCATCAAAAATTCTCCTGAGGTGGTTGCGTTGAGCGGATCTCGGTTAACAGCCCCTAACAGTGCCGCCCCACCTGGGGTTGCAGAATAGACACGGTTTGGGGGCTTAGTAAGTCAACAGGATTTCACTCCTAGTTGGGGTAGCGGTCCAGGGTTGGATTTCTCTCGGGCTGAACATTGCTGCGGGGTGCATTGGCGGGCGCCTTCTCTGAAGATCGCCCCGGCAACAGATTTTTGAGCCGGTCAACAATGCCAACCTTTGACTCAGCAGGCGGCTGGATGCTTTTGCCCTGGCGATCGAGGGCGGTTAGATCAACACCACCCTGAAAGTTTTCATTGCTGATCGGGTTGTGGCTAGGACGCACGGCGCTAGTGTCACTGGCGCCGCTGGGCGCATTGGCCGCCTGGGCGGTGGGCAGGTAAACACCTACCGACCCCACCCAAAGGGCGATCGCCAGGGCAGCAAATGCCACCCGACGACCGAGCTGAGCTTTCCCCACAGCGGTTTTAACGAATGAGAGAAAAGAAGAGAGAGAATGAAACAATGAATTCATGGCACTACGTTTAAAAACATCGGCAGGTCAGGTTTAGGCCCCTTTGGGCTGACCGTCGGTGGTGGCAATTTCGCCCGTTTCCATCAGCTGCTTGAAGCGGCTGAGGTCGTCGCCAATCTGCTGTTCAGGTTCTTCACCAAAGAGCTTGGCGATCGCAGCGGCCACAGCGCCGCCCGGCAGCTCATACTCCATAACCACTTTGACCTCGGTGCCGCGATCGCCGGTTGCGGGCTGGAACCGCACAAATCCGGAGTGATTGACTTCGGCATCGTCGGTTGAGGTCCAGGCAATCAGGCGATCGGGCTGGTCATCCACAATCACCGCATCCCATTCGATGCTCTGATCGAGGGGGGCATTGGCCACCCAGTGGGAATGCTGCGCGTCGTGAACCTGCACAGACTTGACATGACGCATGAACTTGGGCAAGTTGTCGAACTGCCGCCAAAAGCTGTAGAGTTCTGCGGCTGGACGATTGATTGTGACGGTTTTCTCAACCAGGATGGTCTTTTCGATGCCAACGGCTTCGCCAACCTGCTTGAGCGTGCTTTTCTTTTGAACACCTTGATAGGCCAAGCTGCCACCGGCAGCCGCCATCAAGATCCCCCGCAGCGATCGCTGCTGCAAGCCGCCGAGAACCAGAGCGCCGCCGCTAATGATTGACGCCCACCGCTCCAACTTACTTGCCTCCGTATCTTTCGACGGTTGCTTGCTAACGGAATCTTCCACTTCGATAACCTCTAAGCAATAACGCTGTTCCTATGGGCTGGGTACCCAGCCCGCTCGACAGCCAGTGGCTGTAACTCAAAGCCATCGAGCGGGCTGGGGTCTAGACACTAGAGCTGAGACGAGCGATCGGTGCTGAGCTCAGAGCCCTTGCCATCACGCAGGAAGGCAGGGGTTTTCTGGTCGAAATAGCTGTTGATGAAGGTATTCACAGCCGATAGCACCAGAGGGCCTAACAGAAAACCAATGATGCCGCTGATGTAGAAGCCGGGCACCACTAGGGAGGCGAGCCACAGGCAGAGGCCGTTTAGAACCAGGGAAAATGCCCCAAAGCTAACGGCGTTGATCGGCATGGTCAGGGTTTGCAGCGTCGGCTTGAGAAAAGCGTTGATCACACCGACCGAAGCAGCCGCGATCGCCGCTGCGGTTAGAGTGTTGATGGTCACCCCAGGCACAACTAGATCCACGACCAGCAGGCTAAGGGCCGTTGCCAAGCCAGATAAAAGAATGCTCCACATAGTGTCATCTCCTGAAAAACTACAAGCCTTGGATAAGTGAAGTTTTGCCGTGCCAGATTGAAGCGGTTAACAGCCTCAAAAAAACCAGGGCAACTGCAAATGGTCTAATTTGCTTCGCTTATTTCCACGGTAAAAACCTATGCCAACATGTGTGTCTACTATTGGATAGATAAGCCAAAAATATGTACTGATGGTTTTCAGAGGCATAAAGAACTTATTGGCGACGAAAAACCAGAAATTGAATAGTTTTCCTAAAATTTCTCGCTCGAGAAGTCAGACAAGACGCCAGAAATTTTCAACCATGGCAAAAAAATAAGACGAACCCGAAAAACTATTCCTTTTGACGGAGCCACGTTACTGCCGTCGGAAGATATGGAATTTTGCGAGGTTCTGTAAACTGCTGAGTTAAGCGGTGAAATGCGCTCAGCGAGATTCGATGGCCCCCCAAGGGCCGGTCTCTGACTATCGCTTTGCGCCCTCATCCATAAATCTTGATTGGAGTAAATCTATGTTGATATCGTTAGCAATTGGAACGGTGGTGATCGGTTTAGGGTTAGCCTTAATGCTGGTGCGTCTTCCCAAAGCTGGGCAGTCTGGCCTAATCGCTATGGCTTGTTTGGCTGTCATGCTGGTTGGCTTCACCCAGCCTGCCTTCGCTGGTGCAGTTAACGGTGCTGCCCTGACCGATGAGCAACTAGACCTCAACGAGACGCTTCAGTCCACGCCCAACGACAGTCAATATGAGGGCATCGAGTATGCCAATGTCAAAGGTACTCCTCTGGGCGATCAGGAAATCACCGACAGAATTATGAGCAAAGTACCTGACAACCTCAAGGTTGGCGTCTCCAACGGTGCTGTACAGCTATCGGGCAAGGTGAAAAGTCGCGACTCAGCCCGAGCCATCATTGAAGATGTCAAGTCTATTCCTGGGGTACATGAGGTTTCCTACGATCTAGGCCTCAAGGAAATCACTCAATAGGCAACAGATAGAAGACTTACTTAATCGGCGGCACACCGCCGATTTTTTTGTGCCTAAATCAACTAAGAATTCTATTGTTCTCATTGATTGATCCCCAAAAACCGGAAATCTCGCCCAATAACGTATACAGTAAACATAGAAGTATATGAATTTTCTTAAGAAATCTTTTCCGTCACAGACATAATTATTTGAGACCCATTAATGACCAGTGAAGTTAAGCCTTTAAGCATAAACTCTACCTACGTTGTATTGGATGGTAGCGGCGATGCTGTGCCAGTGTCGGTAAGCGACACCTTTTTTGAAGAACTAAACCGCACCTTTGGAGACTTTAAGGACAAGCGGCTCGTCTCTCAATATAACTTTGACAGCGATTGGGGCACCTGGGAAATGCATCCCGCTGGGGAAGAGTTTGTGTGCCTGATCTCGGGCCAAATTGACCTTATCCTGGATCAGAATGGGGTTGAAAATAGGCTATCGCTAGAAACCCCGGGTTTCTATGTGATCGTACCCAAAGGCATTTGGCACACGGCTAAAGTTCACCAGCCCAGCTCTGTGCTGTTTATTACTCCCGGTGAAGGAACTCAAAACCGACCCGTTCAGTGATGCCAGCGATCGCTGCAAAAAGCGGTGTTGCTGAATTGAAGCGTGAATGTGGGCGGGGGCAAACGGCCGTTTGCTCCTATAAGAGACGTTACAGTCTTGATTCATACCTGTATCCAGCAATGCCAAAAGACCTTTTAATTAGCCTGTAGCCGGGTGGGTAAATTTAAGGCTGCCGACCACTAAATGGATGAATCAAAAACCTGGTAATGAAACGCGGTCCTTTAGTGCTGTAGCGTGAGGGTTGCCAGTAACAGCTCTTACGCTACAGCTTTTGCTATGAGGCTAGGCGGTGCGATCGCAGTTAATCATCCATGGCGTGCCAAACTGATCAACTACCATGCCAAACCGGGCTGCCCAAAAGGTTTCCTGAATAGGCATCTTAATGGTGCCGTTCTCAGCCAGAGCTGCAAAGACATGCTCGGCTTTGTCTGTATCTTCAGCAGCAATTAAGACAGAGGTGCCTTTGGGCTCTTCGAAGTACTCTGGCATGCTGTCACCGCCCATAAGTTCTTGATCGCCCAAAATCAACTGAGCGTGCATAATCTTATCGCGCCACTCTTCAGGCACCTGGTCAGCCATCGGTGACTCTCCGTAGGTCATCTTGTCGCCAACTTTGCCGCCCAAGGCCTGTTCGTAGAACGCGAACGCGGCCTCGCAATTACCATTAAAGCTGAGGTAAGAATATAGTTTCATGGCGCCCTCCTTGGGCTAAAGAATTAAGGAGCAATCGAAGCTGAATTTTGTGGTCAAGGTGTTGCAGATTCAGCAGTACAAAAAACCGATGGTGTATAACGCACTGCTGAGACAGGCTTGGCGGGTCATGGGAGTTGATGACACACTCTGTAGATACCTACTGAGGGACGGCGCTGGGTTCCATATACATCAGCTCCCAAATGTGACCGTCCAAATCTTGAAAGCCGTGGGCATACATAAACCCATAGTCTTGGGGCTCGTTGTAGGTTGAGCCACCGCTACTAACGGCTTTACCTACTAGGCTATCGACCTCCTCGCGACTATCGCAGGATAGGCACACCAAAACTTCGGTGTTTTGGGTAGCGTCGCAGATGGCTTTAGGCGTAAAGGTTTTGAACTTGTCCTCGGTCAGCAGCATGACAAAAATGTCGTCGCTGACAATCATGCAGGTAGCGGTTTCGTCGGTAAACTCAGGATTAAACTTGAAGCCAAGTTGGCTAAAGAAGTCAACCGACTGATCGAGGTTTTTAATCGGCAGGTTGACGAAAATTTTGCGGCCCATGGTGGGTTTCCTTGATAGTTTTAGGGGGCTTAAACTGTGGCTGTCTCTAGGCGTCAATCGGGGCGATGACAATCTACCCGGCGCAGCCCGCAGCCGGATTGAAAGGCAATGAGCAGTGCTCATGCACGATCTGCCACTCACCCTGCCGTTTTTGGTAGGCCGCAGTAACGCGCATCCACATCTCTGCCGCTGGATGACCAGGCTCAATACCGGCAAAGCGAAACACCCAGTGGGCCAGGGCTAGATCGCCGCTGACGGCAACGTTGAGATCTTTAGTTTCAATCCCTGAGATTTCTGGCATGCAGGGCATGCAGGCTTCCCACATAGCGCGAATGGCAGCACCGCCGTTGAGCTGAAGTGGTGGTTTCACATCAAAAAGAACGGCATCTGGGCTATAGCACGCCATAATTTGTCCAAGGTTTTTGGCGGTGATGGCACTGGTTTGTTTGGCAATCAGCTGACGAATTTGGGCTTCGTCACGGGTAATAGTGCTAGGGCGTGTCATCAATTAGGTAAGGTGGGAGAAGTTGAGTTTCAGGTTTGTGATACTGATGCCAACCCGCCGCTACGCCCTACGCGATGACCAATGGGAACGAATCAAGGATTGGCTGCCTGGAC
>JAESFY010000225.1_pt1 | contig 19062 bp, 17 predicted proteins | sample 9266201 | NCBI WGS metagenome assembly JAESFY01 (sample SAMN14515071, study PRJNA621656) | algae metagenome | isolation source: Nodosilinea sp. WJT8-NPBG4 and co-occurring heterotrophs from soil, lower... | place: USA: Pinto Basin, Colorado Desert, California | collected 2006-05-27 | reverse complement strand
GGGCTATGGTGCTGATTTTGTTCACACAAAAGGCATCGATAAGTCAACTCAATTTCACCAAAAAAGAGTTGTCACTGCGCTTTCCCAGATGGCTTGACCTTAAATCGGTTAGTGTCTGTGTTGCAAGCAATCATGTTCACCTGCCCTTGCCGCCGTCCCGATTTCAGGGCGTAGCACCGCTGGCCAGCTGGCGAGTAGCCAAAGCCATAATCGTCACGCTCATCCATCCCAGACTCATCGACGTAGACCCAATGCGGCGCTTGGGGGCCAGCGACTTGGGCTAGAAACGCCCTCCGTTTTGCGTCATCGCGCTGGACGTAACCGTAGGTCTTTTTTTTCGCGTCAAGCCAATCCTCTTCAGCGCGCGTGAGATCGTCCGTCGGCTGACATCGCTGGTCCAAAGCTCGGCCATCTCGGCCTGGGTTTTTGAGCGATGCTGCTCAGCAAAGGCTCGAAACGCCTCCCAGTTCTGGATCTTTCCCTGGGCTGGAGACGCCGCCCTGACAGTTGGCTCGAGGCAACCCGTCGCCGCTTTTCGCTTCAGCCACAAGTCGAGGGTGTTGCGGCTGATCTGAAACAGCGCACTGGCTTCACTCTTCTTTAACCCATCGAATTCTATGGCGTGGATGACCTTCTGACGCAAATCAAGGCTGTAGGGTTTGGCCATTGCACTCCTCACCAGAGACTCCTTTACTTAGTCTATGTCTTAACCACCTTGACCATAGCTATAAGTTTTTGTTTAATCCCCACTTATACAACTAAAACTGCCTGGATCAATTGAGTTGATTCAGGCAGTTTTAGTTGTGTGTAGGTAGCGAGATTAGTTTTCTCGGATGGTAAGGTTATAGCTGGTGGGGGTAGGGCCACTATTGCCGATGAAGAAGGAGTAGGTACCCTGATTTAGCAGCCCCGGTGCATTGATGGTACCGCCACCGCCAGTATGGCACTCGCTGAAGCCGTTGCTGCCTTGGATAAGTAGGGTGAGACCACTGGTGCCACTTACAGCAATATCAACGGCGGCAAAATCCTGATTGACCTGCAAAATTTGGACTGCACCATCGCCCAGAACACCACAACTGGAAAGGCGGCTGGGATTAACAGAACCGCTGGTTTGTATGGGCTGACTGAGAGGAGTTTGAGCAACGGACTGGGCTGAGGCCACGCTTGTGCCCAGAGCCAAAGCAAGGGCGGCGGCGGGCAGAGAAAAGGCTTTAAGCATAGTTTTCATGGCGTGTCCTCCAATTAGGAGCATTTGTCTATGTCCCTATAGTATTCAAAGATACAGGCAGATGTGACAGTAAATGTGCCAGATTTCAAGGTGCCTAGGCTCTATATAAATGGTTGAAATGTTGAGAGTTAAAATCCGCCGAAATGGGAGGCCTTCGCTATTATGAAGTGCAACTGTGGTGGAAAACTAGAGTTAGTTTCCGAACGTCGCTTACTCAGTCTTCCTTAGTAACTTCAAGACCTGGACTGTATCGGGTTCTCTATGGCACAGCCTTCTCGTTTTCAGCCGATTTCAGCGCAGGTGTCTGTCGCTCGGGTACAAGGGCGGTTATCGGTAGCCCACAGTTTATCGCTGCGGCGACTGGCGGCTTGGGGTCTTGAGGTGGGGCTGCTGGTGGGGAGCATAGCGCTTCCCTGGGGAGCAGGGGAGCTTGTCCGTCGGTATTCTACCGCAGAGCTAGTGCCTGTAAATTCGGCGGTAGCGGTTACCCAAAGTGTGATTGCCCGTCCATTGGGGCAACCGCGCCAGCGGTTGGTGACGGAGGTGCCACCCCTGACAAATGTGCTGTGGTTTGGCGCCTTGGTGTTGCCAGGGGGGTTTGTGGGTAGTCAACTCTATAGTCTGGCAACCCGGGGTAAAACCTGGCCAAAGGATTGGCTGGGAATACAGGTGGTGGCAAACGATCGACCGCTACCTAGTGCTCGTAAGGTTTTGGTGAGAGAGCTGGGCCGCTGGGGGGTGCCCACAGTGGTGGCCTACGGAATTTGGCTGGGTAGCGGAGCGTTTCCCAGTTTGCCCTGGCTAGGTGGGCTAGCTCTCGCCTGTGGATTGGGGTCAGGGGCTATAGGGCAGACGAGTCGTTCTCGGTGGACCTGGTATGACAATTTAGCGGGCACTCGGGTCGTGCTATTGCGGGGTGGGCAGATATTAAGCCGGTATCATCCTGCAACTGACAGCCAAAGTGGTGTTTCCTCTAACGGAGATGCTTCAGCCTCGCTAACTTCGTCGTCGCTAGCGAAATTGACCCCAGAAGAATATGGCGGGCTTAGGGCCATTGCGATGTCTCCGACTGACTCAGCGATGTTGGGGTTGCGGGACTGGCGGCAACATTTGCCTGTGATTAGCGCTTTGGCTGGAGTGGTTGTGCTAGGTGGCCTAGGAACTGTGTGGCTAGATCGACGGTTGCCCCAGGCCAATCAAAAGGATGCGCTGTTTTTGGCCTTGGTAGAAAATCTTAGCCGCAATGCCACCTCGTTTAGCGATCGCCAAGCGGCTGCTCTAGCTCTAGCCAGCAGTCAGGATGTTCGCGCCATACCACTACTGGTGGATATGTTGGCCCAGACCAATGACCCTAGCTTTCTCGATACCTTGCAACAGGCCCTGGTTACCCTGGGGCCCCCAGCTATCCCCTATCTACAGCGGCTCAATCTAGCTCTGGCTAATGATTTGCTGGCCCTGCCCGCAGAGCAAAGGCTAATTTCACAGCTGCGGCAGCGCACAGTAAAGCAAACCTTGACTAAAATTTTGGTGTTGCACAGCGGCGATCTGAATCAGATTGACCTCAGCGGCACCAATTTGAGCTACATAATCGAAAGCCCCGACGCATTTACCATGGTGTTGGAGCAGCAGCATTTAGCGGGAATTACCTGGCGCAATGCCGTGCTGTCGGGGGCGCGAATGCGTAAAGCGAAGCTTTTTGATGCAGGGGCAGATGGTCACGAGGACACCTTTGATGATTGGACGACTGACTTTAGTGGATCAGATTTAACAGAAGTCAGTCTGGTGGCTGCCCACTTGCGCCATACGGTGTTTCGCAATACCAGTCTGCTGCGGGCCAACCTGAGTAATTCCTTGGCGACCTATGCAGATTTCTCTGGGGCCAATGCAAGCAGCGCCTGGTTTATTGCTGCGGATGTTAGCCACGGCAAATTTGACGGCACCAGTCTGGTGGGGGCAGATCTGACCGACGCTAATTTGACGCAGGCCAGCCTTGTAGATGCTCGCCTGCGGCAGGCGCATCTGGCTGGGGCAATTCTGACCTCTGCGGATCTAACTCGAGCAGATTTGGCTGACGCCAACTTAAGCGAGGCGAACTTAACGGCAGCTAACCTGCAGCAGGCTAATATCACCTATAGCTCGTTACAAGGGGCTGATCTGAGCCAAGCAAACTTGGAGGGAGCAAACCTGGAGGGAGCAAACCTGGAGGGAGCGGTATTAGCGAAGGCGAATCTGGCTGGGGTTAACCTCTCTGGGGCACGATTTTTTACGCCTGAGCGATCGCAGGAAGATGCGTTTGTGACCACCATTGTGGCACCAGAAACCACCGAACTGCTGGTGGGAGTAGACTTTTCTCAGGTATTAAATATTGAGGGCGAGCAGCTAGAGTATATCTGTGGTCAGGGGGGTATTCACCCTGCGTGCCAGGCTGAGTTTTAGTTTTTGTAGAACGGCAAAACACTGCTCGTGAATGGTCACATACAGCAGAGGCATTTTAGGGGAAAAACCCATGCAGCGCACCCGCTTAAGTACTCTGATTGACGACTTAGGTGATCAGTTTAGTCAGTGGTTAATCAACCCATGGCGACGGGTATCACTGGTGTTGCTAAGCCTGCTGCTGGGCTACTTTTTTACGGTGTCTCTGGCGGCGATCGCCGGTCAAGCCGCTGCGCAAGATACCGTTGTCTCAGCGTTTTTAGTACTGGTGGCAGAGCTGATCAGCTGGCTCGTATATAGTCGTCGCTGGCGCGATCCAGCCTTGGTAAAAACGGTGCCAAAACCGGTTTGGCTAGACTGCATCAACAGCTTTAAGATTGGAGCTATTTACGCCGTGAGTGTGGAGGCCTTCAAGCTGGCCAGTTAGAACGGGGCGTCTGTACTGGCTAGGGTATCTACTAACTGAGTAGCCAGAGCCGTAACGGCTGCCCAATTTTGCTCAGCTACAGCGACTTTAGGGAACAGGCTGGTGGAGAGGCCCACAGCGATCGCCCCTGCCTTCAGCATCTCTCCGGCATTCTCAACGGTGACTCCACCGGTAGGAATGAGCGGAATGTGAGCCAGCGGCCCCTGAAAACTACGGATATAGCTGGCTCCACCCACGGCGTTAACCGGAAATACCTTAACGGCTGTTGCTCCGGCCTGCCAGGCGGCGACCACTTCGTTAGGAGTTAGCGCACCTGGCACAATAGGAATTTTAATCTCTTGGGCCAGCTCAGTGATGGACAGATCGGTGTGAGGGCAAAAGCAAAACTGCGTCCCAGCCCCAACGGCATCTCTTAGATCGGCTTCAGATAAGACAGTGCCAACGCCGATGGTGCAGTGGGGCAATCGGTGCCTGAGCTTGCTGACTAAATCCTCGGGATGCCAGCTATTCCAGGTAATCTCAATTAGGTGGATACCTCCGGCGGCAGCGGCTTCTGCCATACCCAACCCCTGATTGAGATCAGGGGCGCGGATAACGGCGATCGCCCGGTGCTGTCGTAGCAGGGCCAAAAAAGCATCTCTGTCCATTGGCCCATCCTAAAGGGGGCGGTCGAGGATGGGGCGGGAGCAGCACCTTTTGTAACGTAGCCTAGGCCTTGCCCTGCTGACGCCTGACCACAGCGTTGTAGGCAAAGAAGGCAATTAAGATCAGCGACGCTGAGAAGATGGTTGTCAAAGTGCCCAGAGCGTAGAGGGCGGGGGAAGTAACGTTGGTGGTCATACCAAAGATTTCTAGCGGCAGGGTGTTGCTCTGGCCGGACACCAGTGATGTGCGGGTAAATTCGTCGTAGGAGAGGGTAAAGGTGAGCAGACCTACCCCTAGCAAGCTGGGGGCGATCAGAGGCATCACAATTTCCCAGAAGGTTTTGGAGTCGGTAGCCCCCAGGTCACGGGCGGCCTCTTCGTAGGAAGGATTAAAGCGGTTGAAAATGCCCAGCATGATCAAGAAAGCAATGGGCAGAGTCCAGGTCAGGTGAGCGCCCAGGCCGGAGGTAAACCAGTTGGTAGGCCAGCCCATCACCTGAAACACAACCCCAATACCTAAAGAAACCAGGATACTCGGCACAATTAGACTGGCAATGGTCATGTAGAAAATCACCGTGGAGCCCTTAAACCGCTGGCGAAACCCCATGCTAGCGAGCACTGATGCGGCGATGGTAATAGCCATGACGGCAGCGCCTAGGATGAGCGATCGTACAAACGGCTCAATAAAATTGCCCACCCGTTGCTCTTGAAACACTTGCCCCAGCCAATAAAAGCTAAAGCCCCGCATAGGAAAGGTTAACCCGCCATCCGGCCCCTGCATGGACAGCATAAAGATGGTGATCATCGGGCCGTAGAGAAACAGCACGAACAGACAGAAGAATGCCAGCAACAGGTAATAGGTCAGTGAGCGCTTTTGCATAGGTGATGGTCGGGGGTTAATAGGATTTCCTGTCGATTTCGCTTAGGGAGCGCAAATGACCTGGCATGACTTCCACGGAACTTCAACGAGAAATTTCGTTAGTTCTCCCTTTCTAGAGACCCTAGGTAAATGACTCCGTTCAATCAGGGGAATTGTTTGTACCTACAACTCCTTACGAATATCTAGCACTCGTAGAATTGAGACGATAATCAGCATCGTCACGACCAGCAGCACGATCGCATTGGCCGCCGCTAAGGGATATTGCAAACTACCGATCTGAGTCTGAATTAGCTTGCCAACGGACGCTGACTGCCCTCCTCCCATTAGGCGAACGGTGACAAACTCGCCCATGACCAACGTAACAATGAAGATCGAACCGATCGCAATACCCGGTGCTGACAGGGGCAAAATCACTTCCTTGAAAACCTGTAGGCCAGAAGCGCCAAGGTCTTCAGCAGCGGTTACTAGAGAGCGCTCGATTCGCATCAGGCTGTTAAAAATGGGCGCGATCATAAAAATGATGTAGAGGTGCACCATGCCCAGCACCACCGCAAAATCGGAGTAGAGCAAAAACTCCATCGGCTGCTGGATCAGACCAACGCCCATAAACATTTGGTTGACCAATCCCTCCCGCCCTAGCAGCGGCACCCATGAGATCATTCGAATGATGTTTGAGGTCCAAAACGGAATGGTGCAGACCAAAAACAGCAAAATTTGCCACTCTAGCTTGGGCACATGAAACGCCAAGAAATAGGCCACTGGGTAGCCGATCAAGAGCGTAGCCAGCCACACCATTTCTAGAAACTTAAATGTATTCAGATAGGTCTTAAACGTAACGTCGGTCAAAATACCCTGGTAGTTAGCCAAGGTAAATGCCGGGGTCATCGAGTAGCCATTGAACTCCCAAAAACTCACTACCCCAATCATGAGAATGGGGAACACCAAAAACAGCAGAAATACCAATGTCTGCGGCGTAATTAACGCGTAGGGCTTGAGGGTTTTCCAGGTTTCAGACATGGGCAGAGGGTGAAGGGGTAGGGAAGAGGTAGAGTAGGAGTTTTAAATTCTTAATTTTGAGTTTTGAATTAAAGGCTTTGACTAAGAACTCAAAACTCAAAATCTTTAACTTATCTAATTACGATGCAATAAACTCGTTCCACTTCTGCACCAGGTAGGTGTTTTCTTCCATAGTTGAGTTCCAGCAAACGATGTTGCCAAAGCGCTCGTCGAAGGAGCCGCCGTCGCGGGCGGCACCGGCTTTGGCTAGAGTTTTGCCAAAGGGGTCAACGATGGCTTCGGCGGCGGGCTTGCCTTCGTACCAAAAATCCCACTCGGCGGTAGACATGAATTTGCGGGCGGTCTCGGGGGCGGCGCTGTAGTAGCCCTGACGCCCGAGGAACGCGCCCACCCAGCCGTCGAGCATCCAGTTGATGTACTCGTAGGCGGCATCAAGGTTAACACCCTCTAGGTTTTTGGAGAGGCCAATGCCGCCGCCCCAGCCCCGATAGCCTTCTTTGAGGGGAGCGTAGATGCACTCAGTGCCCTGGGACTGCACCGCCGTCACCGCTGGCGACCACATCGATTGCAGCACCACTTCCCCAGAGTTCATCAGGTTGACCGACTCGTCAAAGGTCTTCCAAAAGGCGCGGAACTGGCCGTTGGCCTTTTGCTCTTTGAGAATCTCGATGATCTGGTCAATTTCGGCCTTGGTCATGTTGCCTTTGTCCGCAAAGGTCATTAGACCTAACGACTCGGCTACCATGGCCGCATCCATAATGCCGATTTGGGGAATGTCGAGAATAGAGGTCTTGCCCTTAAACTCTTCGTTGAACAGCTCGCCCCAGCTCTCAATGGTGCGACCGACTAGGTCGGGACGGTAGCCCAGAGTGTCGGCGTTGTACTGAAAGGGAATTAGGGTGGCGTAGTCGGTGGGGGTGTCAGAAAACTCCTTGGAGTCGGCGCCCGTCAAGTACTGCACCTTAAAGGGAGCGGTACCCTGGGATTTTTCGACCGGCATGCCTTTGAACTCGCCGGTTCTAAAAAAGGAGACAATCTTGTCGTAGTTGGTGATGCGCTTGATATCGATGGGCTGAAGATTGCCTGAGGGCACCACCAGAGGCAGGCTGAAGTATTCACCATCAAAGATGTCGTACTGGCCGGGCTGAGTGATGGCGATCTGGTTGTTTTCCTCGGTACTGAGGGCTCGCATGTCGAACTTAAAGCCCAAATCTTCCTGGGCTTTGTCGCGGATGTCGTTGATTTGCGACACGCCGGTGCCAATTAGCCGCAGGGTGACATCTTTGCTTTGATTGGTGTTGACTTGAGGGCCAGAGGCCGGGTTGTTGGGGGTGCCTGAGGGGGCAGCGCAGCGGGTGGCGGTCAGGAAAGCTCCAGCGGCGAGGCTGGTGCGAATCACTTGGCGGCGAGAGAACTTACCCATGGTTAGCAATTCAGTAACAACGAATGGTTGAGAAAATGGTGGAAGGAGAATGCCGTGTTTATCTGACCCAAAACTAGTGGGGCAGAAAAACGCAGTCGGCGGCGGCCCAGTCGAGTACCACCACCTGTCCTTCTTCAAAGGTGGTGGTGAGCCAGTCGGGGGTACGGGCTTTGTACAAAACTTCCACGCCGCTGCGCTCGAGCACTAGCGAAACGCGGGTGACGTAGCCCGTAAACTCTACGGCGGTAATGCGAGCGGTGAGGCGGTTGGTGGCCGGGCCGCAGACCGATGTCTCGGCATCGGCGAGGGATTTGATCTGCATCAGGTCAGCGCGGATGCAGCAGGCAGCTTCGGTGCCTACCTGGGCGTAGTCGCCGAGGCACAGCAGGGTGCCCAGGGCAGGGATATCGAGCTGAATGAGCTGGCCGTTGGTATCTTGCACGGCACTGGTGACGGTGCCTGGGAAGATGTTGTTGTCGCCGGTAAAGCGGGCCACAAATTTTGACAGGGGTTTAGAGAAGATCTCGGCGGGGGTACCGACCTGATCAACGCGGCCGTGATCCATCACCACAATTTGGTCGGAGAGGGAGTAGGCCTCATCTTGGTTGTGGGTGACTTGAATAAAGGTCATGCCAAACTGACGCTGGAGCTTGCGCAGCTCGCCGCGGGTTTTGACGCGCAGCGATTCGTCGAGGGCGCTGAGGGGCTCGTCGAGCATCAGCACCTGGGGCCGAGTGACGAGGGCGCGAGCGAGGGCAACCCGCTGCTGCTGGCCACCGCTGAGCTGGGCGGGTTTGCGATCGCTAAACCCACTCAACCCCACCACCTCGAGCATTTCGCCCACGCGATAGTGCCGGTCTGCTTTAGTCATGCCGCGCATTTTGAGGCCAAAATCGACGTTATCCCACACGGTTTTGTGGGGGAACAGCGCGTAATTTTGGAACATCATGGCGGTGTTGCGCTGGGTGGCGGGAATGCCGTTGATACGCGTTTCGCCGATATAAATGTCGCCCTCAGAAATGTCTTCGTGGCCCGCGATCATGCGCATAGTGGTAGTTTTGCCGCAGCCGCTAGGGCCGAGCAAACAGGTATATGAACCGGCTGGGACATCAAGCGTGATGTTTTGAACTGCTGCAAACGAGCCATATTTCTTGGTCACATCCCGCAGGGAAACACCCTTGGCGTCTGCCTGAAGCTCCTCAGGCACCGCCTCAACGGTAAGCACAGGTTCGATCTGAATATCTTGCATAGTAGGCCCGTGATTTAGAGCGGGATGGAGCGGAAAAATAGCTCAACGAAAGCCAACTTCATCTCATTGGTCAGTCAGACTCACTTATAAAATTCTCTCTAAATGTGTACTGTATGCAAGGATACAGTTTTGCCCGGAGAGTGGCAGGGCAGAGAGTTATTTTGTGCTGGTGTCATATTCCCAAAGGAGGGTTTGTGGCCAAATTATAGGACCAATGAAGCTGATTTTTGTGAACCTTGATGAGCCGGCTCTTAAGGCAATACAAAACTTTAAGCAATGTCTAAGGAAATATAACAAAGCTTTCCCAGGTAGCGTTTGGTCTTGAACAATTAAGACATTAGAAAACGCTTTGCAGATATTAATTCTTGTCCTGGAACGTTGAGATTTTGGGTCGGTTTTGCGTGTTTAGGTTTGCTTAATTAACCGCTTGAATTCTTTCATAAAACCCTCATAGAGAGATGTTGAATGATCAACCTAACGCCGGAGGATGTGCGGCTTAAGGCCACTGCCCACAATAAGGAAGACGCGATTCGGCAGGCAGGAGAACTGCTGGTTGCCAGTGGTCGCATTCAGCCGGGCTACGTCGACAGCATGCTGGCACGGGAGACCCAGGCCAACACCTACCTGGGCAACAGCATCGCCATTCCCCATGGACAGCCCGCTCAGCGCGACCTGATTGTGACGACGGGCATTGCGGTGCTACAAATTCCCGCTGGGGTGGAGTGGAACCCGGGCGAGGTGGTACGGCTGGTGGTGGGTATTGCGGCGAAGTCGGATGAGCACTTGCAGATTCTCACCAACCTGACCCACGTACTGGATGATCCTGCCGCTGTTCAAGCGTTGGTGGATACGGAGGACGCGCAAGTGATTTGCGATCGCCTCACCGGCAAGTCATCCTCCAGCAGCAAAGGACTCGACACCGAGGGCTTTGACCAATTTTTCGATGTCACGATCGACGCGCCGACGGGGCTGCATGCTCGCCCCGCCACCGTGTTTGCGGATTTGGCAAAATCTTTTAGTGCCGAGGTGCGGGTGCGCTACGGCGACCAGGTGGCCAACGGCAAAAGCCTGATGTCGCTGCTGAAACTGGGCGTTGAGCGAGATGGCCTGGTGCGGGTGCTGGCTAAGGGCAGTGACGCTACCCAGGCGCTCGATGCTCTGCAACAGGCGGTTGAAGACGGGCTAGAGGAAGAGGAGGAAGCGGCGGCAAGTCCGGTTTTGAAGCTGCCGGCGCTGAACCTAGAAAGTCGTGCTCTGTCCGGAGTGGCAGCGTCTCCAGGACTGGCGATCGCGACCCTGCACCATTTCCACCGCACCAAGCTAGAGTTTGCCGAAACCGCTAACGATCCAACCGCAGAGCAGGATCGCCTGAGAGATGCGATCGCCCTTGCCGACATTGATTTAACCGACCTCTACACCACCATTAAAGAACGCTCCGGTAAGGCTAAGGCCGCAATCTTTCAGGCCCATCGCGAATTTTTGGCTGATCCAGAGCTTCAGCAAGAGGCGCTGAACCGGATCCCCCCCAACCACAGTGCGCCCTGGGCTTGGCAGCAGGTGATCGAGGCCAAAGCCAAAGAATTAGAAGCGCTAGCCGATCCAGTGCTGTCGGGTCGAGCGGCAGACGTGCGCGACGTAGGTCAGCGGGTGCTGGCGCGATTGGTGGGCCAGGGTGACCCGGGAGCGGGATTGCCCGATCATCCCGTAATTCTGATTGCTGACGATCTGGCTCCCTCGGATACAGCGGGGCTAGATCCAGCCAAAATTCACGGGTTCTGTACGGCTGCGGGTGGGGCGACCAGCCATACAGCGATCATTGCGCGATCGCTCAACATTCCTGCTATTGCCGGTGCTGGGGCAGGGATTCTCGATCTGACGGAGGGGGCAACGGCCATTCTCGACGGCGACCAGGGCCAGCTCTACCCCAACCCAACTGAAGTGGATTTGGCGAAGGCGAGGCAGGCCCAGTCAGAACGTGCCCAGCTCCGCGATGTCGAACAGCAAACCCGCTTCCAGCCCGCTATCACCACCGATGGCCACCGCATTGAGGTGGTCGCTAACATCGGTGGGCCAGCCGAAGCCGCACCGGCTGTGAATGCGGGGGGCGAAGGGGTAGGGCTGCTGCGGACAGAATTTCTGTTTCTCAACCGCAACGCGGCACCTAGTGAAGACGAGCAGTATGACGCGCTCTGCCAGATGACCCAGGCCCTCAACGGTCTGCCGCTGATTGTGCGCACGCTGGATATTGGCGGTGATAAGCATGTGCCCTACCTGAACCAGCCCGCCGAAGAAAATCCCTTCCTCGGCATTCGCGGCGTGCGGCTGTGTCTAGAGCGCACCGATCTGTTTGAAACTCAGCTGCGCGCAATTCTGCGGGCGGCTCGCGGCGGCTACATCCGCATCATGTTCCCCATGATTGCCACGCTGGAAGATATTCGCGCCGCCAAGACAGTGCTGGAGTCGGTGCGGGCGGCGATCGATGGCCCCCCGGTGGAAATCGGCATGATGGTCGAGGTGCCCAGCGCCGTGCTGATGGCGGCGGAGTTTGCCCAGGAAGTTGACTTCTTCTCGGTGGGCACCAACGACCTAACTCAATATCTCTTAGCGATGGATCGGGGGCACCCCACCCTGGCTAAACAGGCCGATGCCCTGCATCCCGCGGTGCTGCGGGCGATTTACCAAACGGTGCAGGGGGCCAAGCTGGCCGGTAAGTGGGTTGGCGTCTGTGGCGGTCTGGCCGGAGAGCCCCAGGGCGCGATGATTCTTGCTGGGCTGGGGGTGAAAGAGCTGAGCATGGATATCCCCAGCATCCCGAAGGTGAAGGCGCGGTTGCGGGGAGCATCAATGAAGCAGATGAAGCGGCTGGCTCAAAAGGCGATCGCCTGTCGCACCGCCGAGGAGGTGAGGGCGCTATGACCCATCCCCCCAGAACGCAACGGATTGCTACGGTGACGCTGAATCCGGCGATCGACCAGACCGTCTCGATCCCTAACTTTCAAGCCGATGCGGTGAACCGGGTCGATTGGAAGCAGGACGATGCCGGTGGCAAAGGCGTAAACGTGGCCTCGTTTTTGGCAGAGGCAGGCCATAGGGTCAGCGTTAGCGGCTTTTTAGGTCGAGAAAATGATGCTCTATTCAAGACCCTTTTTCACCAGAAGGGCATCGACGACCACTTTGTCTATCTACCCGGCGAAACCCGCGTCAACATCAAAATTGTGGACGATGCCCAGGGGCAAGTCACCGACATCAATTATCCCGGCCAGTCGCCCACCCACCAAGATACTGATGGCTTGAGAAATGTGGTGCAGGCCTTGACCGAAAGCTGCGACTGGTTTGTCTTCTCGGGCAGCGTGCCAGCGGGACTATCTACCGACATCTATGACGAGCTGATCGGCCCCCTTAAGGCCCAGGGCAAAACCGTGATTCTCGACACCAGCGGCGACGCCCTCCGCTTTGGCCTGCCCGCCAAGCCCGACTTGATCAAACCCAATCAATCTGAGTTAGAAGAGGTGCTAAACACTCGCCTCTCCAGCCATACCGAGATTGTCGCTGCCGCCCGCGAGCTGATTGGCTCCGGCATTCCCTACGTGGTGGTGTCGATGGGGAGTGAGGGGGCGTTGTTTATCGATCGCACCCAGGCTTTCCACGCTCAGCCCCCAGCGGTTGAGATCAAAAGCACCGTCGGCGCGGGGGATGCCATGGTGGCGGGTACGGTGGCGGGATTGTTGGGCGGCGAATCGCTGCGAGACTGCGCGACCCTAGCGACGGCATTCTCGATGGGGGCGCTGAGCCAGATCGGGCCAAGGCTGCCGCCAATGGAGCAAATTCAGGCCATGCGGCAGCGCGTGACCGTGCGGGAGGTGAGATGATCCCCAGTTTTGTAGGGTGGGCATTGCCCACCACTCACCTCGCAAAGACAATGCCCACTATTCCCTCAGGAGCCGCACAGTCCATCCACGTGAACTAGGAACTGTTGCCGAAGCTAAAAGATGGGCATTGCCCACCCTACGTCTCCTAACTGAAAAAGCTTTTGAATCAAGTATTCACAGACCAGTAGGAAACCTATGACAAAAATTGTTGCCGTTACCGCCAGCACCGCTGGCGAGGCCCATACCCAGATGGCGGCGGAGGCCCTCAAGCGCACGGCCCAGGCAATGGGCCACGAGATTGTGACCGAGGCCCAGGGTGGCGCTGTCGTCACAGCCCTCAGCCCCGATGACATCCAGCAAGCCGATGTGGTGATTGTGGGGGCCGACGGGGCGGTGGAGCGCGATCGCTTCGCCGGCAAACCCGTCTACGCCGTCTCCACCAGCGAAGCTATTCGCAACACCGAAATGGTGGTTCAGAGTGCTGTGGCCCTAGTGGGGCAGATTCCCAGCCTGGGGGCGATTAGGACTACGCCCCACCCCCACGACCCACTGCCAGGGGAACTGCTCACCGTTGACAGGGGAGTTGAGACGGGAGCCGTAGCCACCCCAGTAGTCGCCCCGGCCAGCAAATTCTTCGTGGGCATTACCTCCTGCCCCACGGGCATTGCCCACACCTTTATGGCCGCCGAAGCCCTGAAACAGGGAGCCCTCAAGCTGGGCCACGACATCAAGGTTGAAACCCAAGGTTCCGTTGGGTCGCAAAATGCCCTCACCGATGACGAAATCGCCCGCGCTGAGGCGGTGATTATTGCCGCTGACACCCACGTCGATCTGTCGCGCTTTGGCGGTAAGCGTTTGTACGAAACCTCAACTAAAGCGGCAATTCACAACGGGGCAGATGTCGTGACCGCAGCGATGGATGCGCCTGTAGTCGGCGGTGGCAGTGGCGGCTCGGGCAGCTACGTCGATGAAGTGAACCGGGCTAAGGCCGAGCGTTCCGAGAGCCGCTCTGGCCCCTATAAGCACCTGCTGACGGGGGTGAGCTATATGCTCCCGGTGATTGTGGCCGGCGGCTTGATCATCGCCCTGTCCTTTGTGTTTGGCATTAACCCTGAAGAGGGCACCTTTGGCGACGCGCTAATGCAGATAGGGGGCGGCGCAGCCTTTTCGCTGATTGTGCCGGTGCTGTCGGGCTTTATTGCCTTTTCCATTGCCGATCGCCCCGGTATTGCCCCGGGCCTGATCGGCGGTATGCTAGCCGCCAACCTGGGTATGGGTTTTCTTGGCGGCATTCTCTCGGGCTTTCTTGCCGGTTATGTCGCCAAGTTTGTGCGCGACAAGGTGAATTTGCCCGCCAACTTTGAAGGGCTCAAGCCGGTGCTGGTGATACCTCTGCTAGCCACGTTGGTGGTGGGGCTGCTGCTGGTCTACGTCTTTGGTGGCCCGGTGCGGTTCATTATGGAGGGTATGACCGCCTACCTAGAAGGGCTAACCGGCACCAATGCCTTGCTGTTGGGCCTGATTTTGGGTGCGATGATGGCGGTTGATATGGGCGGGCCGGTCAACAAAGCCGCCTACACCTTTGCGGTGGGCCTACTAGCCAGCAACCTTTATGCGCCGATGGCAGCGGTGATGGCCGCTGGGATGACTCCGCCCCTGGGCTTGGCCCTGGCCACCTTTGTCTCTAAAAAGCACTTTAACCAGGCGGAGCAGGAGGCCGGAAAAGTGGCTTCAGTGCTGGGCATCTCCTTTATTACGGAAGGGGCCATTCCCTTTGCGGCCAACGATCCGCTGCGGATTTTGCCCGCCTGCATTGCGGGGTCGGCGGTGACTGGGGCGCTATCGATGGTCTTTGGCTGCACCCTGCGGGCTCCCCACGGCGGCATTTTTGTGCTGGCGATACCCAACGCAGTGGAGCATGTGGGGCTGTATATTGTGGCGATCGCCGCCGGCACCCTGGTCACTGCTCTAGCGACTGTGCAGCTCAAGCACTTCTTCCCCCGCAAAAAAGTGGCGGTTGCTGAGGTTTAGACTACAGCCAAAATAAAATGCAATGGTGAGAGCCAGAGAATCGACGCAGCGATCGCCCGTCAATTCCCTGGCTCTTGTTGTAGATAAGAAAACTCTAACCATGCTTTGTTGAGATAAGAAACAGCAGGGCGGGCGGGATGAAACTTTTTGAAATAGAGGTGATACATTTCTTCTCCTAGACTTTTGTCGATGCTAAAAAACCTATGATTCACTAAACCCAATAAGGATTAGGCGCTGGCCATGAGCATCACCAATCACATTCATTTTCGCAATGTGCGAGGAGATATCTTTGGCGGCGTCACCGCAGCGGTGATTGCTCTGCCCCTGGCCCTAGCCTTTGGAGTGGCCTCGGGGGCAGGAGCAGCTTCGGGTCTCTACGGAGCCGTGATTGTGGGTTTCTTTGCGGCGCTGTTTGGGGGCACGCCGGCGCTGATTTCAGAGCCCACCGGGCCAGTGACCGTAGTGTTCACTGCCGTCATTGCCCAGCTAATGGCTGCTGACCCCGAAAACGGGATGGCCATGGCCTTTACCGTGGTGATGCTGGCCGGGGCGTTCCAAATTTTGTTTGGTTTTCTCAAGCTGGGCCGCTACATCACGATCATGCCCTACACCGTCATCTCTGGCTTTATGTCGGGGATTGGCATTCTGCTGATCATTCTACAACTGGGGCCGTTGTTGGGCCATGCCACCCCTAGGGGCGGCGTGATCAATACCTTGGCTAACCTGCCTGCGATGGTGAGCACCCTCAACCTGCCGGAGGTGGTGCTGGGGGTATTGGCCCTAGCGGTGCTATTTTTTATGCCCAAGCGGTCCAAGCGATGGGTGCCACCGCAACTGTTGGTCTTGGTCGGTGGCACGTTGCTAGCGCTGGTGCTATTCCCCGACGCCGGGCTGCGGCTGATTGGTGAACTTCCTACCGGGCTGCCGACCCTGCGGTGGCCCACCTTTCAGGTCAGTCAGGTGCAAACCATTTTTGTGAATGGTCTGGCGCTCGGCATGCTGGGCTGTATCGACACCCTGCTGACCGCCATGATCGCCGACAGCATTACCCGTACCCAACACGACTCCAACAAAGAGCTGATCGGCCAGGGCATTGGCAACATAATGTCGGGTTTTCTGGGGGGCATGCCTGGGGCCGGGGCCACCATGGGCACTGTGGTGAACATTCAGGCGGGCGGCAAAACGGCGCTGTCGGGCATAGTGCGGGCGGGCATTTTGCTGGTGGTGGTGCTGTGGGCTGCACCCTTGACCAAAATTATTCCTCTGGTGGTGCTGGCGGCGATCGCGGTTAAAGTCGGCTTCGACATTTTGGACTGGAGCTTTCTAAAGCGGGCCCACCAGGTCTCGTGGAAGGGGACGGCCATTATGTATGGCGTGATGTTTCTCACCGTATTTGTGGATTTGATTGTAGCGGTGGGGGTTGGTGTGTTTATCGCGAATATTCTCACTATCGACCGCCTCAGCAAGCTTCAGTCTGATGTGAGGACTATCACCGACTTTGACGACGACCTGGCTATGACCCCCGAGGAGCAGGCGCTGATGGATCAGGCTAAGGGAAGAATTTTAGTGTTTCACCTCAGTGGCCCGATGATCTTTGGCGTGGCGCGGGCTATCTCCCAAGAGCAGATGGCCATGGCTAACCACGATGTGCTTATTCTTGACTTGCAGGATGTGCCTCACCTAGGGGTGACGGCGGCTTTGGCCCTAGAAAGCGCTATTCAGAATGCTCAATACGCTGGACGGCCGGTGTTTTTGGTGGGGGCGCGGGGCAAAACGTTGAGCCGATTGCAAAAACTCGGGGCGCTCCAGTCTGTGCCTGCTGCCCACCGAGTTGACACTCGCACCGAAGCCCTCAAGTTATCCCTGCTGCTGCTGGGTGCGATCGATAGGGGAGACTTTGTGCCAACCCGGACTGTAATGCCTTCGTAACAGCGCACCTATGGCGCTGCATGGCTGGAGACTATGCTTTGAGCACCGAACCTAGGGGCTAGGAGAGTTTTTTGTCGCGCTGGTGGTATTGCCATATTCCCATTTTGAATATTTTGCTGCGCTCAAAGTTACGTTGGGGTCGTGACCCATCACGCTTCTTTTTATCGATATCAAGGTTTTATTTAGGGCTCAAATGCACTGAGTACAACACTTTTGAATGGGTTTAAAGCCTCCCAAACGAGTTGATCCCCAGTTGATCTCTCTCTGCGGAGTTACCTTACCCCTATCTCTGGGGAGATCAGATTTAGGGCCTGGGCTGACTACTATGCACACATAACTTTATTGGGAGAACACCACTATGGCTAATACTGAAAGCGACGAAAAGACTCAAGCTCCTGAGTCCAGCGATGGGTATAACACCCCCATCGATGAAACACAGCGCCACACTGGCATGTACCAAGCCACCGACGCAAAAGAAGAAGCTAAGCCCGAGAGCGGTACCAGTGCTACTGGGCCAGAGGGTGCGCCCAATCAGGGTACTGAAAAGCGCTAAGGCTGAGCCTCTGAGGCTTGCTCCTGGCTAAGGCGCAGGGGGCGATCGCAGCTAGCGCGATCGCCCCCTTTTACGTTTTGGGGGATAGGATGGACAGCTAGGCTTAGGTCTGCTGAAAACTGTGAATCTATCGGCTCGTTGGGCTGCCCTCTGGCACAAGCTAAATTTGCCTGCACCCGCACCGCAGGTGTTTCTGGGGTTGTGTGATCGCTACAGCGAACCCCAGCGCGCCTACCACACCCTTCAACACCTGAGCGAATGTCTTGATTGGTGCGATCGGGCTGGCGATCTGGTGGAAATCCCAGCAGTGGTGGAGCTGGCCCTCTGGTTTCACGATGTCATTTACGATACGCGCAGGGCAGATAACGAGGAGCAAAGCGCTGATTTTGCTGTGCAGGTGATTAATGGCGCGGGCGGTGAATATTGGCTTAAGCAATCCATCCAAGACATGATCTTGGCCACAAAGCACAATGCCAAGCCAAGCACGATGGATATGTGCCTCGTCGTCGACATCGACCTGGCAATCCTAGGGGCGGGTATAGATCGCTTTGAGCAGTACGACGCTCAGATTCGGCAGGAGTACGCCTGGGTGCCTGAGGATGTATTCCGTCAAAAGCGGGCTGAAATTCTTCAAAGCTTTCTCGATCGACCTTCAATCTATACCAGTGATTTCTTTCGAGAACGGTTAGAACTTCAAGCCCAGCGGAACTTGCATCGGTCGTTGATCGTTCTGATGAAGGGCTTCGGCTAATTTTGAGATTGTCCAATCCCAGGGCTTACTAGCTAGGGAACATACTCCGTTGATGTATTGGTTATCCAGCTATGGATGTTTTGATCAATATAGATGTCAACGATTTGGCCGCTGCGGAAAGGTTTTACGGTCAGACCTTTGATCTCAAGCCCAGTCGCCGCCTCGGTGACACCATCGTTGAGCTGGTGGGCGGCCCATCGAGCATCTTTTTGCTGCAAAAAGAAGCGGGTTCTCAGAAGTCGCCGCAGACTACTGAACAGCGCCGATTCGATCGCCACTGGACCCCGGTGCATTTAGATTTTGTTGTCGAGAACATCGAATCGACAACAACCCGCGCCGTTGAGGCAGGAGCGGTGCAGGAGTCGCCCATTCAGCAAACCGCCTGGGGCAAAATTGCGCTCATGGCTGACCCCTTTGGCAATGGCTTTTGCATCATTCAGTTTGTGGGCAAGGGTACGACGCTATCTGCGATCGCTGCTCCGACTAAACCTTCAACGTTAATTAACCTGAGTTCGACAGCTAAAAAGCAGCTTGTGGCAAGGCTTTAAGCTCAAAATCTGGAATACCCAACGAGGGCTTATCGGGATGGTAGGCGTAGGCAATCAGGCCCGAGACCAGATTGACGAGG
>JAESFY010000224.1_pt1 | contig 19106 bp, 16 predicted proteins | sample 9266201 | NCBI WGS metagenome assembly JAESFY01 (sample SAMN14515071, study PRJNA621656) | algae metagenome | isolation source: Nodosilinea sp. WJT8-NPBG4 and co-occurring heterotrophs from soil, lower... | place: USA: Pinto Basin, Colorado Desert, California | collected 2006-05-27 | reverse complement strand
GGCCGCGGCTCCCGCGACGCCGATCGAGAGGCGCTCGAGCGGGAGGTTCATCATCAGCTGCACGAACCCCTTGCCCTCGACCCCGCCGATGAGGTTCTCCTCGGGCACGAACACGTCGCTGAACGACAGCTCGGCGGTGTCATGGCCCTGGAAGCCCATCTTGTGCAGCTTCTTGCCGTGCTCGAAACCCTCCATGCCGTCTTCGAGCAGCACGAGGCTGAACGCATCGGGGCGATTGCCCTCGCCGGTCTTGACGAACGTGACGACGAGGTCGGCGGTCGCACCGGACGAGATGAACGTCTTCGCGCCGTTGACGATGTAGCCGCCGTCGACCTTCTTCGCGGTGGTCTTGATGCCGCGCAGGTCGGATCCGGCGCCGGGCTCGGTCATCGCGAGAGCGCCGACGACCTCACCGGTCGCCATGCGGGGCAGCCACTTGGCCTTCTGCTCCTGCGTGCCCATGTGCACGAGGTACGGGATCGCCAGGTCGTCCTGGATGCCGAAAGCCCCGGCGAGCGAGCCCGCCCCGGCCGCGATGACCTCTTCGTTCACGACCGCGCGGAAGCGGTAGTCCTGCAGCATCCCTGCGCCGCCGAATTCCTCCGGCACCGACAGGCCGATGATGCCGGCCTCGCCCGCGGCGAGCATCGTGGCGCGGTCGACTTCGCCGTCGGCATCCCACTTCTCGATCGTCGCGTTGGTGACGTGGCGCTTGACGAAATCCTTGACGAGGTCGCGGAAAGCCTCGTGATCCTCTTCGTAGATGTCGCGTTCCATGCGATCCTCCTGAACGTGTCGTGCCTCATTGCTCCGGCGATTCTACGGGCGGATGCCGACACGAAGCATCTCGTTGTGAGAATGCATCCCACAGAACGTGACACTGGGTACCGCGCTTGTGGGATGCCGCAAAGCGGCACTCCCGCACCTCTCAGTGGGCGTAGTCGGGCGCCGCGGGGAGCCCGAAGAACTCCTCGAGCGTGTGATATCCACCCGAGTGATACGCGGCGGCCAGGTCCACACCGACGTATCTCAGGTGCCACGGCTCCGGCGCGTATCCGGTCACCGGTGTGCCCACGTCTTCGTAGCGGACGATGAACCCGAACTCCCATGCGTGCGCCGCGACCCAGTCGCTCTGCCCCGTGCCGCCGAAGCCGTCGAGCCCGCCACAGGCCGCGTCGCACGCCACCACGTCGAGCGCGAGACCCGTCTGGTGTTCGCTGTGCCCCGGCCTGGCCGACCCGGCATCCGCATCCGCCTGCCCCTGCGACCGGACGTGCGAGTCGTAGTTCGCGGCCTGCAGACCGTACGACCGGTAGCCGTTGTTCGCTCCGATGCGGCCCACTCCCGCGGCCGCCGCCGCATTCGCCATCTGTCCGACCGCTGCTGCGACATCGGAGCGCACCAGCCCGGAGCGCGTCGTCATCTGCAGCGGCACGGAGCCGAGCCCCGCAGGCTCGTACTCCGGCGGATTCAGCGGAAGGCTCTTGTTCACGACCACCCAGAGGCGCGCCGGATCGGTCAGCGAGATGCACGGCGCATTTCCCGCGACGACGGCAGCCCGGAAGTTCTCTCCGCCGCCGAAGCCGGCGATCGTCGCGGCGTCGTCACCACTCCCCAGCGACTGCAGCACCGTCGGGTCGGCGCACGGGTCCGCCGCGATCGTCGCCCCGACCCTCACCGTCGGCACCTGGACCACGGTCACAGGCTCGGGCATCTCCACGGCCACGGTCGACGACGCGACCGGTGCGGACGCGATCGACAGCAGTATGCCGATAGCGGTCACGGCGACACCGATCGGCAGGGCAGGACCGCGCATCGGGGAGCGCGGAGCCGCGTGCTGGGCGTGCGGCGAGGGAAGCATCACCCCTATTGTCCCCCGTCGCGAGGAATACGCGAGACCAGATTCCGCCGACATTGGTCGGTCATCATATGTACTGGCTACGCTGGGATCGTGCCAGAAACCCAGCGATCAGAGCGGATGCCGACGACACGGCTGCGCACCGGAACACCCCTCACCCGGTTCGGCCTCGGCGGTGCGCAGCTCGGCAACCTCGGCCGCGTCACCGCTGACGAGCAGGCGCGTTCGGCCGTCGAGACCGCATGGGACCGCGGCTCGCGGCTCTTCGACACCGCCCCGCATTACGGCCTCGGCTACTCCGAGCGACGCCTCGGCGCTCTGCTCGCCGACCGTCCGCGCGACGAGTACGTGCTGTCGACCAAGGCCGGCCGCACGCTGGTTCCACAGGCGCATACCGAGGGCCAGCTCGACGACGGCGGGTTCGCAGTGCCCGCCGCCTATCGCCGTGAGTTCGACTTCTCGCGCGACGCGATACTCCGGGGCGTCGAGGCGAGCCTGGTGCGCCTGGGCGTCGACAGACTCGACATCGTCTACCTGCACGACCCCGACGACCACTGGGACCAGGCATCGACCGAGGGCATCGGTGCGCTGATCGAACTGCGCGACCAGGGCGTCGTGCAATCGGTGGGCGTCGGCATGAACCAGTCCGCCCTGCCGGCCCGATTCGTGCGGGAGACCGACATCGACGTCGTCATGCTCGCCGGACGCTACACCCTGCTCGAACAGCCCGCCCTCGCCGACCTGCTGCCCGCGGCCCTCGCGCACGGAGTCGGCATCGTGAACGTCGGGGTCTACAACTCCGGACTGCTCGCGCGGCCGCGCGTCGCCCCGGACGCCACCTACGACTACGTCCCCGCGCCGCCTGCGCTCATCGCTCGGGCCAACGCCATCGCCGACGTGTGCGAGGGCTTCGGCATCGACCTACCCACCGCCGCCATGCAGTTCAGCCTGCGGCATCCGGCGGTGTCATCCGTGGTGCTCGGATGCCGCGACGGCGGCCAGGTCGCGGAGGGGATCGAACGGCTCGAAGCCGACATCGACGACGGGCTCTGGGGTGCGCTGATCATGCGCGGGCTGCTGCCGGAGGGCGTCTTCGGCTGAGCTCTTCGACAGGCTCAGGGACCCTTCGACAGGCTCAGGGACCCAACCTCCCGGGTCGCTGAGCCGGTCGAAGCGCCTACGACCCCGCGAGCTGCAGCACGCCGTCGACCCGGCGCGGCAGGTCGACCGGACCGTCGCGCAGCTCGTCCGGGAGCACGTCGACCGGGGCGTCCTGCCAGGCGAGGGGGCGCAGGAACCGGCGGATCGCGGTGACCCCGACCGAGGTGTGCTGCGTGTTCGTCGCCGGCCACGGACCGCCGTGGTTCATCCCCCACGACACCCGCACACCCGTGGGATAGCCGTCGTAGACGATGCGGCCGACCAGGTCGCGCGCGGCATCCGTCAGCTCCCCTCGCACGTCAGCCTCGTCGGGCGACGAGTGGATGGTCGCCGTCAGCGAGTGCGGCACGGCCTGGAGCGCGTCGCGCACCTCCTGCACCGTCGAGTACCGCATCACGACGACGAGCGGCCCGAACGCCTCCTCCGCTGCCGCGGGCGTGGCGTCCTTCGCATCGATCTCCAGCACGGCGGGGGTCAGCGAGAATCCGTCCTCCCCGGCGCGCGGCGCGACGAGGCTGCGCGCCCCGCCCTCGTCGATCAGGCGGGAGCGGATCTCGTCGAATGCCCCGCGGATGCGGGAGTTCAAGAGGGTCTGCGCGGCGGCATCCTCGGCCCGAGCGACCACGTCGGCGACCAAGGCATCGCCCTCAGCCCCCACGGGCACGAACGCGACGCCCGGTTTGGTGCACAGCTGCCCGGCCGACGCGGTGACCGAGGCGAAGAGGCCCTCGCCGATTGCGGCGGTGCGCTCTGCCGCCGCACCCGGCGTGACCACCAGAGGGTTGAGGCTCGACAGCTCGCCGTAGAAGGGGATGGGCGTCTCGCGCTCGTCGATGATCGCCTGCAGGAGCTTGCCCGTCGACAGCGAACCGGTGAATCCGACGGCCGTGATGCGCGGGTCGGCGACGAGCACCGCCCCCGCCTGCTGCCCGTAGACGATGCCCAGTGCGCCCTCCGGCGCACCAAAGGCGGATGCCGCGCGCGACAGCGAGTCGAACGAGCGCTGCGAGGTGACCAGATGCGAGCTGTGCGCCTTGAGCACGACGGGGCAGCCCGCGGCGAGCGCCGACGCGGTGTCGCCGCCGACCACCGAGAACGCGAACGGGAAGTTGCTGGCGCCGAAGACTGCGACGGGTCCGATGGGGACGAGCATGCGGCGCACGTCGGGTCCGGGGCCGAGCGGGGTGTCACCGGCGTGATCGATGACGGCTTCGAGATAGCCCCCCTCGTCGACGGCATCCGCGAACAGCCGGAACTGGAAGGCGCTGCGCGAGAGCTCCCCGTTCAGGCGCGCCTCGGGGAGGCCGGTCTCGGCGAGGGCCGCACCGACGAGCGCCTCCCGGTCGGCCTCGAGCCCGTCGGCGAGTGCGCGCAGCAGGCCCGTTCGCCACGCCCGCGGACGGGAGCGCAGCGCCGAGAACGCGGACGCCGCGGCCTCGGTGAGCGCTGCGACGCCGGCAGCATCCGTCTGTTCGATGTCGGTGGCCGACGTGTTCCCGGTGCGGGGGTCAGTGGTCGTGAGAGTCGTCATGCACTCGTCCTTCCGAGGAGGCCCCGCTGAGCGAGGTTGGTCATGAGGGCGCCGATGCCGAAGCTCCACGGCGCGAGGTCTTCACTGTGCTGCACGCGGTTCACGAGGGCGCCGAGGTGCGGCGAGGCGATGCGTACGACATCGCCGAGGTGATGAGTGAACCCGTGACCGGCCTCGTCGCGGTCATCGGTCGGAGCGAACATCGTCCCGAGGTAGAGCACGAAGCCGTCGGGGTAGGCGTGATGCGCGCCGCCGGCTTGCTTCGCCAGATCGGCGGGATCGCGGCTGATCTGCGCCATGTGCGAGCTCGCCTCCATGCGGAAGCCGTCGTCACCGTCGACCGCGAGGGTGACGGTCTCGGTGCGCACGTCGTCGAGGCTGAATCCGTCGTCGAACAGCCGGATCAGCGGGCCGACGGATGCCGAGGCGTTGTTGTCCTTCGCCCGTCCGAGCAGCAGCGCCGAGCGCCCCTCGATGTCGCGGAGGTTCACGTCGTTGCCGAGTGTCGCGCCGACGATCGTCCCGTGCGAGGTCACGACCAGCACTACCTCGGGCTCGGGGTTGTTCCACTTCGACTCGGCGAGCACGCCGACATCCGACCCTGCGCCGACCGTGGCCAGCACGGGCGCCTTGGTGAAGATCTCGGCATCCGGGCCGATGCCGACCTCGAGGTACTGGCTCCAGAGACCGGCACCGATGAGCACCTGTTTGAGGCGCGCGGCCTCTGGCGATCCCGGCACGAGGTCACGTATGTCCCCGCCCAGCGCGTCGACGATGGTGGCGCGGATGCCGTCGGCCGACTCGGCCTCACCTCGGGCGCGCTCCTCGATGATGCGCTCGAGCATGGACACGGGGAACGTCACACAGGACGCTTTGACGACCTGCAGGTCGATCGGCGACAGCAACCACGGGCGCGCGGCGTCGCGGGTGTCGGGGGCTGTGTTGGCCCAGACCTCCTCGAACGAACCGATCACGGGGCCGTCTGCGGCGCGCACGGCGGATGCCGGTTCGGCGGTCTCGGTGAGTGCGGCCATGGTCGGGAAGGTCGCCGACAGGTCGTGCAGGCGGCCGTCGCGGAGCACGACGACGCTCGGGCCCTCGGGCAGCTGCACACGGCCGACGAGCAGCGCGTCTGCGGCATCAGCGGGGAGGACGCCCGAGGCATCCCTGGTCCAGTTCTCAGTCATCTGCTCCTCATTCTCGTCATCGCGGAAGGTTCGTGTTCACAGAGCGGTGAACAACTCCGCAGAAATCGTAGGATCCAGCCAATTCTGGCGGGAATCCCGCTGAACCGGTCCGTCCTTGAGGAGTTGTTCACGGTTATGGACTGAACCCCCGTCGTCTGGGCGCATCAGCGCCGGCGGAAGACGCCGGGGCGCTTCGCGGCGAACGCTGCACGCCCCTCGGCGGCGTCTTCGGTCGCGAAGGTGATGCCCTGCATCTCGCGCTCGTACGCGATGGCCTGGTCCTGCGGCAGGTTGAACGCCGCGCGCAGGTTTGCCTTGGCGGTCTCGGCGGCGATCGGCGGACGAGTCGCGATGGTGGCAGCCAGCTCCTGCGCTCGCTCGACGAGCGCATCGGCGGGCACGACCTCGCTGATCAGTCCCCAGGCGAGGGCGCGCTGTGCGTCGATCGGGTCGCCGGTCAGCAGCATCAGCGCCGAGTTGCTCGCACCGATCGAGTTCGCGAGCAGCACCGACATCCCGCCGCCTCCGATCCAGCCGAGCTTGATCTCGGGCGCCGCGAAACTCGCTGTGTCCGCGGCGATGCGGATGTCGCAGGTGAGAGCCGCCTCGAGCCCGCCGCCGAAGGCGTAGCCGTTGACGGCCGCGATCACGGGCTTGCGGAGTTCGCGCAGCGCATCGCAGTAGTCGCGCCGGTTGCGGAACTCCCACGGCGTCTCGTACTGGTCGAGCGTCGAGATGTCACTGCCGGCGCTGAACGCGCGGCCGGTGCCGGTGTAGACGACGGCCCGCACCTCGGGATCGTCGTTCAGGTCCCGCACGACACGCACGAGCTCGTCGCTCATGGCCTGGGTGACGGCATTGAGCTTCTCGGGACGATCGAGCCGCACGGTCGCGACCTGGCCGTGCTTCTCGAGGACGATGAGTTCGGTGGTCATGCTGTCTCCTTCAACGAAGCCGGAACGCCGCCGCGCACCGCGTCGAAGCGCTCGTCGATCTCGTCGAGCGCCCCGTCTGCCGCGCGCTCCCCGGCGATGACGGCACGAACGATGGCGGATGCCGCCGACTGGAAGGGGATGTACCCGGCGACCCGCGGCCGCACCCACGCGGCCTCGATCGTCGAGAAGGTCGCGGAGTAGAAGCCGTGCGCGGCCGCATCGACCGCGGCATCCGTCCATGCCGCTCGCAGTCCGGGCTGCCCGTCGTGCTGCGGGATGAACATGGTCTGCGCCTCGGCGCTGAGCAGGTGGCGCAAGTGCGTGAGCAGCGCCGTCGAGGGCGCGGTGCGGCGGGTGACCGCGATGCCGGTGCCCCCGATGGTCGAGCCGCTCCTGCCGCCGAAGGTCGGCGCGGGACCGAACGCGAGCGTCGGGGAGCTGTAGTTCACGTAACCGTAGACGAGGGGGATGTATCCGATGTCGCCGTGGTCGCGCATGCGATCGAGCAGTCCGATCGGGTTGAGGAGAGCCGTGCCCTCCGGCGCCCGAGCCGAGAGGCGGGCCAGCAGGTCGAGGGCGCGCAGCGCGAGGGCGCGATCGAAGAGATCAGCGGGACCCCGCCCCGGGTCATCCCCGAAAGACACCGCGATCGAGCAGAGGGAGAGGAACGCATGCGGACCGGCGAGGCTGGTGGCCACGAGACCGCGTTCGGCCAGCTCGAGGACGTCATCCCAGGCCTCCGGGGCGTCGACCACGAGATCTCGCCGGCGAACCGAGACCTGCGTCGCGGCATCCAGCGGCAGCGCCCACAACCGGCCGTCGAGCAGGTACGAGGCGATGCTCGGACCGACCGCGGCCTCCGACCACGCCCGCAGCTGCTCCTCATCGAAGAGCTCGTCGAGCGGACGGATGCTGTCGCCCGCCAGCGCATCGCCCAGGTGCGGGTGGTCGAGCACGAGCAGGTCGTAGCGCCGGGCGAGCTCATCGATCGGTGCGGACTCGAAGCCCCCCAGCGATTGCACCTCCCAACGCAGCGTATCGCCGCCCCCGAGGTCGCCGGATGCCGCTTCGAGGGCGTTCCGTCCGCGGGGGTGATCCCAGGTGAGGCCGATGTAGTCGGTCACGGCACCGTCACCCGCACGGAGGTCTGCGCGACGGCACCGGAATCCAGCAGTTCCTGTGTGCGCTCCGGCGAGACGCCGAGCTCGGCGAGGATCTCGGCCGTGTGCTCGCCGGTGAGCGGAGCGCCGCGGTCGATGCGCGCCGGCGTCTTGGTGAAGCGGTAGGGGAAGCCGGGCGTCTTGATGTGCCCCTCGGTGGGATGGTCGTACTCGACGAAGGTGCCGTTGTGGATGATCTGCGGGTCGTTGACCAGATCTTCGTAGCCGTACACGGGTCCGACCCACATCCCCGCGGGGAGAAGTGTGTCGAGCCAGTGCTGCGTCGGCTGCTCGCGCAGGTGCTTGGCGACGGTGGCATAGAGCTCGTCGCGATGCGTCCAGCCGTGCACCTCCGCGTCAAGGCCGCGGAACGACGGCTCATCGAGCACCTCGCCGAGCTTCTCCAGGTCGGCGAAGCCGAGCGCCAGATAGCCGTCGACCGTCGCGAAGATGCCGTAGGGCGCGCGGATGTAGACGTGTGCGTTCGGCTCGCTGCCGCGCTGCTGCGGTACACCTCCGACCGTGTACACGCTGAGTTCCTGCATCTGCAGGGTGGTGAGCGCGTCGAGCATGTTCACCGTGACCAGCTGCCCCTCACCGGTGCGCTCCCGGTGCAGGAGGGCGGCGAGCACCGCTTCGAACGCAGTCGAGGCGGTGACGGCATCCGCGAGGTACTGCCCGGCCGGCGACGGCGGTTCGCCTTCGCGACCGGCCGAGAGCATCGCGCCGCTCATGGCCTGCACGAGGAGGTCCTGGCCCGGGCGATCCTTGTACGGCCCGTCCTCGCCGTAGCCCGACATCGAGACGTAGACCAGCGACGGGTTGATCGCGGCGAGCGACTCATAGTCGAGTCCGAGGCGCGCGGCGACCCCCGGACGGTAGTTCTGCAGGAAGACATCCGCCCCGGCGATCAGGTCGCGCACGACCTCGCGCCCGGCATCCGACTTCAGGTCGACCGCGAGCGAGCGCTTGTTGCGGTTGAGGGAGAGGAACGAGACGTTGATCTCGTTGCCCGCAGCTCCCCCGGCCGCCGCGAAGCGCTGCCATTCGCCGGCGGTCGGCTCGACCTTGATCACGTCGGCACCGAGGTCGCCGAGACGCTGCGCGGCGAAGGGACCGGCCATCGCGATCGAGCAGTCGATCACGCGATAGCCGTCGAGGATGCTGCGGAGAGTTTCAGACATGACCTACCTCGGGTGCGTGTGTGGTTCAGACAGGAGCGTTCAGACCGGGGTGTCGACGCCGCCCGCAGCAGACGACCGCAGCAGCGCGTCGATGAGCTCGACGGAGCGAGCGGCGACCGTGACGTCGGAGTTGTTCTCGCGGCTCTCGCCCGTGATCAGCTCGATGAAGCGCGCGGGCGGGACGAGGCATTCGTACTCGCCCTCGCCGTCCGCGATCGCGACCTCTTCTCGGCGGCCGTCGTAGCGGCTCAGGGTGACCCGCTCGCGCTCGACGTCGATCATCAGCACGCCCTCGGTGCCGAACAGGCGGATGTCGACCTGGTACTTGTCGCCGTCGGCGAGCGTGGCCGCTCCCGACAGCGAGCCGATCGCGCCGTTGTCGAAGCGGATGACGCCCGCGTCGAACAGGTCCACGGGCGCCCCGGCGGCGATCACGCGGCCTGCGACGGATGCCGCGCGCAGCCCGGTGAGCCAGAACAGGAGCGCCGAGGAGTGCGTGATCTGCCCGTGGGCGTAGCCGCCGCCCTTCTCCGGACTCGACCAGGTGCGGGGGTCCGGAGCAGTGTCGGAGTTCCAGCGCTCCAGCATGTGCGACGGATCGGTGCCGAACAGCCCGCGCGTCGGCGAGGCCATATGGCACATCGCGTACTGGATCTCGCCGATCGCCCCGCTCTCGAGCATCCGTTTGGCGGCGACGGTGAACTGCTTGTAGTTCCAGCCGTAGGGCACGAGGAAGACGGTTCCCGCCTGCTCGGCCCGCGCAGCCAGGTCCCAGGCCTCAGCGGCGTGCAGGGTCATCGGCTTCTCGCACAGCACGTGCAGTCCGCGTGCGAGCGCCTCGGCGGCGAGCGGGTGATGCAGGTCGTGCGGAGTCGAGATCACGACCGCGTCGATGTCGGCATCCAGCAGTTCGGTCGCATCCTCCGTCGCGAAGCCGAAGCCGAACTTCGCGCGCACGGCCTCTAGACCCTCGCCCTTCCCGCAGACGCCGACGAGCTCGACGTCGTCACGCGCGGCGAACAGCGGGAAGTGATTGCTCGTGGCCCACCAGCCGGCGCCGATCGCGCCGAGGCGCACCTTCTTCGTCACGTCGGGTACGGTCACGCGAGCCACCGCCAAGTGCGGATGCCGTCCCTCTCGCCCTCCACGACCTGCCCCTGCGCGACGAGCCGCTCGAGGTTCCCGGTCATCGGGAAGATCAGGTAGTCGGCGGCGGCCGCAGGCCACGGGCCCAGATCGGCCGCCGCACGACGGATGAGATCGAGCGAGGTGTGCTCCTCCCCCGAGGCGAGCACCTCCTCGATCACGCGGTCGACCCGCTCGGTGTACGCGAGCGAATCGTCGAGGAAGCCGGCCACGGCCGCGCCTTCGTACACGGGGTAGTGCGCGGTCAGCAGCAGGTCGGCGTCGAGCGCGCGCAGACGACGGATGCTGTCGACATACGCGAACGTGTCCCGGTAGGTCGGCGGGAAGGCCGGGCGCCCGTCGGCGGTCGGCACGGTCTCGCCCAGCACGGCGTCGGAGATGAGGAGCGCGCGGTTCGCGGCATCCCATAGCGCGAGGTGTCCCGGCGAATGCCCGGGGACCGACAGCACCTCGATGGTGCGGTCGCCGAGATCGAACGTCTCGCCGCCGTCGAGGGCCCGGCTCACCGGCACGAGACCTGTCGAGCGGCGCACTTCGGCGGTGGTCTCCGGCGGGTCGTCGAACCGGTCTCGTGCGGCGAACTCGCCGTAGCGGCCGGAGATGAGGAGTTCGATGTCTTCGGTCATCGGCACGTCGGCGCGGCCGGCGAGGAACTCGGCACGCGGCGCGGCGGCGGCGAGCGCGAAGTTCCCTCCGGTGTGGTCGAAGTCGCAGTGCGAGCTGATCACCCAGCGGAGGTCGGCGAGGTCGAAGCCGATGTCGGTGAGATACGGCAGCAGGGTGCCCGGAACCGAGTCGGCGACGCCCGTGTCGAACAGCAGGGCACCGTCGGGACCGGTGAGCAGATACATCGCGATGAAGCGCTCGCCGAGCGGCGCCTGGATGCGGTGGATGCCGGGGCGGAGCCGCATCATTCGCCCCAGGCGCCGTTGTCGACCAGTCGGAGGCCCGCCCGCGGCGAGCGCACGTGCGGGCCGGCGGGCTCCTGCCAGTCGGCGTCGCTGCGCGCTCGGAGAATCGCGGCCTCGTCGACCTGGATGCCGACACCGGGCCGGTCGCCCAGCACGATGCCGCCGCTCTCGAACTCCTGATCGAGCGTGAGCCCGAACGGTGAGCCGAGATCCTGCACCTCGGCGGACAGATGGTTCGGCACGGCGGCGGCAGCGGCGGTGACGGTGTGATTCGCCGTGAGACCGACCGGGCTGACGGGCAGATCGCGGCTGTGCGCTGTGACCGCGACGCGGAGGAAGTGCGTGATGCCCCAGACGGCTCCGGCCTGCACGATGTCGGCGCCGCCGGCGTCGAGGAGAGGTCGGTACTGCTCGAGGCCGGTGAGGTTCTCCCCCGTTGCGACGGAGGCCTTGATGGCCGCGCTCAGCCGGGCGTGACCTGCGGCATCCCACCGACGCAGCGGCTCCTCGACCCAGGTGAGGTCGAGATGCTCCTCGAGCGCACAGACGTGCCGGACGGCCTGTTTGAGATTCCACGATTCGTTCGCGTCGAGCATGAGCGCCGGCGGCGCGCCGTTCGCGGTGAGGAGATCGGTGAGGATGCCGAAGCGCCGCAGATCCGCCTCGATGTTACGGCCGCCCTTGAGCTTGGCGGCGGTGAATCCGCGGTCGGCGAATCGGCGGTAGAGGTCGGCGAGCTGCTCGTCGGTCAGCGCGGCGTCGAGGCCGGAGGCGTATCCCGGAACAAAGCGGTCACCCGCGCCGAGCAGACGCCAGAGCGGTTCTCCGGCGAGCTTGGCCTTGATGTCCCAGAGGGCGGTGTCGAACGCGCCGATGCCGCCGAAGGTCGCGCCGCCGTGCGACGACTTGAAGACCCGCGCGAGCATCGCGTCATAGAGAGTGGTGACCGCCCGAGGGTCCTGCCCCTCGATGGCCGGGAACAGCCGGTCGAGGTCGGCGTGCGATCCCATGCCGACGCCCTCGATGCCCTCGTCGGTCTCGAGGATCACCAGCGGGACGTCGGTGACGCCGGATGCGATGAATCCGTTGACGTCGCCGACGGGCCGTCCCCAGTCGTGGACGGTGCGCAGCGTGCGGAAGCCGGTGATCTTCATGTCGCCCTTGAGTGTGAGAGATCGAGCAGTAGCAAACACCATACATCATATGTCTGGGGTTTCGCGAGTGTCCGGTGTCGAGCCGACAGGGAGGTCAATAGAGTGTCTGGCATGACCCTGCCCGCAGATCGCGCCACCGCTGGGCGCGCACGCACTCCGATCGACCGTATCGGCGCGACCGTGCTGAAGGAGCTCGTGCAGTCGATTGTCACCGGAGAGTTCGGCCCCGGCGACCTGCTGCCTCCCGAGAGCGTCATCAGCGTGCAGTTCGGCGTCAGCCGCACGGTGATCCGCGAGACCATGAAGCGCCTGCAGGAGAAGGGGATGGTCACCGTCGCCCAGGGCCGCGGCACCCATGTGAACCCCTCCACGAGTTGGAACGTGCTCGACCCGCTGGTGCTCTCCACCATGATCACGAACGACTCCACGCTCGGCGTGCTCGACGACCTGAGCGTGGTGCGCGGTGCTCTCGAGGCGGCGATGGCGGCAGCCGCCGCGACCACCGTCGACGACGAGGCGCGTGCACGCCTCCAGGAGGATCTCACCGCGATGGCCGAGAGCGTCGACGACTCCGCCGCGTTCCGCGAGGCCGACCTGCGTTTCCACCGGTCCGTCATGGAACTCGCCGACAACGCGCTCGCCGAGAACATCGCCCGCGTGCTGATCGCGCACGCGGTCGGGAGCGATCGCTTCACCGGTGTCGACCCCGCGCACGCGTTCGAGCTCACCCTCGCCGAGCACGAGAAGATCGTCGAGACGATCTCCGCCGGGGATGCCGAAGGGGCGCGCATCGCGATGAGTGCACACATCCTCGGATCATGGTCGCGACGGCGCCTCCCCTCCGACAAGCGCTCCTGAGACCGATCGCTCCGCGGCACACCCTCGAACATCAGTCATGTGACCTTTGCTTGCCCGTTTTCGTAAGACGTAGTATGTTTCCCTTCAGAGACCTGCACCCTCAGGTCCTGCAGCAACTTCTTCATCAACGTCGAGAGGATCCGCAATGAAGCGAAGGATCGCCATCCCCGCCGCCATCGGTGTGGCGGCACTTGCACTCACCGGCTGTGGAGGTGCATCGCCGAGCGGCTCGTCCGAGGGCTCGGGCACCGACGACAAGCTCGTCATCTGGAACTGGGGCGACGCCGACGAGGCTGCCGCCGCTTTCACCGAAGACGTGAAGGCCGCATTCGCGGAGAAGCACCCCGACGTCGAGGTCGAGATCGTCAACCAGCCGTTCGACCAGTACTACACGCTGCTCGGCAGCGCGGTAGAAGCCGGCACCGGCCCCGACCTCGCGCTCTTCAACGGCGGCACGCAGCTCAAGAGCCGGGCAGACACCCTGGTCCCGCTGACCGATGAACTCGCCGACCTCGAGGACACCCTGGCCGGCTGGCCCGCGTTCCAGGCCGACGGCGAGACGTACTCGGCGCCGATGTTCCTGCAGGGCTTCCCGATCTACTACAACAAGGCGCTGTTCACCGCCGCAGGTCTCGACGCGGACACGCCGCCCGCCACGTGGGACGAACTCTCCGAAGCCTGCACCGCGATCACCGAGAAGACCGAGGCCTCGTGCTTCGCTCTCGGCAACAAGGAGGGTCTCGGCATCGAGTTCTTCCTCTCCGGTCTCGCCTCGGGCATCTTCACGCCCGAGGAGTACGACGCGTGGATCGACGGGGAGCGCGACTGGACCAGCGAGCACGCAGTCCAGGCGCTGCAGATGTGGGCCGATTCCGCAGCCGACGGCTGGTACAACGAGGGCGCGAACTCCACCGCGATGTTCAACGACTCGTTCGACCTGTTCTCCGGCGGCAAGTCGGCGATGGTCGTGGGCCTCATGAGCGGCACGGCGCACTGGAAGCAATTCGACGAGTTCCTCGGTGAGGACCTCGGGTTCATGATGCCGGTCAGCACGAACGACGGAACGACCCTGGCGCTTCCCGCCGAGGGCGGCATCGGCTACGGCGTGCTGAACGAGGACAAGAAGGAGCTCGGCGTCGATTGGATCAAGGCCACGGTCGACCACGACGCGCTCTCCGCCTACTCGCTCGCCGGTGGTCAGATCACCTCCGACACGACGATCGAGCTCGACACCGACATCGCATCGGCGAACGACATCGTCGGCGAACTGTCCGGCAGCAAGCCGCTGCTGCACACGGCGCTCGAGGCCGACACGCTCGACCTGCTGCACCGCCTCGGCCAGCAGCTGCTCGGCGGCGAGGTCACCGTTCAGGACGCGGCAGCCCAGCTGGCAGCGTCGGAGGGCTGATCCCTTGTCGACCGACACCACCTCGACCCGGAGCCTTGTTCTCGAGAACAGGGCTCCGGGCCGCGGCCGCACCGCCCGCCGCGCCCGCGCCGACCTCGGCGTGCCGCTGCGGAAGAAGCCGTGGACGTCCGAGCGCATCGCGCCCTACCTCATGGTGCTGCCGGTCATCCTCATCCTCGTCGCGTTCCGGCTGTACCCGCTGCTCCTCGGCGTGAACTACTCGTTCACCGGCGACCGCGAGCTCAACGGGCAGTTCGTCGGACTGGACAACTACTTCACCCTCCTCGGCGACGCCCGCTTCCAGGCATCCGCCCGCAACGTGCTGGTCGTGCTGCTCTTCGTGCCGATCGAGGTCTTCGTCGCCGGCATCCTCGCGACGTTCGTCTTCCTCAAGATCCCCGGCCACCGCTTCTACCGCAGTGTGTACTTCCTGCCTGTGGTGCTGTCGCCGATCATCATCGGCGCGATCTTCAACATCCTGCTCGCCGCCAACGGCCCGATCAACAACGCGCTCGGCGCGGTCAACATCCCGGGTGTCGACTGGCTGGGCCTGCCGAACACGGCTCTGCCGTCCGTGCTCGTCGTGCACATCTGGGCCACCTTCGGCATGGCGTTCACGATCTTCCTCGCCGGCTTCGCGACCCTCGACGCCGAGTTGCTCGACGCGGCCAAGATCGACGGCGCCAACCTGTGGCAGCAGATCGTGCACGTCATCATCCCCAGCCTCAGCCAGACCATCCAGTTCGTGTTCGTCACGACCACGATCGGTATGCTCACGGGTCTCTTCGGGCTCCTGTACACGATGACCGCCGGCGGTCCCGGAGCTGCGAGCTACCTGCCGGAGTTCCTCATCTGGAAGCTCAACGGCGAAGCCCGCCCGGCGCTGGCGTCCGCGGCATCCGTCTTCCTGCTAGCCATCGTGCTCGTGATCGGCCTTATCCAGATCCGCGTGCTCCGCCGCGCCACGAAGGAGGCATGATGCGCAGGGAACGCCTGGGCAAGTGGCTCATCGCCATTCCCATGATGCTGCTGGCCATCGCCACCATCGCACCGATGCTCTACGGGCTGAACATCTCGCTCAAGACGCGCAAGGACTACGTGCTCGACCGCCTGGGCGTGACCCAGACTCTCAACGTGCAGAACTTCATCGACGCGTGGACGAACGCCGACATGGCCAGGTACTTCGCGAACACGATCATCGTGACCGTGTTCTCGGTCGCGATCCTGCTCGTGCTCGCCTCGATGTGCGGGTACGCGCTCAGCCACCTCACGTTCCGAGGCAGCAAGATCGCGTTCCTCATCATCCTAGCGATGATGATGATCCCGTTCCAGGTGATCATGGTCCCCACCATCAAGGTGCTCAGCGACATGGGGCTGATCAACACTTTCCCCGGGCTGATCATCGCGTACGTCGCGCAGTTCCTCCCGTTCACGGTGTTCTTCATGACGTCCTACTACTCCGGCATCCCGAGGGAGCTCACTGAAGCCGCCCGCGTCGACGGCAGCGGACTGTTCGGCGTGTGGTGGCGCATCATGGTTCCGGTGGGCAAGCCCGCGCTGATCTCGATGGGCATCCTGAACGCCCTCTTCGTGTGGAACGACATCCTCATCGCGCTGCTGATCATGCAGTCGCCGCAGAACCGCACCGTGATGGTGGGCGTCAGTGCACTGCGCGGACAGTACCCCGACAACGTGCCGACGTACATCGCCGGCGTGCTGCTCGCGGTGGCGCCGATCATCGTCGTCTACCTCATCTTCCAGCGGCAGATCTCGGCGGGTGTCACCGCCGGCGCCACGAAGGGCTGATTCCATGAGCTCGGACCGGATCGAGGTGTACGCCGCTCCGGACGGATCGCCTTACGCCGACGGCTCGCACGGCTATCCCGCGAACGACCTCGCACATGCGCTCGCGCTCGTGCGGAAGCGACGTGAACCGGGTCAGCGGGCCGTGATCTGGATGGCGGGTGGGGAGTACGCGCACGCCGCGCCGGTGTCGTTCACGGCGGCCGATTCGTTCACGTCGGTCGTCGCTGCCGATCCGTCGAACCCGCCGGTGCTGCGGGGATCCGTGCGCCTCACCGGATGGCGGGCGGTCTCGGTCAACGGCGTCGAGGCGTTCGCCACCCCCGCTCCGCGCGCGGTCGCGCGCCGACTGTATGTCGACGGTGTCGCGGCATCCCGTCCTCGGTATCCGCGCGATGGCTTCCTGCGCGTCGAGGAGCAGGCCGGGCTGGACCCTGCCGGCAGCTTCGTCGGCACGCTGTTCGACGGCGCGGCGACCTTCCGCTTCGCCGAGGGCGACATCCCCTCCTTGGCGCAGGAAGGTGCCGTCGAGATCGTCGTGCCGCACTACTGGGTGCAGGAGCGGATGCCGATCACCTCGATCGACCGCGCGAACCGCAAGATCACGAGTTCGCTGCGCAGCATCTTCGCTCTGCGCGATGACGCCGCTGCGCTCTTCGCGCGGTACTACCTCGACAACGTCGCGGAGAACTTCGGCGAGGTGGCCGGCGAGTGGTACCTCGACGCGACGGGTGAGCTCGTCGGAGCATCCGGCCCGCATGTGCTCTACCTGCCCTCCCCCGGCACCGACATCGCCGGGCTCGACGTGCGGATGCCGGTGGCAGACGCCTTCGTGACTCTCGACGGCACAGCCGAGGCACCGGTGCGCGAGGTGCGGTTCGAGAGCATCCGGTTCGCGGAGGCGGACTTCGATGCGGTGCCCGCCGCGGTGCCGCCGTTCGGCGTTCGGGAGGATCCGCAGCTTCCGGCCGATGGTCGATATGCGGCCGATGTGCAGGCGGCGAGTACCGTGCCCGCTGCCCTGCGGTTCTCCTTCGCGCGGTCCTGCGCGATCATCGGCGGCGCGATCGAACGCGTCGGCGGGTATGGCGTGAGCCTCGGCCCCGGCACCCGCGGTGCCTTGATCAGTGGGGTCGAGTTCCGCGATCTCGGTGCGGGCGCGGTGCGCTCGGGTGGCGGGATCGATGCGCTGGCCTCCGACTACAACCGCGCCAACGAGGTGTCGGACTGCCTGATCGAGCGGGGCGGGCAGGTGTACCCGAACGCCGTCGCGGTGCTCTTCCAGCACGGTTCGCACAACGTCATCGCGCACAACGAGATCCGCGAGTTCCTCTACTCGGGCATCTCGGTCGGCTGGATGTGGGACTACCTGCACAGCCCGTCAGAGGGCAACCGCATCGAGGGCAACCACATCCACCACCTCGGCGGTGGGCTGCTCAACGACATGGGCGGCGTGTACCTGCTCGGGATCGCACCGGGAACGGTCATTCGCGGCAACCGCATCCACGACGTGGAGTGCGCGAACTACGGCGGCTGGGGTATCTACCTCGATGAGGGGTCGTCGCACGTGGTCATCGAGCAGAACGTCGTGCACGACGTCTCGAGTCAGGCGTACCACCAGCACTACGGGCGCGAGGTGATCATCCGCGACAACGTCTGGGCCTTCGGCCGCAACGGACAGGTCTCGATCACGCGCCCTGAGGATCACGTGTCGTTCACCTTCCACCGCAACATCGTCGTGGGTGACGGGATGCCGGCCTTCGTCGGCTATCCGGACCACCGCGACATCCGGAACTTCGGGATCGACAGCGACCTGAATCTCTTCTGGGATGCGGCGCCGCTGGAGGGCGCCGCGCGGGCGGCGAACGCAGCGCGGGTGACCGGCGCGGACGGACGCGTCGGTTTCGACATCGTCGAGCGCCTCGACGAGGAGTGGGCGCGGCTCGGCCACGACCTGCACTCGGTCACGGCCGATCCGCTGTTCGTCGATGTCGCGGAGCGCGATCTGCGGGTGCGAACGGGTTCGCCGGCAGAGGAGCTCGGCATCCGGGTGCCCGATGTGCGCGGAGCCGGGCCTCGGCCGGTCGCGGAGCGTCGGCATCCGCTGGTGTCGGCGACGCTCGTCGATCCGTTCCTCCCGACGCAGGGGTAGCTCAACTTCCCCGCCAAGTACAGCTAGGACACACCCCTGATGCGCCGGAGCGTCTGACGAGCGGCCGATCGGGGGACACCCAGCCGCGTCTCGAACTCCCAGTCCTCGACGGCATCCGGGCCATGGAGCACCTCATTCAGCGCGTTCCCGATCACGAGTCGGTCGTCAACGCTCAGGACATACTCGTCGCTCGCCAGCCACTCCTCCTCAGCACCGGCCCAAAATTCGGGCGGCAGCCGATACCGGCCGGCTTCCAGACAATCCGAACACGCCCAGGCATCCTCGGCCGCAAGCCCCAGCCAGCGCGACCGCTCGCGGGCCGGCTCAGTCAACGCCCCGAAGCACCAGTCGCAATAGTCCTGGACGCCCTCGCTCATCACGACCCCACCCTATCGCCGCAACAGGCTGCTGCCGCGACTTAGGAGACACGCCCTAGTCGTCCCCCGGCCTCGGCGAATGGATAGGGTGGCCGGATGGAGATCATCGAGCCCAGCCGTTCAGGTTGGCGCGCGATGGACACCGCCGAGCGCGAGACCGCGTGGGATCGCTTCTACGAGAAATTCGATTTTCGGGCGTCAGTGGATCCGTCTGGCTGGCCGGCGATCAAGGAGCCCACTCCCTCGATCACCTTCGATCTCTCCATGTCGGACGGACCGCG
>JAESFY010000223.1_pt1 | contig 19182 bp, 17 predicted proteins | sample 9266201 | NCBI WGS metagenome assembly JAESFY01 (sample SAMN14515071, study PRJNA621656) | algae metagenome | isolation source: Nodosilinea sp. WJT8-NPBG4 and co-occurring heterotrophs from soil, lower... | place: USA: Pinto Basin, Colorado Desert, California | collected 2006-05-27 | reverse complement strand
GGGCAGATCGTCTTCGTAGTAGATCGCCTCGACGGGGCACACGGGCTCACACGCACCGCAGTCCACGCATTCGTCGGGGTGGATGTACAGCGAGCGTTCACCCTCGTAGATGCAGTCAACGGGGCACTCGTCGATGCAGGCGCGATCCTTGACATCGACGCACGGGAGGGCGATCACATACGTCACTCCCCCAGTCTACGACTCGCGGACGACCTGTTCCTCCGCAGCCGGGGCCTCGGTGCGCACAGGGAGCCGTGATAACGAGGGCCAGGCGACGACCAGCAGCACGAGGCCGGCGACCAGATAGGTCCAGATGCGACCGGCGAGGGAGTCCGCGACGACTACCGACCCGCCGGGGCCGACGCCGGAGATCAGCACCAGCATCCCGATCATGCCGAGGCCGGCGGCAACCGCAGCACCCCTGTCGTGCGTGAGGGCTCGGATGGCGATGAGGATCGCTGCGCAGGCGATCGCTCCCACGATGAGGCCGACCGGGATCGGTCCCCACATGAGGCTGTGCCCGATGGTCCCCGCGACGCCGTAGACGCCGCCCACAAGGGCAGCCGCGACCCACGACAGGACTCTCGACACCCAGCTCACGCGCACCTGTCGATCCTACCGGCGGGACTTGCGCGTGCGCGGCGGCGTCTCGGATCCAGGCTCAGGCATCAGTCGGCGAGCGCGAAGAGCCGCAGGAGCGCTGCCACGAGCGCCGCTGCCGCGACGACGACGAGGAACGACTGCCGCAGCCAGAGGAGACCTCCGGCGACGAGGAGCGCGGGCACGCGGGCGTCCACGGTGATCGCCTGCCCGTCACCGAGCGACTGCACCGCGACCAGAGCGGCCAGCAGAGCGACGGTCAGCAGATCCGAGATGCGTGCCGGGCGCGGAGCTTCGAGCACCTTCGGCGGGACGAGGTACCCCACCGCTTTCAGCGCGAGGCAGATCAGGGCAGCCAGCAGGATCGCGCTCCACAGGCTCATGAGGTCGTCCCCTCACCGGCAGCGGCAGCGTCGGCGGGGCGTGATGGGCGTCCGAGCCAGTTGAACCAGCCCACCGCGATGGCGACGACGGCCGCGACCAGCACCGGCAGCCCCGGCATGAGGAAGGGGGTGAGTGCGGCCGCGACCACTGCCGCCGCGATGCCGACCGCGATCGCCTGTCGCTCCTTGAGCCGGGGCCAGAGCAGCGCGAGAAAGGCTGCGGCCGCTGCGGCATCCAGTCCCCACGTCTTCGGGTCGCCGAGGACATCGCCGACGAGAGCGCCGACGAGTGTGGTGATGTTCCAGCCGACGAAGATGCCGATGCCCGTCACCCAGAACCCGACCTGTCGCAGACGAGGGACGGTCTGCGAGATGGCCACCGCCGTCGACTCGTCGATCGTGAAGTGCGCGGCGGCGGCGCGGCGCACCGGTCCCCCGCCCACGATCGGCGACATGCGCATACCGTAGGCGACGTTGCGCACCCCGAGGAGCGCTGCCGAGGCGACGGCCGAGGGCAGCGCTGAGAGGCCGCCCGCCGTGAAGACGCCGACGAACGCGAACTGCGATCCGCCCGTGAACATCAGCAGGCTGAGCACGCACGTCTGCCACACGTCGAGATCGGACGCCACGGCCAGCGCCCCGAACGAGATCCCGTATGCGCTCGTCGCGAGGACCACCCCGAGGGCCTCGCGCCAGACCTCGCGTTCGGCGCTCACCGGCGCCTCCGACGGGTCATCGTTCGATCTGGTGAACACATGACTATCATTCTGAACATCGCGTGGTGCATAGTCAAGCGAACGATCGTTTGACATGATGAACGCATGGAGGATCTCCGCACTCGAATCTCCCGCACTCTCCGCCGTGAGCGGGAGTCCGTCAGCCTCTCGGTCTCCGAGCTCGCGCGGCGCGCCGGCGTGTCCAAGGCGACCGTCTCCCAGCTGGAGAGCGGTGCAGGGAACCCGAGCGTCGAGACCCTCTGGGCCCTCGGTGTCGCCCTGGGTGTCCCGTTCGCCGTGCTGGTGGACCAACAGTCGAACGCTCCCACCCTCATCCGGGCCGACGATCTCGCCGGTGTCCCGTCTTCGGCAGCGGCATACAGCGCGACCCTACTCTCTGCCAGCCCTCCGGGCGCCCGCCGCGACGTGTACCTGATCCAGGCCGAGCCCGGCGACCCGCGGCTGTCCGATCCGCACCACGCCGGGACCATCGAGCACGTCATCCTGATCGCCGGAAGCGCGCAGGTCGGCCCGGTGACGGAGCCCGTGCTGCTGCACCCGGGCGACTACCTGACCTACGCCGGTGACGCCCCGCACATCTTCGAGGCGACGGCGCCCGGAACGAGCGCCGTGCTCATCTCGGAGTTGCGCTGAGGCGCTAGTCGCGCGGGCTCAGTACCAGTTCATCGCCTGCGAGTGTCCCCAGGCGCTGCACGGAGTGCCGTAGACGGCATCGATGTAGCCGAGGCCCCACGCGATCTGCGTCGAGGCGTTCGTCTGCCAGTCGCCACCGGCCGAGGCCATCTTGCTGCCGGGCAGAGCCTGCGGGATGCCGGTGGCACCACTGGGGTTGTAGGCCTGGTAGTTCCAGCCGGACTCCTTCTGCCAGAGCGAGTTCAGGCAGGAGAACTGGTCGCCACCCCAGCCGTAGCGGTCGGACATCAGCTGCTGCGCCGTGGCCTTCGCGCCGTCCACCGTGTTCGCCGAGGCGAGAGCGGCCGCGGCAGCCTCTGCTTCGGCAGCGGCGGCCGCGGCGGCTGCCGCGGCAGCGTCCTCAGCGGCCTTCTTCTCCTGCGCCGCGGTGAGCGCTCCCTGCAGCGACGCCGTGGCGGACGCCAGCGTCGCTGTCTCGGTCTCCACCTCGGCGGCGAGCACGGTGACGACGAGAGGCGACATCGCGTCGCGATCCTTCAACGCGTCGATGTCGCTCTGCAGGTCTGACACGTCGACCGGCGGAGCGGCGCTCACATCGAGCCCCGAGGACACGACGTCGTAGGTCAGCGCCTGGGCGGTGAGCACCGCGTCCTTCGCCTCGACCAGAGGCATCGCCGCGTCGTCCGCGAACTTCGCGAGCGGCTCCACCCCGGTGACGAGCTGCGTGACGGCGGACGTCGCGTTCGGCATCTCCGAGCCTGATGCGGGGGCCGACACCATGCCGGCGGTGAGAGTGATGCCGAGAAGCGCGGCGGCGGCGGTTCCGACGATCATCATCGGGCGGCGGGCGACGGCGTCGCGGGCGGATGCCGCGTCGGAGGCGCGCCGAAGCGCACGGGTTTCATGGAGCATGGTTCGACTTTCGGGTCGTCGTACGCCCTCGTAGGAGACTCATCGGGAGCTCGTCCCAGGCGCAAGTGCTCGAGTCTGCCTTACGTTCCTGAGTGAAAATTGTGTCTCATCTGGGATTTACATGAGAAGAGGGCCTCGCACCGCCCTTCGGCAGGTGTGAGGCCCTCTGCGGACTCTCCGAGCGGAGGTCAGGCGTTCGCGTCCTGACGCTTGAGGCGCGCGGTATCCCGCGCGCGGGTGTTCTGATCGAGATTCACCTTGCGGATGCGCACGACCTCGGGTGTCACCTCGACGCACTCGTCGTCGCGGGCGAACTCGAGGCTCTCCTCCAGCGTCAGCTGACGCGGCGGGGTCATCGACTCGAAGGTGTCGGAGCTCGCCGCTCGCATGTTGGTGAGCTTCTTCTCCTTGGTGATGTTCACGTCCATGTCGTCGGCGCGCGAGTTCTCGCCGATGACCATGCCCTCGTAGACCTCCTGCGTGGGCTGCACGAAGAACGACATGCGCTCCTGCAGGGCGATCATGGCGAAGGGGGTGACCACGCCCTGGCGGTCGGCGACGATCGAGCCGTTCTGACGCGTCGTGATGTGGCCTGCCCAGGGCTCGTAGCCGTGCGAGATCGCGTTCGCGATGCCGGTGCCGCGGGTGGTGGTGAGGAACTCGCTGCGGAAGCCGATAAGGCCGCGTGACGGCACGATGAACTCTATGCGCACCCAGCCGGTGCCGTGGTTCGTCATGTTCTCCATGCGGCCCTTGCGACCCGCGAGCAGCTGGGTGATCGCGCCGAGGTGCTCCTCCGGCGTGTCGATGGTCAGGTGCTCGAACGGCTCGTAGGTCTTGCCGTCGATCTTCTTGGTGACCACCTGCGGCTTGCCGACCGTGAGCTCGAAGCCCTCGCGGCGCATGTTCTCGACGAGGATCGCGAGCGCGAGCTCACCGCGGCCCTGAACCTCCCAGGCGTCGGGACGCCCGATGTCGACGACCTTGAGCGAGACGTTTCCGACGAGCTCCTTGTCGAGGCGGTCCTTGACCATGCGCGCGGTCAGCTTGTGGCCCTTGACCTTGCCCATGAGCGGCGAGGTGTTCGTGCCGATCGTCATGGAGATGGCGGGGTCGTCGACCGTGATGGCCGGGAGCGGACGCACGTCCTCGGGGTCGGCGATGGTCTCGCCGATGGTGATGTCCTCGAATCCGGCGATGGCGACGATGTCGCCGGGAGCCGCAGAATCGGCCGGGTAACGCTCGAGCGCGCGGGTCTTCAGGAGCTCCGTGATGCGGGCGTTCTGATGCGTGCCGTCGGCACGGACCCAGGCGACCGTCTGGCCCTTCTTCAGCGTGCCGTTGAAGACGCGCAGCAGCGCGAGGCGGCCGAGGAACGGGCTCGAGTCGAGGTTCGTGACCCAGGCCTGCAGCGGGTGCTCGTCGTCGTAAGACGGCGCCGGGATGTGCTCGAGGATCGCACCGAAGAGCGGCTCGAGGTCGTCGTTGTCCGGCAGGGTGCCGTTCTCCGGGCGGTTGAGCGAGGCGGCGCCGTTACGGCCGGACGCGTACACGATCGGCACGTCGAGCAGTGCGTCGACGTCGAGGTCGGGCACGTCGTCGACCAGGTCGGAGGCGAGGCCCAGCAGCAGGTCGTGAGCCTCCTCCTCGACCTCGGCGATGCGAGCATCCGGGCGGTCGGTCTTGTTGACCAGGAGGATGACGGGCAGCTTCGCCTCGAGCGCCTTGCGCAGCACGAAGCGGGTCTGCGGGAGCGGACCCTCGCTCGCGTCGACGAGGAGCACGACACCGTCGACCATGGACAGTCCGCGCTCGACCTCGCCGCCGAAGTCGGCGTGGCCGGGGGTGTCGATGACGTTGATCGTCACCTCGCCGTCGGTGGCGTGCTCGCCCTTGTAAGTGATCGCCGTGTTCTTGGCGAGGATGGTGATGCCCTTCTCACGCTCGAGGTCGTTCGAGTCCATCGCGCGTTCGTCGACGTGCGCGTGCTCGCCGAAGGAGCCCGTCTGACGCAGCATGGCGTCGACGAGAGTGGTCTTGCCGTGGTCGACGTGCGCGACGATTGCGACGTTGCGGAGGTCAGAGCGGAGGGCGTGCGCCATGCAGAAGTCCTAAAGAGGTATGGGGGTTCGCCGGGAAGGCCGACGTTCCAGGATAACGCAAGCTCAGGGCATGTTCCTGAACGGAGGTCGTACCATCGGAAACGTGACTTCCGAGCATCCGTTGCCTGAGCGGGCGAAGCGAGACGGAGAGCCTCTGTCCTGGACCCCACCCGCCCCCTCCCGAGCGCGGCTCTGGTGGGAGATCGCGATAGTGCTCGCCCTCGGACTCGGCCAGTCCGCCGTGTATGCGATCGTGCAGCTGGCGTACCGCCTCACCGACGAGACTCCGCTCGCCGATCAGACCGCGACCCTCAACCCGTCGCGCAGCGACCGCGAGGTCTTCGACCTGATCTACCAGGTGCTGTCGATCGGCTTCTCCCTCGTTCCGGTCCTGCTGGTGTGCTTCCTGCTCTGGCAGTCGCGGCGACCGCATCTGGGCCGGCTGGGCCTCGACGGCACGAGGGTAGGGGCGGATGCCGGGCGCGGCATCCTGCTCGTCCTCGCCATCGGCATCCCGGGCCTGGGTCTCTACATCGCCGGGCGCGCTCTCGGCCTCTTCGTCGCAGTGAACCCCGCCGGACTCGACGCGCACTGGTGGACCGTGCCGATCCTGCTGCTGGCCGCCGCGCGGGCATCGCTGCAGGAGGAGTTCGTCGTACTCGGCTACCTCTTCGCGCGGCTGAAGCAGCTGGGCTGGAGTCCGTGGACGGTCATCGTGTCCACCTCGGTGCTGCGCGCAAGCTATCACCTGTACCAGGGCCCCGGCGCGTTCATCGGGAACCTGGCGATGGGCCTGCTCTTCGGCTGGCTCTACCAGCGGAGCGGCCGGCTCCTGCCGTTCCTCGTCGCGCACTTCCTGATCGACGCGACCGTGTTCGTGGGGTACCCGTGGGCGGCGGCGACCTGGCCTGACCTGTTCGGGCTTCCCGGCTGAAGGTCGACGTTCAACCGATATCTTGCTTCCACCTCGTCCGATGGTTACGTTTCGAGCAGTTTGACCGGAAGGGTCAACGATTCGATCGGAGATGAGATGAAGAGAATGGGTGTGGCAGTCGCCAGCATGGCTCTGGCCGCGGGGATGGTCTTCAGCGGCGCAGGTGCGGCTCAGGCAGTCGATTGGTTCGAATCACCGAGCTACTCCACCGGGGCGCAGTGCAACGCTGAACGAAGGCAGTACGTGCAGAACGGCTTCAGGGTGATGGCGTGCGTCCAGCCGCCACGGACGAACGGCGCAGTGCGATGGACCTTCTTCTGGGCTCGATGATCAGGGCGTCCGTCTGACGCGCCTGAGAGTGAATTCGCTAGGTGCGGCTCACTCAGCCGCACCTAGCGAGGTTTGCTCACAGAGCGTGATCGCTGTCCAGCGGTCCGTTAAAAATCGGCTGACAGTGGCGATGACCGTCGAGCGTTTCCCGCGTGTCGCGCTGCCGAGCTGAGAGCGGACGCTCAGCCGGCATTCGCGATGAGGACCGCGCCGACCGCCCAGAGCACGATCACGGCGAGCGCGATCAACGCCGGACCGTCCCACGTGCGTCGGATCGGTCCGGTGACGGCGTCGCTCGCCTGCCACTGACCCCTGATGTCCGTGAGGGCGCGCAACCCCGCCGGCGCCTTTCCGTCTTCCTCCGCGCGCATCTTGCTGCGCACCGGACGCGATTGCGCCGGACCGCCGAAGCAGGTGACAGTCGAATCGTCATCGAGCGCGAACTGCAGCTGCCAGCGCAGGTCGATGTCACGCACTCGATCCCAGCCGAACCACACCCGCCGCAGCATGTTCTGCACGAGCACCCCGTCGGTCTCGGTGCGTACCATCGAGACGAAACTGAGCTCGTAGACGATCCAGAGCCCGAGGAGAACCCAGGGCGCGAGCAACAGCGTCTGCGCCCATCCCCCGCGCACGACGGCGTCGCCGAGGAGGAAGAGCGCCAGCAGGATCGCTCCGACCATCACGACCGGCCCTGAGGGCGAGCGGAACGTCCGCACGCCCTCAGGTGAGGTTCCAGACGCCACGATCAGATGCCGCCCAGAGGGATTGTCGCACCGGGGATCGCCTCGAGCAGCCGGCTCGTGTACTCCTGCTTCGGGTTCGCGAAGGTCTCGTCGACCGTGCCCTGCTCGACAACCTTGCCGCGCTCCATGACGCAGACGAGGTCGCTGGACACACGAACGACCGCGAGGTCGTGCGTGATGAACAGGTAGGTGAGCCCGAGCTCGGTCTGAAGATCCGCGAGGAGCTTCAGAACCTGCGCCTGCACGAGCACATCCAGCGCCGACACCGCCTCATCGAGCACGAGGATGTCGGGTTTGAGCGCGAGCGCCCGAGCGATCGCGACACGCTGTCGCTGTCCCCCCGAGAGCTCGCTCGGATATCGGGTGGCCAGATCCTGCGGCAGCGACACCTGATCGAGCAGCTCCCGCACCCGCTCGCGACGTGACGTCCGGTCTCCCACGCCGTGGATCTCGAGCGGCTCTGCGATGGTGTTCTCGAGGTTCCGCAGCGGGTCCAGGGACCCGTACGGATCCTGGAACACCGGCTGCATGCGACGACGAAGGCCGAAGGACTGCGCGCGGGAGAACCCGGACACGTCCATTCCATCGATCTCGATCGTGCCCGAAGTGGGGTCCTCGAGCTTGAGGACCATCTTCGCGACGGTCGACTTGCCCGAACCCGACTCGCCGACCAGCGCCAGCGTCTTGCCCCGGGGTATCTCGAACGACACGTCGTCCACGGCGCGGAACTGTTCGCTGCGGAACCCGCCCTGGCGGATGCGGTAGTCCTTCGTGAGCCCTGCCACCCGCACGGTCGGCGGGATGTCGGCGAGGTCCTCCAGCGTCGCCACGCCGCGGTCCTCGACGACGGCCTGGATCCGCTGAGATGCCACGCTCGGCGCAGCGGCGACGAGTCGCTTCGTATACGGATGCTGCGGATTCTGCAGGATCTCCCTGCTCGGACCCGACTCCACGATCGCGCCGTTCTGCATCACGATCAGTCGCTCCGCGCGCTCGGCCGCGAGACCGAGATCGTGTGTGATCAGCAGCACCGAAGTGCCGCGATCGCGCGTCAGGCTGGCCATGTGGTCGAGGATGACCCGCTGTACGGTGACATCGAGCGCGGAGGTCGGTTCATCGGCGATCAGGAGGCGAGGATCCGCAGCCAGGCCGATGCCGATGAGCGCGCGCTGACGCATGCCCCCGGAGAACTGGTGCGGGAACTGCCTCAGCCGCTTGGCGGCGTCAGCAAGTCCTGCCTGCTGGAGCACCTCGATCGCCCGTGCACGGACAGCGGCGCGTCCCTGGGCGAGGCCGTTCGCTCGAACCGCTTCCTCCACTTGGAAGCCGATGCTCCACACCGGGTTGAGGTTCGACATCGGATCCTGCGGCACGTAGCCGATCTCCCTGCCGCGCACCCGCTCGATCTCCCGGCCAGAGAGCGTGGTGAGCTCGCGCCCGTCCAGGGTGATACTGCCACCGGTCACGCGACCGTTTCCGGCGAGCAGCTGGATGATGGAGGTCGCGGCCGTGGACTTGCCCGATCCGGACTCTCCGACGATGGCGACGGTCTCCCCCGCCGCCATATCGAAGCTGATCCCGTGCAGAACCTCTCGTGTGCCCCTCTGCGTGTCGAACGCGACCGTGAGGTCACGGACGCTCAGCAGCGGTGTCATCGACGAATCGCTCATCGGCGTGCCCTCGCCCTCGGGTCGAGGGCGTCTCGGATGAGCTCGCCCAGCAGGATGAACGCGAGCACCGTGATGGTGAGCGCGATCGACGGATAGATCAGTGCCATCGGCGCGACGCGCAAGGAGCGCTGCGCCTGGCTGATGTCGTTGCCCCAGGACATGACGTCGCTGCCGAGGCCGACGCCGAGGAAGCTCAGCGTGGCCTCCGCGACGATGCCGCCGGCCAGAGCGAGCGTCGCCAGCACCAGCAGCGGGGCGAAGGCGTTCGGGATCACGTGCGACAGGAGCGTGCCGAAGCGCCCCTTGCCGAGCGCGGCCGAGGCCATCACGAAGTCCGACTGTTTCACCCTGAGCACTTCAGCCCTGACGACTCGCGCCGTCGCCGCCCAGGCGAAACCACCGATCGCGAGAGCGAGAGTGAGCACGTTGCGGTACTGCGCGAAGACCGTCATCACGACGACCGCAGCGAGGATGTAGGGGATCGAGAAGAAGATGTCGCCGATGCGGGAGAGGACGGCGTCGAGCCACCCGCCGTAGTACCCGGCGAACGCCCCCATGATCAGTCCGAGCGTGGAGCTGATGATCGTCGCGAGGAGTCCGACGCTGATCGACGTGCGGGAGCCCCAGACGATGCGCGACCAGATGTCGCAGCCCTGGAACGTGTAGCCGAGCGGATGACCGGCGGCCGGTCCCGCGTTGGAGTTCGCGAGCTCGCACTGGTTGTTCGGGGGCGTCTGCGTGAAGAGCGTCGGCCAGAACGCCATCAGCAGGATGATGAACACGATCCCGAGCGAGATCCAGAACGAGGGGCGTCGGCGCAGATCGGTCCACGCGTCGCGCCAGAGACTGGCGGGCTTGCCCTTGATGTTGACGGCATCCGTCGGCGGCTGGTCGGCCACCGCCGGAGCAACGTAGTGGGTGGGACGGTCACTTGACATAGCGGATCCTCGGGTCGAGCAGCCCGTAGAGCAGGTCCACGAGCAGGTTGACGAGAACGTAGATGATGACGAACACCGTGACGAACGACACGATGGTCGGTCCTTCGTGCCTCAACGTCGCCTGGAACAGGGTCTGCCCAACTCCGGGGATGTTGAAGATGTACTCCGTCACGGTCGCACCCACGAGGAGCACGCCGAAGTTGGTCGCGGAGTTGGTGATCACCGGGATCAGGGAGTTGCGCAGCACGTGCACGGGAATCACGCGGTTGCGCGACAGTCCCTTGCCGTAGGCGGTGCGTACCCAGTCCTGGTTGAGCGTGTCGAGAACCGAGCCGCGCATCAGGCGCATGCTCGTCGCATAGAGGCTGAGTCCCAGCACGATCGCGGGAAGCCACAGGTCGCCCCAGTTGTTCTGGCCGCCGACCGTCGGACGGAACCAGCCCAGCTGAATCGCAAAGAAGTACTGCGCGAGGAACGCGACCACGAAGATCGGCATCGACAGGAAGACGAGCGAGATGACCAGCGAGAGGTGGTCGAAGAACTTGCCCTTGCGGAGGGCGGACAGCGTTCCGATGATGATCGCGAGCGTGAACTCGATCGCGATGGCCATGAGGGCCAGTCGACCGGTGATGGGAAGCGTGCGCGCGAGCACCGTGCTCACGGACTCTCCGGAGAACGTGTTCCCCATGTCGCCCTGGAAGACGCCGGTGATGTAGTAGAAGTACTGCACGAGGAACGGATCGTCCAGGTGGTACTGCGCTCGGATGGTGGCGAGCAGCTGCGGGCTCGGCGGCTTGTCGCCGAAGAGTGCCGCGATCGGATCGCCGGGCATCAGGAAGACCAGCGCATAGATGAGCAGCGTCGCACCGAAGAAGACCGGGATCAGCTGGAGAAGTCGCCGCAGGGTATAGGCGAGCATCCTTGCTCCTTTCGTGGAGTCGGAGTCAGCCGGAGCGCACGACACGAGGCGGTGACGTTGACGCCACCGCCTCGCTGTCGATCACCCCAGGAGCCTACTCGGCCTTGGTGATCTCGTAGTAGAGCGGAACGGAGTTCCAGCCGACGGTGACGTTGTCGACATTCTCGCCGAAACCGCCGATGGAGTTCTGGTACCAGAGCGGGATCACCGGGAGGTCCTTGAACAGGATCTCCTGCACCTCCTGGTACTTCGCGTTGGCGTCAGCCGCGTCGGTCGCCGCAGCGCCCTCGGCGAGCAGGCCGTCGACCTCTTCGTTGGAGTAGTCGCCGTCGTTCGACGATGCGCCGGTGGAGTACAGCGGGTGCAGGAAGTTGTACACCGCCGGGTAGTCACCCTGCCAGCCCGACCGGTTCGCGGTCGTGATGGTGCGCTTGCCGGCGTCGTCACGAGCGTTCACCGCGGCGCGGAGCGTCGCGAGATCGACGTACGGAGCACCGGATGCATCGATGCCGAGCGTGTTCTTCAGGGAGTTCGAGACCGCGTCGACCCAGACCTGGTGACCACCGTCGGAGTTGTAGGCGATCTGGAAGGTGCCGGACCACGGCGAGATGGCGTCGGCCTCAGCCCACAGCTCCTTCGCTTTCTCGGGATCGTAGGCGAGGACCTCGGCACCGGGAACGCTGTCGCTCCAGCCGTCGATCACCGGGGTGGTGAAGTCGCTGGCCGGCGTGCGCGTGCCTGCGAAGATCTTGTCGGTGATCTCCTCGCGGTTGATGGCCAGCGAGATCGCCTGACGACGCAGGGTGCCCTCTTCACCAGAGAAGTGCGGAAGCTGTCCGCCGATGGTGAAGGACTGGAAGATCGCAGCAGGCTGGTTCGTGGCACGATCGCCCAGCTCGTCCTCGAACACCGGGAGCGAGCTCTCGGGGATCTGGTCGATGACGTCGATGTTGCCGCCCTGGAGGTCGGCGTACGCGCCCTCGGGAGCCGTGTAGAACTTCAGCGTGAGTCCGCCGTTCACCGGGGCGCGCTCACCCTTGTAGTCCGGGTTCGTGACCATGTCGATCTGCACGTCGTGCTGCCATGCACCCTCGCTCGCGAGCATGTACGGGCCGTTGCCGATCGGGTTCTCACCGAAAGCCTCCATGTCCTCGAACGCGACATCGGGCAGCGGATAGAACGCCGAGTAGCCCAGGCGCGTCACGAAGTCGGATGCGACGTCGCTGCTCAGGTCGATGGTGAAGGTGTAGTCGTCGACCTCGGTCAGACCGGTGAGTTCGGAATCCGCCTCGGCATTGAAGCCCACGATGTCGGCGAACCACGACTGGTTCAGCTGTGCGTTGGAGAGCTGTGCGCCGTAGTTCCACGCATCGATGAAGTTGTGGGCGACCACGTCTTCGCCGTTGGTGAAGGTGTTGCCCTCCTTGAGCTTCACTGTGACCTTGTTCGGGGCGTCGACCGTGATCTCCTCGGCCATGTCGTTCACGAGGGCGCCGTCGCCGTCGTAGAAGGCGAGACCCGCGAAGATCGAGTCGAGGATCTTGCCGCCACCCACCTCGTTGGTGTTGGTCGGGATCAGGGCGTTCTCCGGCTCGCTGCCGTTCGCCGAGATGATGGCCGTCGACGTTCCGGTCGAACCCTCATCACCGGTGTCGTCGCCGCCTCCAGCGCAACCGGCCAGCGCCAAGGCGCCGATGGTGAGCAATGCGGCGCCCGCGAGGGCAATCCTGTTTCTTTTCACTTTGCGTCCTCCTGTGGACAGTACTGAGTCTGCGCACGCATCTTCGGGCACGCAGTGATAGTCGAGCGTAACCCGCGAAAGCGCGCGAAACGGCACTCAGCTAACGAACTGTTACTGAGTGGTGACCATATGTAACGTCCCGGAAACACCGGGAAAACCGCGACGGAGCCGCGCTCCCTGAGGCAGGGTGCGCGACTCCGTTCCGACATCGGATCGGTGTCAGGCGAAGGCCTCCACAGGAGGGCATGCGCAGACGAGGTTGCGGTCGCCGTAAGCCTGATCGATGCGGCGCACTGGCGGCCAGTACTTACCCGCCACCAGCGCGGGCACGGGGTACGCGGCGTCCTCACGGGTGTAGGCGTGCGTCCACTCCCCCGCGATCAGCGAGACCGCGGTGTGGGGGGCGTGCACGAGAGGGTTGTCGTCGGCGGGCCAGCGGCCGGCCGCGACGGCATCCGCCTCCGCCTTGATCAGGATCATGGCCTCGATGAAGCGGTCGATCTCGCCGATGTCCTCCGACTCGGTCGGTTCGACCATGAGCGTGCCCGCGACCGGGAACGACATGGTCGGAGCGTGGAAGCCGTAGTCGATCAGACGCTTGGCGACGTCGTCGACCGTGATTCCGGTGGCTTCGCGGAGCGGACGCAGATCGAGGATGCACTCGTGCGCGACCCGACCGTTCTCGCCCGTGTAGAGGACCGGGTAGTGCTCGCCCAGGCGCGCGGCGATGTAGTTCGCCGAGAGCACCGCGGCCGCCGTCGCGCGACGGAGGCCGTCGGCGCCCATCATCCGCACGTACGCCCAGGAGATCGGCAGGATGCCGGCCGATCCGTACGGCGCCGCCGACACCACCCCGCCCTCGAAAGTGAACCCGCCGAAGTGCTCGGCGCGCTGCGCGAGCGGGTGCGACGGCAGGAACGGCGCCAGGTGGGCCTTGGCGGCGACCGGACCGACTCCGGGACCGCCACCACCGTGCGGGATGGCGAACGTCTTGTGCAGGTTGAGATGCGAGACGTCGCCGCCGAGGTCGCCGAATCGCGCATAGCCCAGCAGCGCGTTCAGGTTGGCACCGTCCACGTACACCTGACCGCCCGCCTCGTGCACGGCGCCGGTGATCTCCACCACGTCGTGCTCGTACACGCCGTGCGTGGACGGATAGGTGATCATCAGGGCCGACAGGGTGTCGGCGTGCGCGGCGATCTTCGCCCGGAGGTCGTCGAGATCCACGTTGCCGAGCTCATCACACGCGACCACGACGACCTTCATGCCGGCGAGGACCGCGGAGGCGGCGTTCGTGCCGTGCGCCGACGACGGGATGAGGCAGACCGTGCGCTGCGTGTCGCCATTCGCGAGGTGATAGCCGCGGATCGCGAGGAGTCCCGCCAGCTCGCCCTGCGAGCCGGCGTTCGGCTGTAGCGAGACGGCGTCGTAACCGGTGACCTCGGCGAGCCAGCCCTCCAGCTGCTCGATGAGGTCGAGATAGCCCTGCACGTCGGATGCCGGGGCGAACGGGTGGATGCCCGCGAACTCCGGCCACGTGATCGCTGCCATCTCGGTGGCGGCGTTGAGCTTCATCGTGCAGGACCCGAGCGGGATCATCCCGCGATCGAGCGCGTAGTCGCGGTCGGCGAGGCTCTTCAGGTAGCGCATCATGGCGGTCTCGCTGCGGTGCGCATGGAAGACCGGATGGGTCAGGTAGTCGTCCTGGCGGAAAAGATCCGCGGGCAGAGCGCCACGGGAGCCGCCCGCGAAGCGACCGAAGGCGCGCTGCTGCTGACCGCCGAACACCATCGCGACCTGATGCAGTTCGCCGTAGGTCGTCGTCTCGTCGACGGAGATGCTCACGGTGTCGGCGTCCGTCGCGTGGAGCAGGATGCCGTGGGCGTCATGCGCTTCGGCGACGATCTCAGCCGCGCGCCCGGGAACCCGGACGGACACGGTGTCGAAGAACGCGTCGTGCACGACCTCGGCGCCGGCTTCTCTCAGCCAGTCCCGGAGCAGGAGCGCCCTATCCGCAACCTGGGACGCGATCGCCTCGAGCCCGTCGGGGCCGTGGTACACCGCGTACATCGACGCCATGACGGCGAGCAGCACCTGCGCGGTGCAGATGTTCGACGTGGCCTTCTCGCGGCGGATGTGCTGTTCGCGGGTCTGCAGCGAGAGGCGGTACGCGGGTCGGCCGTCAGCATCCACCGAGACGCCGACCAGGCGACCCGGCAGCTGGCGCTCGAGGCCCGCGCGCACGGCCATGTAGCCGGCGTGCGGACCGCCGAAGCCCATCGGCACGCCGAAGCGCTGAGTGGTTCCCACCGCGACGTCGGCGCCGAGCGAACCCGGCGAAGAGATGAGGGTGAGGGCGAGCAGGTCGGCGGCCACGACTGCGAGACCACCGGCGAGGTGGGCGGCATCGATGACGGCCGAGGGATTCCAGACCCGGCCGGACGCACCGGGGTACTGCACGAAGACGCCGAACAGCTCGGTCGGGAGTTCCTCACCCGCGGCGAAGTCGACGATCATGAGCTCGATGCCGACGGCATCCGCCCGCGTGGCGAGCAGGGCCTTCGTCTGCGGGAAGGCGTCCGCGTCGACCGCGAAGACGTTCGAGGTCGACTTCGAGGCGCGACGGGCGAGCAGCATGCCCTCCACGACCGCGGTGGACTCGTCGAGCATCGACGCGTTCGCCGTCGTGAGGCCGGTGAGCTCGGCGACCATGGTCTGGAAGTTGATGAGCGCTTCCAGACGGCCCTGCGAGATCTCCGGCTGATACGGCGTGTAGGCGGTGTACCACGAGGGGTTCTCGAGCACGTTGCGCTGGATCACCTGCGGGGTGATGGTGCCGTAGTAGCCGAGGCCGATCATCGGGCGGTTCACGGCGTTCCGCGACGCGAGGGCGCGCAGCTCCGCCAGCGCTTCGGTCTCGCTCGCCGCGGGCGGGATGGTGGACGACAGGGCATCCGCTCCCGAGGCGGGGCCGGTGAAGATCGAGGAAGGGACGGCCTGGCGCATCAGCGCCTCGACCGGCTCCTGCCCGTCGTGCCTGTCCGAGTGGTCGATTCCGAGGGAGGCCAGCATGGTGCGCTGGGCGGCATCCGTCGGTCCGATATGACGATCGGCGAAAGAGACCACGGGCGGATCAGCCCTCCGTCAGCGCGACGTAGGCGTCGCGGTCGAGCAGACCGTCGAGCGCGCCATCGGCGACCGACACCTTGATCAGCCACCCGCCCTCGAACGGCTCGGCGTTGACCAGCGAGGGGTCATCGACCGCGGCGTCGTTGATCTCGATGACCGTGCCGGCGACAGGCGCGTACAGCTCGCCCACCGACTTCGTGGACTCGATCTCTCCGACGATCGCGCCGGCGGTGAGCTCGGTGCCGACGGCGGGGAGCTCGACGAACACGACATCGCCCAGCTTCTCGGCGGCGTAGTCGGTGATGCCGATGCTCACGACCTGGGTTCCTGAGCCCGTCGAAGGATCAGCGGCGATCCACTCGTGCTCTTCGGTGTACTTCAGCGCGCTGAGATCGGTCATTTCATCCTCCGGTAGAAAGGCAGGGTGGTCACGGTCGCGGGGATCTTCGTCCCGCGCACATCAAGGAATACTGCGGTTCCCTCTTCGGCGGAAGAAGGGGTCACATAGGCCATCGCGATCGGATGGCCGAGGGTCGGGCTGAGAGCGCCGCTGGTGATCTCGCCGATCACGGCGCCGTCGGCATCCTCCACGGCGTAGCCGGCGCGGCCGGCGCGCTTGCCCTCGGCCACGAGGCCCACGAGGACGGGTGCATCGGATGCCGCAGCGACGGCATCCTTCCCGATGAAGCTCTCTTTCTCGGACACGACGACCCGACCGAGGCCGGCCTGCGCGGGCTTCGTCTCGGTGGTCAGCTCGTGACCGTACAGCGGCATGCCCGCCTCGAGGCGGAGAGTGTCGCGCGCGGCGAGTCCGGCCGGGACGAGGCCGTGGGACTCGCCGGCGATCAGCAGCGCGTCCCACAAAGCCGGCGCGTCGGCGGCGCGCACCAGCAGCTCGAAGCCGTCCTCTCCGGTGTAGCCGGTACGGGCGAGCAGGAGGGACTCGCCCTCGAAGCGAGCGTCGGCCCAGGCGTAGTACTTCTGCTCGACCCACGGCGTCGAGACGTCGGTGATCCCGGCGGTCGCGGCGACGATTGCTTCGGCGGCAGGCCCCTGGACCGCGATCAGCGCGAAGGAGTCGGACATGTCCTCGACATCGACCCCGCGGTCACCGAGGAAACCGGCGAAGCTGCGCTCCTCGCCCTCGGCCCGTGCCGGCGACTCCCGTTCGATGAGCGACGGGAAGGAGCGGACGCGCTTGGCGAAGGCCGCGTCGACGAAACCGCGGTTGCCGGCGTTCGCGATGACGAGGTACCGTTCGTCGGCGAGCCGGTAGACGATCACGTCGTCGATGATCCCGCCGGCGTCCGAGAGCATCAGGGAGTACTTCGCCTTGCCGACCGGCATCGCCGACAGGCGACCGGCGAGCGCGTAGTCGAGGAACGCCCCCGCGCTCTCGCCCGTGACCAGGAACTCGGCCATGTGCGAGATGTCGAAGATGCCCGCCGCCCGACGGACGGCGTGGTGCTCCGCGAGGTCGGAGGTGTAGCGCACCGGCATCTGCCAGCCGCCGAAGTCGGTGAACGAGGCGCCGAGTGCCTCGTGGCGCTCTTTCAGCGGGGTGTAGCGGGGGTCGGACATGGAGTTCTCCCGGGCTGGTGCGGGCGGAACGCCGGCATCGACGTTCCTCGGAACTCCCCCTCTGTCATGGGCCTGAGAGCTTCACCCGCACCTGGGGGGCTTTCACCGTCGGCGGATCTCGTCGCGTACGGTCGTTGAGCGAGCGGAGCGAGACGAAACGCCTCGGGGTTCACTCGACTTTCAGACCGAGAGCAAGAACGGGGAGACTCGCGGAACTCGTCTCACCGGGGTTTCGACTCGGGCGCGGACGCCCTCGCTCAACCCGATTTCTTGCTGCGCTCGAAATCGCTTTTCAGAGTGGCCGGAACCGCGCGGTACGCGTTACCTGAGAGATTGGCGGGGAGGCTTGCTCCTTCGGTGCCCGGCTGCGTTCGCCGGGGCTCTCCCGCGGGGGTCATTCGGCCTGTCTTCAGTTGTGGGTTCAGTCTAGCCCGAGACCCCCGCGCGGCGAGAGCGCGTTCCGGTCGCAGTTGATGCCGTCTCGGAGCGATCCGGGCGGCCGAAAGTGCGACCGGAACGGATGCCGGCGGCAGAAAGTGCGACCGGAGTCGCCTCGTCAGCCGACGATGCCGAGTTCGGCACGGACCTCGTCGCGCAGGCGTCCGAGGTTGTCGGGCTCGGGGGCCGCGCCGAGGAGGGTCTTCGTGTACTCGTGCTGCGGATTGAGGATGACCTCGTCGGCGGGACCCCGCTCGACGACATCGCCCTTGTAGAGCACCATGATCTCGTCGGAGAAGTGTCGGGCGGTTGCCAGGTCGTGCGTGATGTACAGCACGCCGAGGTTCTCCTCGCGCTGCAGTTCGGCGAGGAGATTCAGCACCCCGAGGCGAATCGACACGTCGAGCATCGAAACCGGCTCGTCGGCCACGATGAATCGCGCGCCCGGTGCGAGGGCCCGCGCGATCGCGACGCGCTGCCGCTGCCCTCCCGACAGCTCGTGGGGGCGCCGTTCCGCGAAGCTCTCTCCGGGCGTGAGCCGGACGCGCTCCAGCAGATGCACGGCCCTCTCCCGCACCTCGGCGCTGCTGAGCTGCGGGTGGTGCAGCCGGATGGGGCGCTCCAGGTGATGCACGATCGTGTGGAACGGGTTCAGCGATGCGAACGGGTCCTGGAACACCATCTGCACGTCAGAGCGGTACCGTTCCAACGTACGACCGCGGGTACCCGAAGGCTTGCCGTCGAGGAGGATCTCTCCGCTCGTCGGTGCCTCGAGCTTCATCAGCATCCGTGCGATGGTCGACTTGCCCGATCCCGACTCGCCGACGAGCGCGACCGTGCGGCCAGGCTTGAGTGTGAACGAGACGTCGTTGACCGCGTGCAGCACCGTGGTCTTGAACCCGGAGCGCAGATGGAAGTCCTTGGTGAGGTTCCGCGCTTCCAGCGTGCCCGTGCCGCGCACGGCATCCGCCTTGTTGCTCATCGGGTCCCCTCCTGGCTGACGCCGGTGCGGACGAAGTCGCCCCGTTCCCCCTTCAGAGAGGGGAAGCTCGACAGCAGCTTCTTCGTGTACTCGTGCTGCGGGGTGCGGTAGATCTCCTCCGCCGTGCCCTGCTCGACGATCTGTCCCTGCAGCATCACCGCGATCCGGTCGCTGATCTCGATCAGCATCGGCAGGTCGTGCGTGATGAAGATGACGGCGAACCCGAGCCGCTCGCGCAACCGCATGATCTCGCGGATGATGCCGCGCTGCACGACGACGTCGAGAGCGGTGGTGGGCTCGTCCATGATCATGACCTGGGGATCGAGGGCCAGGGCCATCGCGATCATCATGCGCTGACGCATGCCGCCGGAGAGTTCGTGCGGGAAGCTCGTCAGCCGGCTCGGGTC
>JAESFY010000222.1_pt1 | contig 19229 bp, 19 predicted proteins | sample 9266201 | NCBI WGS metagenome assembly JAESFY01 (sample SAMN14515071, study PRJNA621656) | algae metagenome | isolation source: Nodosilinea sp. WJT8-NPBG4 and co-occurring heterotrophs from soil, lower... | place: USA: Pinto Basin, Colorado Desert, California | collected 2006-05-27 | reverse complement strand
GGTATCCCGACATCGTCCCGGGGTATCCCGGCGCGCCCGAAGGCACCGCGTGCCCCGCGGAAGGGGCGCCGGCATGCTCGGCCCGCGACGGGTGGGAATACGGCGGGACGAAAGGCTCGGGATCCGCGGCGGCAGTGCTGCCGGCCGGCTCCGGCGTCACCGCCGGAATCGGCTCAGCGGCATCCGCCGCCGCTCGCACGTGAGCGGTCCACTGCTGGCCGTCCCACCAGCGCAGGTTCGCGGAGCCATCGTCGTACCAGCCGGCGGGTGTCGTCATCGAACTTTCCTGTTGTCCCTGTTTCGATCGGCGATCAGCCGGCCGAAGGCTCCACGGTCACTCGGGCGACCTCCTGCAGGAGCTCATCCGTGATGATGATGACGTAGGAGCTGCTCTGCGCGACATCGAACGAGACGGTGCCCTGCGTGGTGTCTCCGGCGGACTGCTCGCTGGACTCCAGGGTCGCGTCGCCGAAGATGTCGTAGTCGCCCGCGGTTCCCTCTGCCGTCTCGATGGAGAAGTACAGCGGGTTGACGTACGTCGTGCCATCAAGGGTCTCCCACGTCAGGTCGACCAGCAGGTAGCCGCCGTTGGTGGGGTCGAAGCCGGAGTCGTTGGTCGCGCTCCAGACCGCGGAGTTCACGGTCACCTCAGCGGTTCCGGACATCTGCTGCACGGTGACGGGCTCGCCCATGCCGCCCTCGGCGACATCGGTCGGCGTGGTGCCCTCGTCGGTGCCCTCATCCGTACCGGTGTCGGTGTCGGTGGTCGGGATCGGGTCGGGTAGCGAGTCGTCGATCTGCTCGGCGAGGGCGAACAGGAAGACGAAGCCCATGATGAACGCGATGATCGCGCCGACGACGGAGACTCCGAGGCCGGTGAAGCCCGGCCACTTCTTCCCCTTGAGGAAGACGGAGATGAGCGACACGATGAAGCCGGCGGCGAGCAGGATCCATGCGAAGGGGAGGGTCAGCGGGAAGAAGGCGAGGATCAGACCGAGGGCCGCGAGGCCGAGGCCGACGAGTCCGAGCACGGACGGCTTCGTCGGACCGGTCGGAGCGGATGCCGCGTAGGGCGCCGCTGCCGCATAAGGCGCGGACGCCGGGTAGCCACCGGCCGCGTAGGCGCCGGGCGCCGCGGAGTCGGGGGAGGCGTAGGCGCCGCTCGCCGGCGGATACGCGCCCGAGGCGGCGGGGTAGGCGGGTGCGGCTGCGCCCGGGTACGCGGGAGCCCCACTCTGCGCCGTGGGCGGGAGCGGCGGCACGGGCGGGGCTGCGGGGGCGGCCCAGTCGCGCGGGGCCTCGGGTGCGACGACAGACTCCTCGACGGGTGCTGCATCCGCCGCAGGTGTCTCGTCGACCGCAGGTGTCTCTTCGGCCGCAGGCGCCGACTCGACCCCGGGAGCGGAATCGTTGACAGGAGCCGACTCGTCGGCAGGTGCTGCCTGCTCGCTGGAGACGAACGTTTCGGGCTCGGCGACCGGAGTCTCGGGCTCGGCGACGACCTCGGACTCGGCCGGGACTTCGGCGGCTGCGGGGGCTTCCGGGGCGAAGTGCTCGGTCCACTGCTGGCCGTCCCACCAGCGCTGGCGTCCGGATCCGTCGTCGTACCAACCGGCAGGTGTCGTCATGGTGTCCCCCTCGAGTCTTCGGCGCGCGCCGATCAGCGCGAATCGCCACTCCATGTATAGCAGTGGCGACCGACGCGCATGGGGCGTTTCCGAAGGGGAGTGATACCCATCGCGCCCTCGGCCGCGCGGGGTGTCGCTCGCGGCCAGGGGACAGGCCGCACGTAGGCTCGTAGCGCCATGATTCGGTTCGAGAACGTCACGAAACGTTACCGCGGGACGTCCAAGCCCGCGCTGTCCGGTGTCGACTTCGAGGTGCAGCGCGGAGAGTTCGTCTTCCTCGTCGGTGCCTCGGGTTCCGGAAAATCCACCTGTCTGCGGTTGATCCTGCGCGAGGACGTGCCCACCTCAGGGCGCGTCGCCGTGCTCGGACGCGACCTGCGCTCGCTCGCCAACCGGAAAGTGCCCTACTTCCGGCGCCACATCGGCTCGGTGTTCCAAGATTTCCGGCTGCTCCCGTCGAAGACCGTGTACCAGAACGTCGCCTTCACGTTGCAGGTGACCGGATCCTCACGTGGCTTCATCCAGCAGGCGGTTCCGGAGGCGCTCGCGCTGGTCGGCCTCGACGGCAAGCAGAAGCGCATGCCGCACGAGCTGTCGGGTGGCGAGCAGCAGCGCGTCGCGATCGCCCGCGCGCTGGTGAACCGGCCGCAGGTACTGCTCGCCGACGAGCCGACCGGAAACCTCGACCCCGCGACTTCGGTCGACATCATGCAGCTGCTCGCTCGCATCAACGCCGGAGGAACCACCGTGCTGATGGCGACACACGAAGCGGGCTTCGTCGACGCGATGCAGCGCCGCGTCATCGAGCTCAGCGACGGGGAGATGGTGCGCGATGAGGTGCACGGCGGTTACGGTGACACGTCGAACATCCCGCGCCTCGTGCCGGAGGAGGTGCGCGGCGCCGCGGCGGCTGCCGCGCTCACCGCGGTGCAAGAGGTGCAGCGGCAGACCGCCGACCTCTCGGTGGTGCGCGCAGCCCTCGCGGAGGAGCTGAGCGCTCAGCGGAAGGCTGCGGCCGCCACTCCCGCCCCTGCTCCCGCCCCTGCTCCTGCCGCGGCATCCGCTCCTGCTCCTGCATCCTCACCCGGGGCCTCCGCCGCGGCTGATTCCGTGGAGGAATCGCGCCGCGAGCCCGTCGCGGAGACGCAGGCCGACGTCGGCCCGCGCACGCACCCCATCGTCCTGCCGCAAGTCGACGTCGCGGAGCTCGGCGTCGCCGATCGTCTCGGCCTGTCCGACGACGACGCTGAGGAAGTGGGCCCGACCTCATGAGAATCGGCCTGATCCTGACCGAGGCCCTCGGGGGCCTCCGGCGCAACATCTCGATGGTGATCTCCGTCGTGCTCGTCACGTTCGTGTCGCTCACCTTCGTCGGCGCGGCGATCCTGATGCAGTCGCAGATCGGCGTCATGCGCGGCTACTGGGCGGAACGCGCCCAGGTCGCTGTGTACATGTGCTCGGCCGTCTCCGAGGCCGACACGTGTGTCGACGGCGCGGCGAGCGAGGAGCAGGTCGCCGCCGTGCGTGGACAGCTGGAAGGCGAGGCGCTCGCTCCGCTGATCAGCTCGATGACGTTCGACACCAAGGAGGAGACCTACGAGAAGCTCGTCGAGCAGCTGGGCGCGGAGCAGGCCAGCGTCCTCACGCCTGACCAGGCGTTCGAGGTGTTCTTCGTCACGATGAAGGATCCGGGGCAGTCGCCCGTTCTCGCCGAGGCGTTCAGCGGACAGACGGGGGTCGAGCAGGTCCAGGATCAGCTGCAGTATCTCGAACCGCTGTTCTCCGCACTGACGGTCGCGACGTACATCGCGGTCGGCATCGCGGCCCTGATGCTCATCGCGGCGACGCTGCTGATCGGCACGACCATCCGATTGTCGGCGTACGCTCGGCGGAAGGAGATCGGCATCATGCGTCTCGTCGGCGCCTCGAACCGATTCATCCAGACGCCCTTCGTGCTGGAGGGCGTGTTCGCCGCCTTCCTCGGGTCGGCGCTCGCCAGCGTGGCAGTGGTGGCCGGCGTGCACTTCGGTGTGAATGGGTACCTGCGCGGACGCGTGCCGTTCATCACGACCTGGATCACGATGGGGGATGCGGCGCTGGTCGTCCCCGTCCTGATCGGCATCGGCGTGATCCTGGCGGCGCTCTCGGCCGGCTTCGCGATCCGCCGCTGGCTGCGGACTTGATCCGGGCCCGCACCCGACTCGGGCCCCCACCTGATGTAGGCTGATGGGCTGGCCACAACAGAGAGCGGGAGCATCATGCCCAGGGAACGCGGGGAGAAGGTCGTCGCGACCAATCGTCGCGCACGTCACGACTACAACATCGAGAAGTCGTACGAGGCGGGAATGGTGCTGACCGGCACCGAGGTCAAGTCGCTGCGTCAAGGGCGCGCCAACCTCAGTGACGGCTACGCGTTCGTGAAGGGCAACGAGGTGTTCCTCGACTCCGTGCATATCCCGGAGTACTCGCAGGGCCACTGGACCAACCACTCCGCGAAGCGCATCCGCAAGCTGCTGCTGCATCGCGCCGAGATCGAGAAGATCGCCCACGCCGTCTCCGCAGGCGGATACACCCTCATCCCGCTCAAGCTCTACTTCTCGGACGGCCGGGCCAAGGTCGAGATCGCTCTGGCGAAGGGAAAGCGTGAGTTCGACAAGCGTCAGACCCTGCGCGAGCGGCAGGACACTCGCGAGGCCGACAGGGCCATGCGGTTGCGCAACCGCGTCGGGGAGTAGCCCGCACGTCGGCGCCTCGTGCGTCAGACGCTCGGCGTGAAGCCGAACACTCGCCCGAGGAACGCGAGTTCCCGCTCCAGCGCATTGACGATCGTGGTGCCGCTGCGGAAGCCATGGCCCTCGCCGGGATAGACGACGTACTCGTGATCGACGCCATTGGCGGCCAACGCGTCGCGGATGGCTTCTGACTGCGACGGCGGCACGACCCTGTCGTCTGCGCCCTGCATCAGCAGGACCGGCACGTCGATGTGGTCGGCGTGCGAAAGGGGCGAGCGTTCGATGTAGAGCGCTTCGGCTTCGGGCAGCGGACCGACGAGGCCCTCGATGTAGTGCTCCTCGAAGCCGTGCGAGTGCTCCGAGAGCATGCGGAGGTCCGCGACGCCGTAGCGGCTGATGCCGGCCGCGAAGGTTCCTCCGCGCACCAGCGCGGAGAGCACGGTCCAGCCACCGGCCGAGCTGCCGCGGATCGCGATGCGCGCGGGGTCCGCGAGTCCGGCATCCGCCAAACCGCGTGCGGCGGCGATCACGTCGTCCACATCGACGATTCCCCACTGCCCGCGGAGGCGGTCCCGGTAGGCGCGACCGTACCCGGTGGAGCCGCCGTAGTTCACGTCGAGCACGCCGATGCCGCGGCTGGTGTAGAACGCGACCGCCGCGGATGCCGCACCCGTGACGTGCGCGGTCGGGCCGCCGTGCACGAACACGACGTACGGCGGAAGCTCGGCCTGCGGGGCCGCGGCCTCGGGGTTCGACGGCGCGTAGGCGAAGGCGTGCACTCCGCCCTGCGCACCCTCGACCAGGATCGGGGATGCCGGCGGCATCCAGTCGGCGTCGACGGGTTCTCCGCCCGCGACGGCGATGACCTCGTCGGTGTCGATCTCGTCGGCGTCGAGATCGACGCACCACACGCCCGGGGTCGTGGTGGAGCTGTTGCCGGAGAGCAGCACGCGCGAGCCCGACACGTCGTCGACGCTCACGTGTCCGTCGCACGGCACCGCGAGCGTGCGCTCGGCACCGTCCGTCGCGATCTCGACGACCTCGTCCCGGCCGTTCGTCCGCACCGCGACGATGCGCCCGTCGGCGAGCGGCTGATACCAGCGGTTGCCGAGAACCCACAGGCCGTAGCCGGTGTCGGCATCCGTCGAGGTGATCGGCTGCGGCTGGCCCTGGAGGGTCTCCGGATCGAGGTGAAGGCGCTGCAGCTGCCAGCGTCCGTCGGGATCGTCGGCGAACAGCAGCTCGTCGTCACCGACCCATTCGGGCTGGAGCGGGGAGCGGGTGCGGATGAGCGCGCCGCCGCCAGCGCCCTCCGCGCGGCCGATCAGCAGGGACGCGCTCTCCCACGGCATCTCGGTGCCGCTCCACTCGACCCACGCGATCCGCGTGCCGTCGGGGGAGAGCGAAGGGTGTGCGACGAAGGTGGCGCCCTGCTTGTGGACGCGGATGGCCGAAGCATCCTCGGCGGCCGAGCCGTCGACGGGGATCTCCACGATGGCCCGAAGCGACGGCTCGGCACGGGTGTCCTCCCGGACCGCGAGCAAGCGCCCGTGCTGAAGTCGCAGGCCGCCGTGAGCGGGACCGGGCGGGGTCAGTGCAACGGGGTCCGTGCCGGGGGAGAGCCGGTACGCGCGCTGGTCGCCCGCGTCGACGAAGTAGAGCGTGCCCTCGGCATCCGCCGTCCAGGCCCCGCCGCCGTATTCATGCACGCGCGACCGGGCGCTCCAGGGCGCGGGGAGCACCTCTGCGCCGGTCGAACTCCGCACCGTCATGCGTCCGCCCTCGGCCGGGACCGACTCGCCCCACCAGATCTCCGAGCCCACGAATCGCGCGCCGTCGATACGCGGTGCGGATGCCGCGACGGACGCGGCGGAGAACGGGGAGGACCAGGAACCGAACGGGGACGACATGCTTCGAGCCTAGGCGCGAGCCGACATACGGCGTCACAGAGGTGCGGGCTCGGGGCGGGGTGTTCTAGGTTTCTGGAAACGCCCGGTTCGCCCCGGACGTGGAGCGACAGCCGAGCCCGGCACCCGCCCGCGAATGATGCCCACTGCGTCGTGCGCGGCCCCCGGCCCGCCCTGTCCCCAGGAGAGAGATGTCTTCCGAGACTGAGACTTCCGGCACCCCTCGAGTGCCGTTCTCCTTCGAGCTCTACCCTCCGCGTTCGGAGTCGAGCGACGAGGCGCTGCACGAGACCGTCCGCCGTCTCGCGGCCGTGGGCCCTGAGTTCCTCTCGGTGACCTACGGCGCCGGCGGCTCGACCGGGGGCCGCTCGCTCGACGTGCTGCGCTACATCCGCGAGCACACGGATGTCGAACCGCTCGCGCACCTCACCTGCGTCGGGAACACCTACGCCGGGGCGGCAGCCCTCATCCGGGAGTTCCTCGACGCCGGCATCCTCAGCTTCCTCGCCCTCCGCGGCGACCCACCGCAGGGACAGGCCGAGCCGTTCCTGGGCGATCTGGAGAGCGCCGCACAGCTCGTGCAGCTCATCGACCGGGCGCAGGCCGAACGGGCGCCCTACGAGGAGTCACCGGTACCAGGGTTCCCCGGCGCTGCACGGGTCGCTCCGCGACGGAAGGTGAACATCGCCGTCGCGGCATTCCCCAAGGGACACCCGCGGGCGACGCACCGCACGCAGGACGTCGAGGCGCTGCTCGCGAAGCAGGCTGCCGGCGCGACGTTCGCGATCACGCAGCTCTTCTTCCACCAGGACGACTACCTCGCCTTCGTCGAACGTGCTCGGGCCGCCGGCGTGACGATTCCGATCCTCCCCGGCATCATGCCGATCACCTCGCCCGCCCGCCTGGCCCGGGTGCTCGAGCTCACCGGAGAAGATCTCCCGAGCCAACTCTCCATCGCGCTCGAGGTCGAACCGACAGCCGAGGGACGCCGGGAGATCGGCATCGAGTGGGCCGCCCGCCTCGCCCGCGAGGTCGTCGCAGGCGGAGCCCCCGGCGTGCACCTGTACGCCTTCAACCAGCACGAGACCGTCCTCACCGTCCTCGCCGAGGCCGGGATCCTCCCCGCCCTGCGCCACTAGAGCCCGCTGACCAGACCCGCTGACCAGACCTGGTCGACCAATCCCCGCCGAAAGGAAAGATCATGACCGCATTCCCCGAGGGCACGATTCTCGGTTACCCCCGCATCGGCCGCCGCCGCGAGCTGAAGAAGGCCGTCGAGGCGTTCTGGGCCGGCCGCATCGACGAGCAGGAGCTCGAGCAGACCTCCGCCGAGCTGCGTGCCGCGACCCGCGATCGGCTCGTCTCGCTCGGCCTCGGGCGCACCGATTCGGCGATCCCGGAGTCCTTCTCCTACTACGACCAGGTGCTCGACGCCGCCGTCGCTGTCGGCGCGATCCCCGCGCGCTTCGAGGGCCTGCGTGCCGCCGACGGCACGATCGGGCTCCCGGCATACTTCACCATCGCGCGTGGAGAGGGCGAGCGTGCACCGCTCGAGATGACGAAGTGGTTCGACTCGAACTATCACTACCTGGTGCCCGAGATCGGCTCGGAGACGGTGTTCTCGCTCTCGAACGACCGCCTCGTGCGCGAGGTCGCCGAGGGCGTCGCCGCCGGCTTCGTGACCCGCCCGGTGCTCGTCGGCCCGGTCACGCTGCTCGCTCTGGCCAAGGCTTCCGACGACGCTCCGGAGGGCTTCGACCCGCTGTCCCGCCTGGACGACCTGCTGCCCGTCTACGTCGACCTGCTCGCGCGGCTGAAAGCCGCAGGTGCCGAGTGGGTGCAGCTCGACGAGCCCGCACTCGTCAGCGAGTCGCTGCCCGCCTCGACAGCGCAGCTGGCGGATGCCGCGGCATCCGCTCTCTCCGTCCTCGGTCGCGCGGCCGAGCGCCCCTCGATCCTCGTCGCGGCGCCGTACGCCGACCTGGGCGGTGTCTTCCCCGTGCTCGCTGCGGCGCCGATCGAGGCCATCGCCGTCGATCTCGTCCGGGGCGGCATCCCCGCCGCGGCGGCAGGCCTCGAGGGCAAGACCCTCGTGGGCGGCGTCGTCGACGGTCACAACATCTGGCGCAGCGACCTCGCCGCGGCGTTCGACAAGCTCGAGGCGCTGCGCGCTCTGGGCACGCCGGTGGCGGCGGGAACGTCGACGTCGCTGCTGCACGTGCCCCATGACGTGGCGGACGAGTCGCTGCTCGACCCGCGTCTGGTGTCCTGGCTCGCCTTCGCCGACCAGAAGGTCGAGCAGGTCGGCATCCTCGCGCGGGGTCTCGCCGAGGGGCGTGCGGCGATCGCGGACGAACTGGATGCCGCGTCCGCCGCCTTGGCGGATCGACTGGCCGCGCCCGGCGTCCGGGACGGCGCCGTGCGTCGTCGTGAGCTCTCCGACGCCGACTTCTCCCGTGTCTCGTACGAGGAGCGCGAGACGGCGCAGGAAGCCCTCGGCCTGCCGGCCCTCCCGCTCACGACCATCGGGTCGTTCCCGCAGACCGGCGACATCCGCCGCGCCCGTGCACGGTTCACCCGGGGCGAGATTCCCGCGGAGGACTACGAGGACTTCCTGCGCCGTGAGGTCGCCGGCGTGGTCTCGCTGCAGGAGGAGCTCGGACTCGACGTGCTGGTGCACGGCGAGCCGGAGCGCAACGACATGGTGCAGTACTTCGCCGAGAACCTCGACGGCTTCGCGGTGACCGAGAACGGCTGGGTGCAGTCCTACGGCTCGCGCGCCACGCGTCCCTCGATCCTGTGGGGCGACGTGTCTCGTCCGGCCCCGATCACGGTCGGCTGGTCGAGCTTCGCGCAGTCGCTCACGACCAAGCACATGAAGGGGATGCTGACCGGACCCGTGACGATCCTTGCGTGGTCGTTCGTGCGCGACGACCAGCCGCTGGGGGAGACCGCGAACCAGGTCGCCCTCGCGCTCCGCGAAGAGATCGCGGACCTCGAGGCTGCGGGCATCGCGGTCATCCAGGTCGACGAGCCGGCGCTGCGCGAGCTGCTCCCGCTCAAGAAGGCCGACCAGGCTTCCTACCTCGACTGGTCGGTGGCATCCTTCCGTCTCGCCACCGGCGGTGCCGCGGCGGGAACACAGGTGCACACGCACCTGTGTTACTCCGAGTTCGGCGTCGTGATCGACGCGATCCGGGCGCTCGACGCCGACGTGACCTCCATCGAAGCCGCGCGCAGCCGCATGGAGGTCGTCGCCGACATCGCGGAGGTCGGGTTCGACCACGGAATCGGCCCTGGCGTCTACGACATCCACTCTCCGCGTGTTCCCACCGTCGACGAGGTCGAGTCGCTGCTGCGTCGCGCCGTCGAGGAGATCCCCACGCGTCAGCTCTGGGTGAACCCGGACTGCGGGCTCAAGACCCGCGGATACGACGAGACCACCGCATCACTGCGCAACATCGTGGAGGCCACTCGCCGAGTCCGTGAGGAGATCAGCGTCGGGGTCTGACGCCCCGGCTTTTTCGGCCATCTTCAACTTCTGCGGCCCGACGCGTCTGATCGGGCCGCAGAAGTTCGGATCGGCCGCAAGACTTGAGGCGCGTTGCGCGATCTTCGGATGCCGCGCAGGCACTGAGTGCGAGAGAAGCCGCCCTCCTGAGGATTCGGGAGGGCGGCTTTTCGCGTGTGTGCGGCGGATGCCGGAACGGCGTCGTCAGACGGCGCGGAGCACCGCCACGACCTTGCCGAGGACGGTGGCCTCGTCGCCGAGGATGGGCTCGAAGGCCGAGTTGCGGGGGAGCAGCCACGTGTGACCGTCGCGACGGCGGAACGTCTTCACGGTCGCCTCGTCGTCGAGCATCGCGGCGACGATCTCCCCGTTCTCCGCGCTGTTCTGCGAGCGGATGACCACCCAGTCGCCGTCGCAGATGGCAGCGTCGATCATCGACTCACCGGAAACCTTCAGCATGAACAGGTCGCCCTTGCCGACCAGCTGGCGGGGAAGAGGGAAGATCTCCTCGACCTGCTGCTCGGCGGTGATCGGGACACCGGCGGCGATCCGGCCGACGAGCGGCACGAGGGCGGCGTCGCCTACGGGAGTCGCCACATCCGCCGGGTTCTCGCCGCTCGTGCCGGGAAGGTCGATCAGCACCTCCATCGCACGAGTCTTGCCGGGATCGCGACGCAGGTAGCCGCTCAACTCGAGCTGCCCGAGCTGATGGGTGACGCTGGAGAGGGACTTGAGGCCGACCGCGTCGCCGATCTCCCGCATGCTCGGCGGGTAGCCGTGGTGCGCGATGGAGGTCTGAATGACCTCGAGGATCGCCATCTGCTTCGGGCTGAGGCTCTTCCGACGGCGCGTCCGAGGGGCCTCCTGCTCCGGTGCTGAGTTCTCGCTCATGGTGCTCCTTCGGTACGCGACCCGACGCTCCTCTTCGAATGTCGGAGGTCCGTGGTGGGGTGTTCTTATCGAAACCGTATCCGAGTATCGGGCCGATCTGGAAGATCTGTTCGAGCGTGTCGGAAGATTCGCCGGTCCGATTTCGAAGAACAGTTGACAGATGTTCGAACTCGAAGATATCTTCGGTACGTAGCTTCGCATTCACGGCTCCCGGCCGAGACGCGAATGCGAACGCTACGCCAACTTCTCCGCCGATCACTCGACGGAACAGGTAAGGAGCCAGACATGAGCAGCATCAGCCTCAGCACCGCAGTGATCCTCCCGGCACGCCCGGCGACGAGCTCGCGGCTGCGACTGACCGCTCGCGGGCGCGGCGTGCTTCTCGCGGCTGCCTCGGTTCCGCTCGCTCTCGGCATCGCGTTCGCAGCGATCAGCGGGGGCAGCGCTCTCGCGTCGGGCGACGCTGTCGCCACGGCGAGCTTCGAGACCGTCACGGTGATGCCGGGCGACACCCTCTGGTCCATCGCCGGCGCGGTGGCGCCGACCGCCGATCCGCGCGACGTCATCGGCGAGATCAGCCGACTCAACATGCTCCGCGGGGGCGAGCTGCAGATCGGCCAAGAGCTCGCCATCCCCGCGGAGTACACCGACTGACGTCACGCGGCGGGCACGCGGCCTAGCATGGAAGGGTGACTTCTTCACTCGATGCCCTCCCGCTGCGCGATGACCTCCGGGGGCTCACGCCCTACGGTGCACCGCAGGCGCCGCTCCCCATCGCACTGAACGTCAACGAGAACACGCATCCCGTGCCGGATGCCGTAGCGAGCGATATTCTCGATGACATCGCTGTGGCACTGCGCGACGTGAACCGGTACCCGGACCGCGAGTTCACGACGCTGCGCGAAGGCTTCGCGGAATACCTCGGCCATGGCCTCACCGCCGACCAGATCTGGGCGGGCAACGGCTCGAACGAGGTCCTGCAACACATCCTGCAGGCGTTCGGAGGCCCAGGGCGCACCGCGTTCAGTTTCGCTCCGACCTATTCGATGTATCCGCTGATCGCCCAGGGCACCGGTGCGCGCTGGATCGCCGGCACGCGGCAGCCCGACTACACGATCACCCCCGAGGAGGCCGCCGAGCAGGTTCGCGAGGCAGACCCCGACGTCATCCTCCTCTGCTCGCCGAACAACCCGACCGGAACACCGCTCGGCCTCGACGTCGTCGAAGCCGTGTACGAGGCGGCACGCGGCGTCGTCGTGGTGGACGAGGCGTATCAGGAGTTCGCGCCGCACGATGCGGCATCCGCGCTGACCCTGCTCGAGGGTCGTCCGCGGCTCGCCGTCTCCCGCACCATGAGCAAGGCATTCGCCTTCGCCGGGGCCCGTGTCGGATACCTCGCGGCCGACCCTGCATTCATCGATGCGCTGCGCCTCGTGCGGTTGCCTTACCACCTCAGCGCGCTGACGCAGGCGGCCGCGGTCGCGGCGCTGCGCAACTCCGAGGTGATGCTCGGCATGGTCGAGGAGATCGTCGAGCAGCGCGACCGCATCTCGGCGACGCTCGAGGCGCTGGGATACGCGCCGCACCAGTCCTGGTCGAACTTCGTCCTGTTCGGCGGTGTCACCGATCCCCGTGCGACGTGGCAGCAGCTGTACGACCGTGGCGTGCTGATCCGCGACGTCGGCATTCCCGGCCACCTCCGGGTATCCGCGGGCACCGAGGCCGAGACCACCGCGTTCCTCGACGCCCTGGCCTCGATAGGATCGGCTTCATGAGCACCCCCGTCCAGAACCCGCGCACAGCCAGCCGTGTGCGCACCACGTCGGAGTCAACTGTCGAACTCGAACTCAACCTCGACGGCACCGGTGCGTCGCGCATCGACACCTCCGTGCCGTTCTTCGACCATATGCTCACCGCCTTCGCTAAGCACTCCCTGACCGACCTCACCGTGCGCGCCTCGGGCGACACGAACATCGACGCGCACCACACGGTCGAGGACGTGTCGATCGTGCTCGGCCAGGCGATCCTGCACGCGCTCGGCGACAAGTCGGGGATCTCCCGCTACGGCGACGCGCTGGTGCCGCTCGACGAGGCGCTCGCACAGGCTGTCGTCGACATCTCCGGGCGTCCGTACCTCGTCCACGAGGGTGAGCCGGCCGGCTTCGAGCACCACCTCATCGGCGGACACTTCACCGGCTCGCTGGTGCGCCACGTCTTCGAGGCGATCACCTTCAACGCCGCGCTGACCGTGCACATCCGCGTGCTGGGCGGACGCGACCCGCACCACATCGCCGAGGCGGAGTTCAAGGCCTTCGCGCGTGCCTTCCGTCAGGCCAAGGCGCTCGATCCTCTCGTCGACGGCATCCCATCCACGAAGGGTGCGCTGTGAGCCGAGCACCCAAGGTCGCCGTCTTCGACTACGAGTCCGGCAACGTCCACTCCGCGGTCAAGGCGCTCGTCGCCGCCGGCGCGGACGCCGTGCTCACGCGCGACCGCAAGGAGGCGCAGGAGGCCGATGGACTGCTGGTCCCGGGTGTCGGAGCGTTCCAGGCCGTACGCGATGCGCTGCACGCGCACGGGGGAGACGAGATCATCGACCGCCGACTGGCGGGCGGGCGTCCCGTGCTCGGCATCTGCGTCGGCATGCAGGTGCTGTTCGCGCACGGAGTCGAGCGCGGCCACGACACCGAGGGACTCGCGGAGTGGCCGGGGGCCGTCACGGAGCTCAACGCTCCGGTGCTCCCGCACATGGGCTGGAACACGGTCGAGCCCGGTGCTGACAGCGTCCTGTTCCGGGGCATCGAGCAGGAGCGCTTCTACTTCGTGCACTCGTACGCCGCCCAGAAGTGGGAGCTCGACGTCATCCCGCCGTTCCCGCAGCCCGTGCTCACCTGGTCGACCTACGGCGATCCGTTCCTCGCGGCCGTCGAGAACGGTCCGCTGATGGCGACGCAGTTCCATCCCGAGAAGTCCGGCGAGGCGGGTATCCAGCTGCTGCGCAACTGGGTCGACAGCCTCTGACGACCGTTCGGCTCGGCAGTCGGGTCAGAACCCCCGGGCGACGGATGCCGCGGCAGCCAGCCACGCACGCTGCGTGCGCTTCGCAAGAGCGCCATAGCGCAGATGCCCGTCCACCATCTCGTGATCGAACGGGATGCGGACGACGTCGCGCGCCAGCGTGCGGTACCCGCCCACGACGTGCTCGACGTCGGTCGCGCTGGCCTTGGGATCGGCCTGCGATACGACCACGACCGATTCCTGAGCAAGACGCGCCGAGCGCTCGTCCCGATCCTCGAGCGCCTCCAGGAGGAGCGCGCCCGCTTCGGCGTGATCCGCACGTGTCGTCGTGGCGACCACGATCTGATCCGCGTGATCGATCATCTGGAGCCACATCGGGTCCGATTCGTCGTTACCCGAGTCGATCACGATGAGACGGTAGAACTTCGCGGCCACCGCGTGGATGGCGTCGACGTCGTCGGGGCTGAGCCGGTTCTCGTGCGCGAGCCGGATCGGCTTCGAGCGGAGCACGTCGTACTTCTCGCGGGGCTGGTGGTGCATGAAGTGCGCGAGGTCCGCGGACTGGGCGCCCGTCCCGAGCAGCCGACCGGCTTCGGGGAGCAGCTCCAGCAGAGTGCGATCGTGTGCACCGGCGTCGGTGCGCCAGCCGAGTGTCCCTCGCGTCTGATTGTTGTCCCACGCGAGCACGCCGGCGCCGCCGTATCGGGCGAACACGGCCGAGAGCAGGATCGTGGTCGGGGTCTTGCCTGCGCCGCCCTTGCCATTCACGACGGCGATCGTGCGCGGGCCTGGCCAGTGCTGGCTCACGGCGAGTTCGTCATCGCGCGCCGACTGCTCCTCGGCGGAGGGCTTGATGCGCAGGCCGAGGCGGTTGAGGGCACCGCGGGCCCCCTCGCGCGCGGGCTCCTCCGGTCGCTCGGTCTGGAGGAATGAATGTCGCTCGCGGAGCTCCCGCTGTTCTCGGCGGGATGCTGCTTCGATGACAGATGATGCGTCGGTTCCCTCGGGGAAGCCCGGAGGGGTGGTGAGGGGAACGGGCGTCAAGGGTCGAGCACCAGGAGCCGGCGAAGAGGGTGCCGAGAAAGCCGGCGCGTAGGACACCGGTGCCCGCGTGCCGGAAGGCGGCGTGATCGGTGACTGCGCATCAGGACGCGGCGGCGCCTGAGAGACCGTCGGCTGAGCGGCGGGTGCAGGCGTCAGCGGCGCGGGCACGGCGGGGGCGGAGACGGGCGCCGGCGGGGTGCTCGGCGGTGCTGCCGGAGCAGGCAGCCGGGGCACCGTGTCCTCGGGGAACCCATCGTCGCGGTCCTCCGTGAGGCGCTCTTCGCGGGCCGCGGCGCGCGTGCGGCGGTACGGCGGCTGCGCGGGCAGCGGCGGAACAGGCGGCACTTCCGCGGCGAAGAGCGGGACCGAATCAACGATCGGCGGCGTGTCGTCGCCGGCGGGCGCAGCCGCGGCCGGCGTGGAGTCTTCGTGCGATCCGGACATGATCCTTCAGCCTAGCTCGTGCATTTCTCGTGCATTTCCCTGCATTTGGAGGCCGCCCCTGCGCGCGGTACCCTCAGTTCTCGTGCGTCCGAGACGGGTGTGCCGGACCACGGATCCGAACCTCCGAGCTTAGGAACCCATGAACGACTTCGCGCAATCCCCCTCGCTCACGCTTCTCCCCGCCGTCGATGTCGCGGGAGGCAAGGCGGTCCGCCTCACCCAGGGCGAGGCAGGAACCGAGACGAGTTACGGCGACCCGCTGGATGCCGCAGGGGAGTGGGTGTCGCAGGGCGCGCAGTGGATCCACCTCGTCGACCTCGACGCCGCCTTCGGCCGGGGCAGCAACGCTCCCATCCTCCGCAAGGTCATCAAGCAGTTCAAGAACGTCAATGTCGAGCTCTCCGGGGGCATCCGCGACGATGCGACCCTCGAGGCAGCCCTCGAGAGCGGCGCGACCCGCATCAACCTCGGCACCGCTGCGCTGGAGAACCCGGAGTGGGCCGCCGACGTGATCGGCCGCTACGGCGAGGCGATCGCCGTCGGACTGGACGTTCGCGGCACGACCCTCGCGGCTCGCGGCTGGACGAAGGAGGGCGGAGACCTCTGGGAGGTGCTCGACCGCCTGGAGGATGCCGGCTGCAGCCGCTACGTCGTCACCGATGTCACGAAGGACGGCACGCTCCGCGGTCCGAACCTCGAGCTCCTGCGCGAAGTGGCCTCGCGCACTCCGAAGCCGGTCGTCGCCTCCGGCGGGATCTCGAATCTCGACGACATCATCGCGCTCCGCGAGCTCGTGCCGCTCGGCATCGAGGGAGCGATCGTGGGCAAGGCGCTCTACGCGGGGGCCTTCACGCTGGCTGAGGCGCTGGATGTCGCCGGGGACTGACCCGGCGAACCCCGGCGACTCCGCGGGCGTCCCGTGGGAGGGCCGGAGTTTCGAGCCGAATCCGCACACAGCGGACGACGGCTCCGCCGATCCCGCGCTGCTCGATGCTCTGCTGCGTTTCCGCGCCGGCGGCGGCTCGCAGGTCGAGGTGATCGACGCGTTCCGGTCGGCGCGCGTGCTGATCCCGCTCGTGGCGGAGAAGGGCGAGGAGGGCGTCGGGCCGACCGGGCTGACCGTCGACAAGACGCAGGAGCTCTCGATCGTCACGGTCGCCGCCCCTGACGGCCGACGCGTTCAGCCCGTGTTCTCGTCCGTCGAGTCGATGCAGCGCTGGGATGCCGCCGCGCGCCCGATTCCCGTCGAGGCGACGAGGGCCGCTCTCGCGGCATCCGCTGAGGATACGGACCTCATCGTGCTGGATCCGACCTCCGACACGGAGTTCGTGATCCGCCGCCCCGCGGTGTGGGCGATCGCACAGGGTCACGCCTGGGAGCCGAGCTTCCTCTCGCCGGAGGTCTTCGGAGCCCTCCAGGAGAGCGTGGCGCACGAACTCGCCGTGATCGATGTGGCCGTGGCCGCCGGAGATCCGGATGCGCGTCTGCGCGGCCCCGAGCTCATCGTGATCCTCGAGCTCGTGGACGGCCTGGAGCGAGAGGTGCTCGACGCCGTTCTGCAGCGCCTCGCTCAGCGCTGGGCCTCCGACGACCGCATCGCCGTGCTCGCCGACTCTCTGACCGTCAAACTCCGCCGCAGCGCCTGACCTAGTTGACCGGCCCCGTCCATTTCTCCCCAGGTCCCTTGCCGATGGGGTCGGGGATCGCGGATGCTTCGCGGAACGCGAGCTGGAGGGAGCGCAGCCCGTCGCGCAGGGAGCGCGCGTGCATGTCGCTGATCTCGGGGGCGCCGGCCGTGATGAGTCCGGCGAGGGCGTTGATGAGCTTGCGAGCCTCGTCGAGATCGAGCTGTGCGGCGGCGTTCGGGTCATCGGCGAGCCCCAGCTTGACCGCAGCCGCACTCATGAGGTGCACGGCCGCGGTGGTGATCACCTCGACGGCGGGAACGTCGGCGATGTCCCGCGTGGCCGATGACGCCGCCTCCTCCTGTCGTGCCCAGCGCTCTTCGCGCTCCTGTGCAGCATCGTCCGGTGCCTGGTTCGTCACTTCGCCTTGCCTTCTGTTAGACTTCACCGGGCTCCGGAGCGTCATGCTCCGGAACGAAAGAGGATTCACTTCCCACCCGCGCTTGCCGTTCAAGGCTACCGGGTCCAGCACTCCGCCGGCTCCGATCGAGAGATCGAGCCGGTAGCAGGGTGTGAGCCGGTGTCTGAATGCCGGCGGGTGGGACGATTCCGAATTCGGCTGAGGCGCAGAGAGCGTCGCGGTGGCTGAATCACATCGTCTAAGGAGCACCTATCAGCGATCCCCGCACCAATGAGCGCATCCGCGTCCCCGAGGTCCGCCTCGTCGGTCCCGCGGGTGAGCAGATCGGCGTCGTCCGCATCGAGGCCGCGTTGCGCCTTGCGCAGGAAGCCGATCTCGACCTCGTCGAGGTTGCCCCCAACTCGAAGCCGCCCGTGGTGAAGATCATGGACTACGGCAAGTTCAAGTACGAGGCCGCCCAGAAGGAAAAGGAAGCTCGCCGCAACCAGGCGAACACGATCCTGAAGGAAGTCCGCTTCCGGCTGAAGATCGAGGCGCACGACTACACGACCAAGCTCAAGCGCGCCGAGGGCTTCCTCAAGGCCGGTGACAAGGTCAAGGCCATGATCCTCTTCCGCGGTCGCGAGCAGTCGCGTCCGGAACAGGGTGTGCGTCTGCTCCGCAAGTTCGCCGAAGACGTCGCCGAGCTCGGCACCGTCGAGTCGAACCCGACCATCGACGGTCGCAACATGGTCATGGTCGTGGCGCCGCTGAAGAGCAAGTCCGAGGCCAAGCAGGAGCAGAACGCCGTTCGCGATGCACAGCGCGCCGCCAACAAGCAGGCTGCCCGTGAGTCCAAGAGCGAGTCGGATGCTCCGGCTGAGGCTCCCGCGGAGTAACTCCCGCCCCAGAACTCCCGCACCGCGGGTTGACAACGTCGCCTGACAAAGGCGCATGACGAAGGAAGAGAAGATGCCGAAGCAGAAGACCCACTCGGGTGCTAAGAAGCGCTTCAAGATCACCGGCAGCGGCAAGCTGAAGAAGCAGCAGGCCGGGATGCGCCACAACCTCGAGCACAAGTCGAGCCGCCGCACCCGTCGTCTGAACCAGGACCAGGTGCTGTCGAAGGCTGACACCAAGACGGCCAAGAAGCTTCTCGGCCGCTGACGCGCCCGACGCACGAATAGGAACACAGGAAAATGGCAAGAGTCAAGCGGGCGGTAAACGCCCACAAGAAGCGTCGGGTCATCCTCGAGCGCGCAAAGGGTTACCGCGGTCAGCGTTCGCGCCTGTACCGCAAGGCCAAAGAGCAGGTCATCCACTCGCTGGTCTACTCGTACCGTGACCGTCGCAAGCGCAAGGGCGACTTCCGTCGCCTGTGGATCCAGCGCATCAACGCTGCGGCACGCCAGAACGGCATCACGTACAACCGCTTCATCCAGGGCCTCGGCCTCGCGGGTGTCACCGTCGACCGTCGTATGCTCGCCGACCTCGCGGTCAACGACGCGGCAACGTTCACGACGCTCGTCGAGACGGCCAAGAAGGCTCTGCCTTCCGACGTCAACGCGCCGAAGTCGGCTGCGTAAGCACCTCTTCACACAGGGCGCTCTCCTCCGGGAGGGCGCCCTGTGGCGTCTCCGGAAGCATCGCGAGCGGCGCGCCGGCTGACGACGGTGTCGATGAGGGATGCCGCAGCGGCGGCCACCGCGTAGACGACGAGGTCGCGGGGATCGAAGCCGGATCCGAGGACGAGTTCGATCGGCGGGAACACCGCCGCCCACTCCCGGGGGAGTGCGGTGAGCTGGAGCAACTCGACGCCGCTGCACACCGCGAAGGCGACCGCCGCGACTGCGGCGCGAGGCGCCCGCGGTACGACGAGGACTGCGAGCAGATAGATGAGCACGGCGTACAGGGCGTCGCCGGCGATGTCGCCGGCCATCCCGCCCACGCCGCGATGGACGAGCAGCCCGAGGCCGACCGTGGAGGCGGCGAGGACAGCGATCGTGATCCGTCGGCGGGTGAGTATCGC
>JAESFY010000221.1_pt1 | contig 19322 bp, 15 predicted proteins | sample 9266201 | NCBI WGS metagenome assembly JAESFY01 (sample SAMN14515071, study PRJNA621656) | algae metagenome | isolation source: Nodosilinea sp. WJT8-NPBG4 and co-occurring heterotrophs from soil, lower... | place: USA: Pinto Basin, Colorado Desert, California | collected 2006-05-27 | reverse complement strand
GATCCAGGTCTCGATGAGCTCCTTGGTGAACACGCCGCCCTCGAGGAGGAACTGGTGGTCCTCCTTCAGCGCGTCGAGCGAGTCCAGCAGGGAGTTCGGCACCTGGGGGATGTTCTTGGCCTCCTCGGGGGGGAGCTCGTAGAGGTCCTTGTCGACGGGCTCGTGCGGCTCGATGCGGTTCTTGATGCCGTCCAGACCTGCCATGAGCTGAGCCGCGAACGCGAGGTACGGGTTGCCCGATGCGTCGGGAGCGCGGAACTCGATGCGCTTGGCCTTGGGGTTGGAGCCCGTGATCGGGATGCGGATGGCAGCCGAGCGGTTTCCTGCCGAGTAGACCAGGTTGACCGGAGCCTCGAAGCCCTTGACCAGACGGTGGTAGCTGTTCAGGGTCGGGTTCGTGAACGCGAGCAGCGCCGGCGCGTGTGCCAGGATGCCACCGATGTACCAGCGGGCGATGTCGCTGAGCTGGCCGTAGCCGGCCTCGTCGTAGAACAGCGGCTTGCCGTCGTTCCAGAGCGACTGGTGCGTGTGCATGCCCGAGCCGTTGTCGCCGTACAGCGGCTTCGGCATGAAGGTGGCGACCTTGCCCCACTCCTCGGCGGTGTTCTTGACGATGTACTTGAACTTCAGGATGTCGTCCGCCGAGTGCACCATGGTGTCGAAGCGGTAGTTGATCTCCTGCTGACCGGCGGTGCCGACCTCGTGGTGCGAGCGCTCGAGGATGAACCCAGCGTCGATCAGCTTCAGGGTGATGTCATCGCGCAGGTCAGCGGTCTTGTCGACCGGGCTGACGGGGAAGTAGCCGCCCTTGTACGGGGTCTTGTTGGCGAGGTTGCCGCCCTCCTCCTCGCGACCGGTGTTCCACGCGGCCTCTTCGGAGTCGACCTTGTAGAAGCTCTCACCCGCGGTGACCGAGTAGCGCACATCGTCGAAGATGTAGAACTCGGCCTCGGGGGCGAAGAACGCGGTGTCGGCGATGCCGGTCGACGCGAGGTACTTCTCGGCCTTCTTGGCGACCTGGCGCGGGTCCTTCGAGTAGATCTCTCCGGTGCGCGGGTTGTAGATGTCGAAGATCATCACGAGGGTGCTCGCCTCGCGGAAGGGGTCCATGTACGCCGTGGTGACATCAGGGATGAGCTGCATGTCGGACTCGTGGATGCTTGCGAAGCCGCGGATGGAGGAGCCGTCGAACAGCTGCCCGTCGACGAAGAAGTCCTCGTCGACAGTGGCCGCAGGGATGTTGAAGTGCTGCTGCACACCAGGGAGATCAGTGAATCGGATGTCAAGGAACTTGACGTCGTTCTCCTTGATGTAGGTCAGCACCTCGGACGAATCTTTGAACATGTACGACTCCTGGATTGCGGATCGATGGCTTCACGGCCATTGTGCACAGTACGTGCGGGGCGTTACCCCACGGTATCCGCTTTGTTTCCGGCATGTTACGCGCCGGTAGGCTTGAGACGTGACGGATGCTGTGAACACGTACCCCGGAGAACGACTCGGAATGCCGCAGGCGGGGCCCGGCAGCATCGCCCGCCCGGGGCGGCGGATCGGGGCTCTCCTGATCGACTACCTGGCTGCGACGATCATCGCCACAGGTTTCCTCGGGTACGACCAGTTCGCGCTGCCAGCGGAGGCGGGCGCGACGATGTTCGCGCCGATGGGCGTCTTCGCCCTGCTGCAGATCCTGTTCATCCCGACCGCGGGCGGAAGCCCCGGGCACCGCATCCTCGGCATGCGCGTCGTGCGCCTCGGCGGTGGCTGGGTGGGGGTGTGGCGACCGATCGTTCGCACGCTGCTCATCGTCATCGTGATCCCGGCCGTCATCTGGGATGCCGACCAGCGCGGTCTGCATGACAAGGCGACGGGACTCGCGCTCATCCGCGCCTGACCCTACTCACTCCTTGCCGCGGTTGCGGCGTCTCGCCTCGCGCGGTGCGCGACCTCCGAGGAACGAGCGCGCAGGATCGACGACATAGCCCTGTCGCAGCGCCTCGCGTCCGATGAGCATCCGGAAACCCATCTCATCTCGGTTGCTCAGCGTCACCTCGGCGAGCACCTCTCGGTCATGCAGTCGGATGAGCATCTCGACGACGAGCCGCTCCTGCGCGTGGCCGGAAGAGCTGCGCACGGCACGGCGATCATGAACGGGGGATTCGACGACGACGGTGTCCTCCTGGCTGTCCTGCCAGGGCTTCACCCGGAACCGGACCCACGACACGCCGTCGCGCTCGAACTCCTGGATCTGGAATGCGTGCAGCGAGGAGGTCCGCGCGCCCGTGTCGATCTTGGCTTTGAGCCAGTCCACCCCGAGATCGGGCAGGCTCACCCACTCTCGCCACCCGATAAGGGTGTTTGAATGGGATGACTTACTCACCCGACCATCCTGGCAGGAAAAATCCCCCGTGAAGATCGCAGTGCTCTCCCGCGCGCCGCAGGCGTACTCCACCCAACGGCTGCGCGCCGCCGCGCTCCAGCGTGGCCACGACGTCAAGGTACTGAACACGCTGCGTTTCGCCATCGATCTCACGGCTGAGGAACCCGATCTGCACTACCGCGGGCGACAGCTCAGCGACTACGACGCGATCCTTCCTCGCATCGGAAACTCCATCACCTACTTCGGCACTGCCGTGGTCCGGCAGTTCGAGCAGATGGATGTGTACACGCCGAACACGGCGAACGGGATATCGAGTGCGCGAGACAAGCTCCGTGCGAACCAGATCCTCTCGCGCCACAACATCGCGATGCCTCCCACGGCCTTCGTGCGCAATCGAGCCGACGTGCGGCCGGCGATCGAACGCGTCGGTGGCGCTCCTGTGGTCATCAAGCTCCTCGAGGGCACGCAGGGGATCGGCGTCATCCTCGCGCCGCAGGTGAAGGTGGCCGAGGCGATCATCGAGACCCTCCATTCGACCAAGCAGAACGTGCTCATCCAGAAGTTCATCTCCGAGAGCCGGGGACGAGACATCCGCGCGCTGGTCGTGGGCGATCGTGTGGTGGCGGCGATGCGCCGCTCGGCGGCCGGAGACGAGTTCCGCTCCAACGTGCACCGCGGTGGCTCTGTGGAGGCCGTCGAGCTCGACCCCATCTACGAGCGCGCGGCTGTTCGCTCGGCCCAGATCATGGGCCTTCGCGTCGCCGGCGTGGATATGCTCGAGGGCGACGACGGCCCTCTGGTCATGGAGGTCAATTCCTCGCCCGGGCTGCAGGGCATCGAGACTGCGACGAAGCTCGACGTCGCCGGGGCGATCATCGACTACATCGCCGGACAGGTCGCATTCCCCGAGATCGATGTCCGCCAGCGACTGACGGTCTCGACAGGGTACGGCGTCGCGGAGCTGATGGTGCACGGCGCGGTCGACCTCGTCGGCAAGACGCTCGGAGAGGCCGGGCTCTGGGAGCGCGACATCACGGTGCTCACGCTGCACCGAGGCGTCTCGGTGATTCCCAACCCTCGCAAGCATGTCGTCCTCGAGGCCGAGGATCGGCTCTTCTGCTTCGGCAAGCTCGACGAGATGCGGTCCATGGTGCCGGAGCGCCGGCGCCGTCGCGCCAAGGTCCGCCGCCTCCCGCGTCAGCCGCTCTCGGAGTGAACGACGAAGCGCGGCCTCTCGACAGAGGTGCGGCCGCGCTTCGCTGTGTGCGTGCTTCAGATCAACGCGGGCGCTGCGCCCTGACCTTGGTGGGGTCGATGCCCTTCGGGATCGGCAGCGAGGAGATCGACTGCGACACCGACTCGATCCGTCGGATGACCGCGCCCATGGTGGCCTTGTCGATGACCTTCGGAAGCTTCTTGATCGTCTTCGCGAGGTCGGCGATGGCGACCTCGTCGTCGCCATGTCCGACATAGAGAACCGTCACGGGAACGCCGTGGGCGACACGGGCGGCCTTGCTGCGCTCGTCGTTGACGAGGCGGGTCAGGCGTCCTCGAGAGCCCTCTCCGACGACCACGACACCGCCGCGTCCGACCGTGCGGTACACAGCGTCCTGGGTCTTCGGGTTGATGCCCACCGGGGTCTCGGAGCCCTGCCAGTTGCGCCCGAGGCTGGTGCTGAGAACGTGGCCGGTAGCGCCAGGCATTCCGTCGATCTTCTGGTACATCGCAGAGGTCGACAGGCGTGTCATCAGGAACATCGCGCCGAGCAGACCGAGCATCAGGCCCGAGATGCCCCAGAGGATGAGGGTCCACACCTGGAAAGGAGGGATCAGATAGCCGACGATGAGGCCGATGAGCACACCGATGATCAGCAGCGCGATCTGAGCCCAGGGCAGCCAGGGGTAGATCTCTCTCGTGAACTTGAAGAGGGACTTGATCTGGGAGAAGAACCCCGGACGTTTCTCGGGCGCGGACGTGCGGTTTGCCATGTGTATAAGAATACCGACTCCGGGAGCTGCTCACGGCGTCGTTCGCGTCAGGCGGATTCCGGGACCTCATCTTCTGCACAGTGCGCCGATCCGCGCGGATGAGTCCACATCGTGCCTCCCGCCCACACCGGATCCCTGCCATGCGCTGACATGGGCTGATGGCAAACACACAAACGCGACCACGGGGTGCGGTGCTCGTTCCCGGTGCGCATCGCGTGATCAGAAGGATCGACGCGGGGGAAGGGCCCTATCCGGGAACGCTGGTCACCCGAGGTGGGTCGGTGGCGGTGCAGGTCGACTCCGATGCGATCAGCGGCTGGGCGGGGTGGGACCACGCGGGAGCTGATCACGTCGCCGGGCCGCTGGACATCGTGCGGCGCTCCACTGGGCATGACGTGCTTCTGCCATGGTGCGCTGAGCGGGTCTCCTCCTTCTTCGGGCGCCGCGTCGCCGCCGATGTCATGCTCGCCTCCGGTGAGATGACCACTCTCGTGGCCAGCATCCTGCGCGGTCTCGGCGAGCTCGCGCGCGCTGCGGAGCACGATGAGACGGGCGAGTGGTGGCTGACGGATGACGGGCGACCGATGTTCGTGATCGGTGCGGGCGAGACCGCACGAGCGGCCGCGGCGGGTCTCGTGGCTCTGGTGCGCGAAGACTGCGCTGACCGCACGCTCGCTCGGCTGCTCGTGGCGATCGAGGAGGGACTGAGAGCAGGAGCAGCAAGACCGGGGGTGCCGGCTCGGCAGCTTGAGAGGTGGGAGGCAGAGCTGCTCGACATCGCGGCTCCGAAGCCACTGAGGCGAGACGTGCATGCGCCCGAGCTGGCGAGGGACGTGGATGCGGCGAGGCATGGGGCGGTCGTGAGACCCGACGGGCGGCGCCCACTGAGGAGTCGCACCTCCCTGCCACGGGAGAACAGCCGTTTCGGAGCGCGAGCGTCTCGCGTGCTCGCGGCGCTCGTCGATCGGCTCGGCGTCTGGCGGGCGGTGGCGGTCCTCAGACTCGAGCGCCGACCCAGTCGAAGAGGCGCTGGCCGAGACTCCGCCCGTCTAGACGAGCGGGCGCGCGTGGCGGTCTCCGCGGACGGCCGTGCTCCCGGACGACGTGGTCGTCGAACGATCGTCGCCGGGGCTGCGGCCGCCGCGGTGCTCGCCGGCGGACTCCTGTGGCCCGGCGGGGCGACGGGGGAGCAGGACGGCGGAGGCGCCGCCGCCATCCCGAAGAGCACTCCCGGCACGGCGGAGCTCGACCGCAGGTCCAACGATCCGTCGCCAGCGCCCTCTCCGGCGTCCTCGACTCCGGATACGACATCGCGTGAGGAGGGAGCGCCGCCCGATGGATCTGGTCCGGAGGATCCCGTCGAGGCGGCGCGGAAGTTGATCGGCGCGATCAGCATCTGCGGCGCGAACGATGACCCGGTCTGCGAGGACGCTGTCGCTCAGGGCTCTGTCGGAGTCGTGGATGCGCTGGGTGGTGACGACGCCCTGCAGCTCGAGCCGGTGGATGAGTACGGGGATGTCGCCGTGATTCGGGTGACGTCGCCGGGAGGGGGCGACGATGGTGCAGCATCCGCTGTGGGGGAGCGGATGGTCGTACTCGTTCGGATCGCAGAGAAATGGCTGGTCCGCGACGTGGATGACGTCGCGGACCAGCCAGGATGATGCTGTGGTCAGGCTCCGAGCTGAGCGGCGAACTGCGCCGACTCGAGGCGGGCCTTCACCGCGCCCAGGAAGCGGGCGGCGTCAGCGCCGTCGATGATGCGGTGGTCGTACGAGAGCGCGAGGTACACGTACGAACGTACGGCGATCGCGTCTGCGCCGCCGACCTTGACCAGACCGGGGCGCTTGACGACCGTGCCGGTGCCGAGGATCGCCGACTGCGGAAGGAACACGACCGGAGTGTCGAACAGTGCGCCACGCGAACCGGTGTTGGTCAGCGTGAACGTGCCGCCGGCGAGCTCGTCGGGCTTCAGCTTGTTGTCCCGGGTCCGTGCGGCGAGATCGGCGATCTCGTGCGCGATCTCGGCGATGTTCTTCGATGCGGCGTCGCGCAGCACCGGAGTGAGCAGGCCGCGCTCGGTGTCCACGGCGATCGACACGTTCTCGGATTCGGGGTAGACGATCTGCTCGCCGTCGACCGTGGCGTTCACGATCGGGAAGGCGCGGAGCGCCTCCGCGGCGGCGAGGGCGAAGAACGGCAGGAACGAGAGCTTGTCGCCGGTCTTCTCGAGGAACGACGCCTTGACGCTGTCGCGGTACTCCGCAAGAGCGGTCACATCTACCTCGACGACCGTCGTGAGCTGAGCCGTCTGCTGCATCGACTCGACGGCACGCTTGGCGAGAACCTTGCGCAGGCGCGACATCGGCTGCGTGGTGCCGCGCAGCGGCGAGACCTCGAGCGGGGCGGGAGCGGCGGGAGCAGCAGCCGCAGCCGGTGCCGAAGATGCGCTCTCGGCGGCCTTGAGGACGTCTTCCTTGCGGATGCGCCCTCCGACGCCGGTGCCGGTGACGCTGGCGAGGTCGACGCCCTGCTGCGAAGCCAGACGGCGCACGAGCGGGGTCACATAGAGGTTGTCGTTCTCGGTCGGGAGCGACAGCTTCTTCTCGGCCGGTGCGGCGGGAGCCGGAGCCGGCGCGGCCGCGGCACCGCCGGTGGCCTGCTCCGGAGCCGCCTGTGCGGGGGCCGCCACGGGCTCCTCGGCAGCAGGCCGCTCTGCGGGCTTGTCGACGGGCGCCTCCGAGACGGATTCGTTCGCCTCAGGCGCCTCCGCGGCAGACGGCTGTGCGGCAGGAGCCGGTGCCTCCGCAGCGGGAGCAGCCGGAGCGGCTCCCGAACCGACGCGAGCGAGCACAGCGCCCACCTCGACGGTCTCGTCTTCGGCGGCGACGATCTCCTGCAGCACACCGGCCACGGGCGACGGGATCTCGGTGTCGACCTTGTCGGTCGAGATCTCGAGCAGAGCCTCGTCCACCTCGACGGTGTCGCCGACCTGCTTGAGCCAACGTGTGACGGTGCCCTCGGTCACGCTCTCGCCGAGCTCCGGGAGCACGATGTCCGTGGCGGCCCCGGCGGCTGCGGGAGCTGCCTCGGGGGCAGCGGGCGCGGCGGACTCGGGCGCAGCGGCTGCCTCGGCCTGCGGAGCTGCGGCCTCCGGAGCGGGGGCCGCAGGGGCCTCCTCAGCGGCGGGAGCAGCAGCGGCGGGAGCGTCCTCAGCGGGAGCGGTTGCGCTGCCGTCGCCGATGCGCGCGAGCAGCGCGCCGACCTCGACGGTCTCGTCCTCGGCGACGAGGATCTCCTCGATCACACCGGTGACAGGCGAGGGGATCTCGGTGTCGACCTTGTCGGTCGAGATCTCGAGCAGGCCCTCATCCGCCTGAACGGTGTCTCCCACCTGCTTGAGCCAGCGGGTGACGGTGCCCTCTGTGACGCTCTCGCCGAGAGGGGGGAGGACGACGGATGTGCTCATGACTGAGTCTCCTTCAGGAAGTTAAATGACGCGTGTCTAGCTTAGTGAACTGTTCACCGGTTGGTGTTCAGAGGGCGTGCAGCGGCTTTCCGGCGAGGGCGAGGAAGGCTTCTCCGAGCGCCTCGCTCTGCGTGGGATGCGCGTGGATCAAAGGGGCGATGTCCTCGGGGTGGGCTTCCCACGCGACGGCGAGCTGGCCCTCGGTGATGAGCTCGCCCACACGGTCGCCGAGCAGATGGACGCCGATGACGGGGCCGTCCTTGAGGCGGACGACCTTCACGAGCCCGCCGGTGCCGATGATCTCGCTCTTGCCGTTTCCGGCGAGGTTGTACTCGTATGCCACCACGGCATCCGCGCCGTGCTCGGCGACGGCCGCTTCTTCCGTGACGCCGACGGAGGCGACCTCGGGGCTCGAGTAGGTGACCTTCGGGATCTGGATGTCGGGGACGTTCGCCGGCGAGAGTCCGGCGATGCGTTCTGCGACCGCGATGCCCTGCTGGAATCCGCGGTGCGCGAGCTGCAGGCCGGGCGTGATGTCGCCGACGGCCCACAGTCCGGGGACGCCGGTGCGGAGTTCCTGATCGACTGTGACGAACCCGCGGTCGAGCGTCACGCCCGCCTCTTCGAAGCCGAGGTCGGCCGTGACGGGTCCGCGCCCGACGGCGACGAGCAGGTAGTCCGCGGTGAACTCCTTGCCGTCCTCGAGCGTGACGGTGACCGAGCTGTCGTCCTGAGTCGCACTCTGGAAGCGGATGCCGAGGGAATACTGGATCCCGCGGCGCCGGAAAGCCCGCTCGAGCCCCTTGCTCATCGCGATGTCCTCGTTCGGGACGAGGTGGGGCAGTGCCTCGATGATCGTGACCTCGGCGCCGAACGAGCGCCACACGCTGGCGAACTCGACGCCGATGACGCCTCCGCCGAGCACCAGCACGCGCTCGGGGATCACATCGAGCGACAGCGCCTGCTCGCTGGTGAGGATCCGGCCGCCGATCTCGAGTCCCGGGAGAGTCCGACTGTAGGAGCCGGTGGCGAGGACGACGTCCGTGCCGACGTACACATCGTCGCCCACGCTCACCGAGCGGTCGGGGTTGAGGCGGCCGAAGCCGGCGACGGTGGTGATGCCGCGCGCCTTCACCAGGCCCTCGAGGCCCTTGTACTTCTTCGCGACGATTCCTTCGCGGTAGGCGCGGACGCCGGCGGGATCGATTCCCTCCAGCGTCGCCGAGATGCCGACATGCGCGGCATCCCGCACGTGCTCAGCGACCTCGGCCGCATGCAGCAGCGCCTTCGTCGGGATGCAGCCGCGGTGCAGGCACGTGCCGCCGACCTTGTCCTTCTCGATGAGAGCGACGGACTTGCCGAGCTCGCTTGCACGCAGGGCTGCGGCGTATCCTCCGCTGCCTCCGCCCAGGACGACGATGTCGAAGGTGTGCGTGGTCATGGTCATGCCTCCTTGTGGGATGCTTCGGCGAACGCGATGATCGATCGGACCATCGCTCCTGTGGGGCCCTTGTCGGTGAAGCCGTATGGCGCACCGTTGTGCTCGCCGGAACCGGCGATGTCGAGGTGCACCCAGGGGATGCGGGGCGCGTCCTTCTCGTCGGAGACGCGGCCGACGAAGCGGCGCAGGAAGAGCCCGGCGTACGAGGCCCCGCCCATGCGGTCGCTCATGTTGGCGTTCTGCATGTCGGCGATGGGGGAGTCGAGTGAGTCCTCCATGTACTCCGGGAGGGGCATCGGCCACGCCAGTTCGTCGGCGGCGTCTGCCGCTGCGAGGAACTCGGCGACCGCGTCGTCGTCACCGAACACGCCGGTGTGACGGTGGCCCAGCGCCATCACGATCGCCCCGGTGAGAGTGGCGACATCGATGATCACGTCGGGGTTCTCGCGGCTGGCCGCGACGAGGCCGTCGGCCATGACCAGACGGCCCTCGGCATCCGTGTTCGGGACCTCGACCGTCGTGCCGTCGAGGATGCGGATGACGTCGCCCGGACGCAGCGCGCGCCCTGAGGGCATGTTGTCGGTGATGCACAGCCAGGCGGTGACGCGCACCGGCAGTCCGAGGGTGGCGATCGCACGCAGCGCGGCGGCGCTCGTCGCGGCGCCCGCCATGTCGAACTTCATGCCGACCATCGAGGCAGCTGGCTTGAGCGACAGCCCGCCGGTGTCGAACGTGATGCCCTTGCCGACGAGCGCGATGTGGCGCGTGGCGTTCGCGGGTGCGTAGTCGAGTCGCACGAGGCGGGGCGGCCGGTCGGAGCCCTGGGCGACGCCGAGGATACCGCCGAAACCCTGCTCTGCGAGAGCATCCTCGTCGAGGATCTCGACGGTGACGTCTGCCAGACCCTCGACGCTGTCTGCTGCGCTCTGGGCGAGCTGGGTGGGGCTCTGCCATTCGGCGGGGACGAAGACGAGGTCCTTGACCAGGGCGACCGCCTCGCCGACCGCGATCGTCTGGGCGAGCACGGCGTCGTCGAGTTCAGCGTGCAGGAGGACGGACGATGCGCGGCCCTTGCCCGGGTCCTTGCGGTAACCGGCGAATCGGTAGCCGCCGAGCACGGCGCCTTCTGCCGCGGCAGCTGCGAACTCCTCGAGTCCAGGAGCCAACGCCACGGACACCGTCTCGAAGCCGGTCAGAGACCGAAGCGCGGCGCCCACGGCGTTGCGCACGGCCGAGGCGTCTGGCGTGCGCCCGACACCGACGACGGCGAGCGGCAGCGTCGTGACCTCGGGTGCGTAGGCACGGGTGAAGGCCGACGCCGAACCCGTGAAGCCGATGCCCTGCAGCGATTCGGCGAGTCCGGGATAGCCGTTCAGTGACTCTGCGGAGTCCGAGATCTCGGGGATGACGAGCACTGCGGCGTCTGCAGCGCTTCCGGGGAACTGATCTGAGGTGCGCGAGAGCGCGGGAAGCGTCATGACTCCATCCTAGGATGGTCGCGCGCCTGGTCGCCGAGCGGGTGTTCGCTCTCAGCATGACGCTCTCCGCCCGGCCGTCCGAAGCTGCTCGTAGCATTGACTCATGCCCTTCTCCGGAGAGATCCATGAACGTGTAGCGAACGCGCCGGTCGTGCCGCGCGGACTGCCCCTTGTCCTGCTCCTGACGGGTTTCACCGACGCAGGCAACGCGGTCTCAGGGCTCATCGAGCACCTTCGAGAGACGACCTCGCCTCAGCCGATCGCGGTCTTCGACAACGATGTGCTGCTCGACTACCGTGCGCGTCGCCCGGTGATCTCCTTCGATCAGGATCACCTGACCGAGTTCCGCCCGGCGCGGCTCGAACTGTCGCTCGCGACGGATGCGCTCGGCCAGAAGTTCCTCCTCCTCGCCGGCTACGAGCCGGATTTCGCGTGGAACGAGTTCGCGCGCACCGTGCTCGAACTGGCCGACGAGTTCGAGGTGTCCGGGCTCAACTGGGTGCACTCGATTGCGATGCCCGTCCCGCACACCCGCCCCATCGGCACGACGGTGAGTGGCAATCGACGCGAGCTCACAGTCGCTCACTCCGTCTGGCGTCCGCGCACGCAGGTGCCGGCCACGGCGGGGCACCTGCTCGAGTTCCGCTTCGCCGAGCACGGCGATCGCGTCGTCGGCTTCGTCCTGCTCGTGCCGCACTATCTCGCCGAGACCGAGAACCCCGACGCCGTGATCGCGGCGGCCGAGAAGCTGATGGCGGCGACCGGCCTGGTGATCCTGCTCGACGAGGTACAGGAGCGCCGCCAGGACTACCTCACGCGCGTCGACGATCAGGTGCTCGGCAATGACGAGCTCCAGCAGATGGTGCAGGGTCTCGAGCGGCGTTACGACGCCTATATGGCTGGCCGTGACCCCGAGGACGGGTCGTATGACGAGGGCGGCTTCAACGAACGCGACCTCCCCAGTGCTGACGAGCTGGCCGCAGAACTCGAGCGCTATCTCGCCTCGCGCCCCAGCGGTGACGAGGACAAGCCGGGCCGGGGCTGACATTCGGGGCGCGAACTTCGGCGGAATGCACCTGCATGCCCACACGTGTGCGATACTAGGACTCTGACCCGTTGTCAATCGATCTTTTCGGAGATCGGACTTGACAAGGGTCTTACTAGTGTCCGAAATGCTCCGGGGCCTGCGAGCGGCCCCGTGAAAGGCGAAACGTGACTCCTGCCACGACGAAGAAGACCCGGACGAAGAAGACCGCTGACGCTCCCGAGGTCGACGCTCCGGTCGAGGAAGCGGCTGAGAAGCCGGCCCCCAAGACCGCCGCGCAGCGTGCCGCTGCCAAGCGCGCGCCCGCGAAGAAGAAGAAGGCCGATGACATCGTCGAAGACGACGAGACTCCTCCCGCCGCAGAGCCCGATGAGGACGACGAGGACTCGAAGCCGAAGTTCACTGAGCCTCTGCCCACGGGCGCGATCGTCATCTCGTCGAACGACGACGAAGACGTGCCCGTCTACTCGACGCAGATCACCGGCGCGACCGCCGACCCTGTCAAGGACTACCTGAAGCAGATCGGAAAGGTCGCTCTGCTGAACGCGGCCGAAGAGGTCGAGCTCGCGATGCGCATCGAGGCCGGTCTGTTCGCCGAGGAGAAGCTCTCCACGATGACGGCCGCTGAGAAGGCCGGCCAGCTCGGACTCGACCTGCAGTGGGTCGCCCGTGACGGCCAGCGCGCGAAGAGTCACCTGCTCGGTGCGAACCTGCGTCTCGTCGTCTCTCTCGCCAAGCGCTACACCGGGCGCGGTATGCAGTTCCTGGACCTGATCCAGGAGGGCAACCTCGGATTGATCCGCGCGGTCGAGAAGTTCGACTACACCAAGGGCTTCAAGTTCTCGACGTATGCCACCTGGTGGATCCGTCAGGCGATCACCCGTGCCATGGCCGACCAGGCGCGCACGATCCGAATCCCCGTGCACATGGTCGAGGTCATCAACAAGCTCGCCCGCGTGCAGCGCCAGATGCTGCAGGACCTGGGCCGCGAGCCCACTCCGGAAGAGCTCAGCCGCGAGCTGGACATGACGCCGGAGAAGGTCGTCGAGGTGCAGAAGTACGGCCGCGAGCCGATCTCCCTGCACACGCCGCTCGGTGAAGACGGCGACAGCGAGTTCGGTGACCTCATCGAGGACACCGAGGCCGTGGTCCCCGCTGACGCCGTGGGCTTCACCATGCTGCAGCGTCAGCTCGAGCAGCTGCTCGACTCGCTCTCGGAGCGTGAAGCCGGTGTCATCCGGATGCGCTTCGGGCTCGGTGACGGACAGCCCAAGACGCTCGACCAGATCGGTGACACGTTCGGCGTGACGCGTGAGCGCATCCGTCAGATCGAGTCGAAGACGATGGCGAAGCTCCGCCACCCGAGCCGCTCGCAGTCGCTGCGGGATTACCTCGAGTGATGCAGGCGAACGAGGGCAAAGCACTCGAGGCGAGCGTCGACGGCAAGAGCTACGCGCGTATCCCGCTGCGGACGCGCGTCGTCATGCCGAACGACGACCTCGACTCCGTGGTGATGGAGTACGCGAAGGATGCGGTGCAGCCGGGCGACCTGCTGTTCGTGACCGAGAAGATCGTCGCGATCACGCAGGGACGGTCATACCGACTCGATGAGATCACACCGCGCCCGCTCGCGCGCTTCCTCTCGAAGTACGTCGTCCGCACCTCGTACGGCATCGGCCTCGGTATGCCCGAGACCATGGAGATGGCGCTGCGCGAGTGCGGCACCCTGCGGATCCTGTTCGCCGCTGGCGTCTCGGTGATCACCAAGGCATTCGGGCGCCGCGGCGACTTCTACCGCATCGCGGGTGACAAGGCGCGTGCGATCGACGGTCCGACGAAGAACACGATCCCGCCCTACAACCAGGCGGTCGTGCTCGGCCCGAAGAACCCGCGCGAGGTCGCCGTGCGCCTGAAGAAGATGCTCGGCGGGAACCTCGAAGTGGCAGTCGTTGACATCAACGACATCGGCGGCAACATCCTCGGATCGACCCTCGACAAGGCGGGCGAGCGTCGGCTCGTCCAGATCCTGGGCGACAACCCGCTCGGACAGGCGACGCAGTCGACACCCATGGGGATCGTCCGCGAGGTCTGACTTCCCATACGTCGCACTCAGCAAGAGGGCCCGGATGCTCAGCATCCGGGCCTTCTTCATATCTGTCGCGCGGGGATCAGAACCCGATTGCGGCCTGGTAGCGAGGCTTGTGACCCGTGCGGATGCCGGTGACGCTCGGCTTGTTCTCGTACACCCCGGCACCCCAGTTGCCTTCGACCAGGACGGGGCCGTCGGGGGTGACGACGACGTCCCAGCCGACGTACTGGATCTGCGGCACGACGCGAGCGACCTGATCCACGAACTCACGGACCTCGTCCATCATGGGCAGCTGGAAGTCGGCGATGGGGAAGCCCGAGTCCGGATGCGTGACATGCACGTGGCCGTGCGAGTCGTATCCCGAGCCCACCGAGTGACCGTTCTCGTCGAGCATGGTGTAGAAACCGCCGAAGCTCATCTGGTCGCTCACGGCACCGCGGCCGAATTTCTGCGCCATCGCGAGGATGTGCGTCTTCTCGCCATCGAAGAAGGCGGTGATGCGGGTGGTGTTGACGGTGCCGGGGCAGACGGCCGCGAGGTCGGCGTGCTGGCGGATGACCTCTTCGACGAGCACCTGCTTCTTCGAGAGGAGCTCGGCATGGAACGCATCCCAGTCGGTGACATCGGCGGCGTGATAGCGGTGCACGCCGGTACCGGCCTGTCCGTGGGTCTCCTTGACGACGATCGTGCCCTGGCGCTCTGTGAACGAACGCAGCTCGTCTGCGTTGTCCGCGGTGATGAGCATCCACTCGCGCTTGAGGAAGGCGTCGAAGACGGCGTTGAACTCCGCCTTGTCGTGGAAGAGGTGCCGGTAGTCGGGGTGGTCGTACTTCTGCGAGATCTCGTTCGACACGGGGTGGGTCATGAACGTGTCGCGCTCCGCCTTGGTGAGGATCGCGAAGTCGTAGTCGATGTAGTCCTGGAACCCGACGTTGTGACGCCCGGCGGACCACAGCATGTCGGCGACCACGAGCGGCACGGCCTTGCCATGCTGAGACGACGCCTCTTTGGCCCTCTCCATGACCGAGGCGACGTCGATGCGGCGGGCGCGCGCGAGCAGATAGCGGACGCGGGGCGCGAGGGAAAAGCGTGACATGGATCTCCAAGGTCGGGGTCCCATCCAGTCTACGGTGGGTGCGCAGGGCATCCTGAGAAGGCGGAGCTAGGCTGGAAACGTGTGTGAGAAGACATCGAGCTCCCGTCCACGCGCGATGATCTCGCGGTCGGCGCTGGCAGCAGCATCTGCCGCCGCGGTCGACGCCGGGGGCCGCGTGGCCGACCTCCGCCGGGATGCCTGGGGGCACGGAGTGCTCGCCGTCGCACACGCCGTGATCGCGGCCGGCGCGGCCGCAGTGCGGGTCGATTACGCCGAGGAGGCGGAGGCGCTGGGGCTCGAGGGCATCGACGCCGTGACGGACGGCGCGGCCGACATCGACCCGTGCCTGCTCTACGGGCTGCCGGATGCGGACGGGACGCTGAGGACGAGGCCGGTGATGCGTCTCGTCGGCAGAGTTCTCTCCACCAAGCCGCTCAAGGCCGGAGACGCGGTCTCGTACGGCTACACGCATCGAGCGACGAATGATACGACGGCTGCGCTCGTCACCGGCGGCTACGCACAGGGGATCGTGCGAGCGCTCGGCAACGCCGCGCACGTCGAGATCGACGGCGTGCAGCGTCCGATCATCGGCCGTGTCGCTATGGATGTCTGCGTGATCGATCTCCAGGGCTCCGCCGAGGTCGTACCCGGGGCGGACGCCACCTATTTCGGAGGACGCGGACCCGCCGCCCCCGGCCTTGCGAGGTGGAGTGCGGTGACAGGCCTCACGATCGCCGAGCTCATCACCGTCGCGGGTTCCCATGCGGAGCGGGGGTGGGAGGCGTGAGCCGTCCGGAGCTGCGCATCGACACCGAGCGCTTCAGATCGAACATCCGTGCCGTGCGCGATCGCATCGCTCCGTCGGCGCTGATGATCGTGCTCAAGGACGACGCGTACGGTCACGGTCTGCGGAGGGCAGTGGAGGTCGCGAAGGAGATGGGCGTCGAGTGGTACGGCGCGTACGACGTGCGAAGCGGAGTCGAAACCAGGCGTGTGCTGGGCGACAGCGGACGGATCTTCGCATGGGCCACGTCGACCGACGACGAGGTCGACGAGGCGCTGCGAGCACGCATCGACTTGGGAATCGGGTCGACGGAGTACCTCGAGCGCGTCATGGCCAGGGCGGAGCGACTGGGGACGCGGGCGCGGATCCATCTGAAGATCGACACCGGACTGCATCGCAACGGTCTGCTGCCCGACGAGTGGGAGCGAACCGTCGCCGACGTGCGCGCCGGTGAGGCCGCGGGTCGGCTCGAGCTCGTGGGCATCTGGAGCCATCTCGCCGAGGCGAGCGATGACGAGGACGACGAGGCTCAGAGCCGGTTCCTCGATGCCGTCCGCGTGGTGGAGGAGTCGGGCCCGACGCCCGAAGCGCTGCACCTGACGGCATCCGCTGCGTCGTGGTGGCGCCCCGAGCTGCGCGGCTCGGTGTCGCGGATCGGGGCGTTCTGCTTCGGCGTTCGCTCGGCGGACGGGCCCGAGCTCGACGGCGTGACGCCGGTCGCGGAACTCGCCGCGACCGTCGTGGACACCGTCGACGGGGACGCCGTGGTGGGCATCGGTGCGTTCGACGGCATCCCGTCCACACTCGTCGGGGCACGAGTCGGCACCCCTGCGGGGGCTCGCGAGCTTCGGAGAATCGACGAGACGACATCGCTGGTCGAGGGGTGGCCGGGAATGCGGATCGGTGATCCGGTCTGGATCTTCGGCGCAGGATCGCACGGTGAATCGAGCGCGACCACCCTCGCCGAGCGCATCGACACGGTCGGCGAGGAGATACTCACGCGGCTCACCGCTCGCGTCCGGCGAGTCTCCGCCCCTTAACGAAAGCGGAGCCCGTCTGATGACGGGCTCCGAGGCGGATCGGACCGCAGCCGATCAGTCGATCAGGCGAGCGGTCTCGTCGTGCCAGCTCGTTGCGATGCTGCGGAGCTTCTCTTCGTACTTGCGCCCGTGGTGTGCGCAGAAGAGGAGTTCGGAGCCGTTGACCTCGGCGGCGATGTAGGCCTGAGCGCCACACGAATCACAGCGATCCATGGCGGTCAGGCGGAACTCGACGGCGGAGGTCTCACGTTCGGTCGTTGCGTTCATCATGGTGCCTCCTTGAGTGTCGGGTTCGCTGGTTGGGCGTGTTCAATACAACCACGCTGACGCTGTGGGCATGCCCGGTTTGCGGCGTGTTTCGCTCAGCGCGTACGCGCGGGGCACGACGTGGCGGTGCGTGGGGAGTGTCTGCGGGCCCAGCAGGGGCATCGCGAATAGACTCGGAGATTGTGACCGCCGAGTATTCCGCCCATCATCTCCAGGTGCTCGAAGGGCTCGAGGCCGTCCGCAAGCGTCCCGGTATGTACATCGGTTCGAACGGATCCCCGGGCCTGATGCACTGCCTCTGGGAGATCATCGACAACGCCGTCGACGAGGCCGTCGCGGGCAACGGCTCGAAGATCGACATCATCCTGCACGGGGACGGCAGCGTCGAGGTGCACGACCGCGGACGAGGAATCCCCGTCGATCTCGAGCCCCGCACCGGACTCACCGGCGTCGAGGTCGTCTTCACGAAGCTGCACGCCGGTGGGAAGTTCGGTGGCGGCTCGTATGCGGCATCCGGTGGTCTGCACGGAGTCGGAGCCTCTGTGGTCAATGCCCTCTCCGAGCGCCTCGACGTCGAGGTCGACCGAGGCGGCAAGACCTATGCCATGTCGTTCCACCGCGGCGAGCCGGGGCTCTTCTCCGACAAGGGGGAGAAGCGGCCGGACGCGCCGTTCACTCCGTTCCGGGACAAGAGCGAGCTGCGGGTGGTCGGCAAGGCGCCCCGCGGCACGAGCGGCACTCGTATCCGCTACTGGGCGGACCATCAGATCTTCACCAAGGACGCCGCGTTCCAGCTCACGGAACTGGTGACGCGCGCGCGTCAGACCGCCTTCCTCGTACCGGGACTGGAACTCGTCATCCGCGATGAGCGCGCGGCCAACGGCTCCGAGGTCGAGGGGCAGCCCACCGAGACCTCCTATCGCTACGACGGAGGCATCTCGGAGTTCGTCGAGTATCTCGCGAACGACGCGCCCGTCACCGACACCTGGCGCATCCAGGGCGAGGGCACGTTCAAAGAGACCGTCCCCGTCCTGCAGGCCGACGGCCACATGATCGCGACCGAGGTCGAGCGTGTGTGTGCTGTCGACATCGCGATGCGCTGGGGCACGGGCTACGACACGACGACCCGTTCGTTCGTGAACATCATCGCCACCCCCAAGGGCGGCACGCACAACCAGGGATTCGAGCAGGAGCTGCTCAAGGTTCTCAGGGCTCAGGTCGACCAGAACGCCCGTCGGCTGAAGGTCGGCAGCAATGACAAGCTCGAGAAGGACGACGTGCTCGCCGGACTGACTGCCGTGCTCACGGTGAACGTGCCCGAGCCGCAGTTCGAAGGGCAGACGAAGGAGGTGCTCGGCACTCCGGCCGTGCGTCAGATCGTCGCCCAGGTGCTTCGCAAGGATCTCGCTGCCCGGTTCAGCTCGACCAAGCGCGACGACAAGAGCCAGGCGACGCAGCTGCTCGACAAGGTCGTCGCCGAGATGAAGGCTCGGGTCTCGGCCCGAGCCCACAAAGAGACCCAGCGCCGAAAGAACGCCCTCGAGTCGTCGACCCTTCCGACCAAGCTGGTCGACTGCCGCACCAACGAGGTCGAGCGAAGCGAGCTGTTCATCGTCGAGGGTGACTCTGCTCTCGGCACCGCGAAGAACGCCCGCAACAGCGAGTTCCAGGCGCTGCTGCCGATCCGCGGGAAGATCCTCAACGTGCAGAAGGCGTCTGTCGGTGACATGCTCTCGAACGCCGAGTGCGCCTCGATCATCCAGGTGATCGGTGCAGGTTCCGGACGCAGCTTCGACATCGATGCCGCACGTTACGGCAAGGTGATCCTGATGAGCGACGCGGATGTCGACGGTGCGCACATCCGCACGCTGCTGCTCACACTGTTCTACCGCTACATGCGTCCGCTCATCGAGCACGGTCGCGTGTTCGCCGCCGTGCCCCCACTGCATCGCGTGATCGTGATGAACCCGGGTTCCAAGCCCAACGAGACGATCTACACCTACAGCGAGCAGGAGATGCACGCGCTGCTCGCAAAGCTCCGCAAGTCCGGCAAGCGGTGGCATGAGCCGATCCAGCGCTACAAGGGACTCGGCGAGATGGACGCAGAGCAGCTCGCCACGACCACCATGGATCGTGGCGGTCGCCTGCTGCGCCGGGTACGCATGGAGGACGCCGAGGCGGCCGGACGGGTCTTCGAGCTGCTGATGGGCAACGAGGTCGCACCCCGCCGCGAGTTCATCATCGACTCGTC
>JAESFY010000220.1_pt1 | contig 19384 bp, 17 predicted proteins | sample 9266201 | NCBI WGS metagenome assembly JAESFY01 (sample SAMN14515071, study PRJNA621656) | algae metagenome | isolation source: Nodosilinea sp. WJT8-NPBG4 and co-occurring heterotrophs from soil, lower... | place: USA: Pinto Basin, Colorado Desert, California | collected 2006-05-27 | reverse complement strand
TCTCGGAACGACGGAGCGCCGCCTCCCAGGGGAAGGCGGCGCTCCGACGGCGGATGCTGTCAGCTGCGGCGAGCGCGAGCGGTCTTCAGCCACCCGTCGATGATGTCCCACACGACGATTCCCGCGGTGACGACCGCGAAGACCACGGTGACCACGCGGAAAACCCCGCCCTGATCCGCCGCCCCGCTGTTCGCATTCGCGAGGTCCTCGGCGTGCTCGGCGCCCAGGTAGTTCAGGAACTCGGGGTTCACGAGCTGTCCGGTGATCAGCAGGTACAGCGCGACAGCGCCGAAGGCGATCGCCAGGACGGTGTTGATCGCGGCGAAGGCGACGGTCCAGCGGCCGACTCGGTAGACGGCGACCGCGAGGAACAGCTCCGCCAGCATGAAGACGAGCAGCGCGGTCATCCACCACGGCCACAGCTCGGGGTTCAGGATGGGCAGTGCCTCTCCGTCCACGCGGACGAAGCCGCGCAGCAGATCCCAGAGGATCGCGGCCGCCGCCAGCGCGAGGAAGATGATCGAGCCGATCATCTCCGAGAACCCGGCGCGGTTGTCATAGACCTCCGGCAGCTGATCGACCGTCCACTGCGCTTCCGGTACCGGCACTGACCGTTCCAGGATCGCGAACACGAGCGTCGTCCAGAACCCCAGGTTGACGAGCACCTGGATGATGACGACGACGACCGCTCCGATGGTCTCGCCGATCGTGGCGAACTCGAGGACCTTCGCGATGGTGACGCCGAAGGCGGCGCATGCGGGGACGATCCACAGCAGCAGCTTCAGCAGCCGCCACCAGACCAAGAAGTAGCGCGGACCGATCAGGTGCAGCGGTCGGTCGGCATAGCCGGCCGCGAGGACGCCCGGGTCGCCCAGCTCGGTGAGCACGGCGCGTTCGGCGACCCCGTGCGGCTCGCCCTGTTCGGTGCGGGCTTCGAGAGCGTCGGCGATCGACGCCTCGAGCTCGGCCCGTACGTCGGCCTGGGCCGTCGCCGGGAGGCTGCGGATGGTTGCGGTGATGTACCGCTCGGTGAGAGTGGCGGTCGTGGGCATTTCAGTTCTCCTCGGAGGTGAGTGATGCGATCGCCGCGGTGAGTGATCGCCATTCGTCGGTGAGGGTGTCGGCGAGCCGGATGCCGGCCTCCGAGGTGCGGTAGAACTTGCGGGGCCGGGCCTCGTCGGTGTTCCACTCGCTCGTCAGGTACTCCTGCTTCTCCAGCCGGCGAAGCAAGGGGTACAACGTGTTCGCGTCGGTGGCGAAGCCGCGGCGCTCGAGATCCTCGAGGAGTCCGTAGCCATAGCCCGGGGTGCGCAGCAGCTGCAGGCAGGCCAACACGATCGTGCCGCGCCTCAGCTCCTGCAGGTGTGTATCGAGCGTCTCGTTCATGTTTCACACGTTACTGTGTGTTACACACCATTGTCAATCACACATTTATGTAGAGCGATACCATCCGGCCGTGCTCCCGGTCGGCAGCGCGGAAATAGGGTGAGGACATGACGATCGAGATCTCCCGCATCGACCCGTCCGATGATCGAGCGGTCGACGCGTGGTGGGAGGCGTACGCCGCGGCGGAGCGTGCGGATCGCGGCGCGGACGCCGTCGTCTGGAGTCGCGAGGAGAGCCGCAGCGAGCTGCAGCAGCAATCGGCGATCGTGGACCGACGCGCCTATCTTCTCCGCGCGGGCGCCAAGGTGGTCGGCTCCGCGAGTCTCGCCCTCCCCCTGAAGGACAACACCCGCGTTGCGCACCTCGCCGTCAGCGTGCCACCGGAGCATCGGCGACGCGGCATCGGATCGGAGGCGCTCGGCTTCCTGGAGGGTGAGGCCGTCGCCGCCGAGCGCACGATCGCGCAGGGTTCCACGTCCTGGCCGCATGGCCTCGGCTCCGAAGGCGTCGGCTCACCCGGTAGAGAGTTCGCCGGCCGACAGGGGTACGACCTCGCGCTCGGAGACGTGCAGAGCCGGTTGGTGCTCCCTGTCGACCCGGCAGTGCTCGACCGCCTCGACGCCGATGTGGTGGGTCCCGCCGCGGGGTACGAGATCCGCAGCTGGGTCGGCAGGATTCCCGACGACGTCGTGCAGCAGTGGACGATCCTCGATGCCACCCTCGACACCGAGGCGCCCACAGGCGACCTGGACATCGAACCCCAGAAGCCCGACGTCGACAGCATCCGAGAAGTCGAAGCACTCATCGAGAAGCAGCGCCGCGTGTCCTTCGGAACGATCGCCCTCGCGCCGGACGGCGAGGCCGCCGCCTACTCCCAGCTCGTCGCGTCGGGTGACGACGGCAATGCGTACCAGTGGGGCACGCTCGTGCGTCGTGCCGACCGGGGGCACCGCCTCGGTACAGCCGTAAAGCTCGCGAACCTGCGGATGCTGCGGCGGGAGGCGCCCAAGACAAAAGCGGTCTACACGTACAACGCCGAGTCGAACGCGCACATGCTGGCCGTGAACCGGCTGCTCGGCTTCCGCCCGAGCGAGCGCATGGGCGAGCTGCAGAAGCGCCTGGCGTAGGGCGTACACGGATCCGCAATTCCGCGGAGTGCGCGGCCGCAAATTCCGTCGACGAAGGCTCGCAAATTCTTCGGGGCGAGCGGTGCCCGAAAAACACCGCAAAATGGCGATGTTCGGGCAATCGATTGCAATTAGTCAGTGTTTGGGCTGAAGATAGCCAGAGAGACCCGGAGGAGGCGCCGTGCGAGAGCTCTATCGACTTCCGCAGCCCGGGTTCGGGTCGCCATTGGTCCCGCTCCTCTTCGAGATCGAGCGCCTTCGCGCTGACATCGGCACGGGCACGACTCCTCGCGAGATCTTCACCGAACTGCACCAGCTGTTCGACACGGTGATGAGTGTCATCTCTGCACGGATCGAAGGAAACCACACGACCGTCTACGAAGCGGTCGAGACGATCGGACGCGAACGCTCGCCAGCTCGGGAAGAGCACCTCAGAGAGATCTCCAACATCGTCGATGCCGTCCACTACATCGACACCCTGGATCCGACGCTGCCTCTCACACATGCACTCGTCCGAGACCTGCATGCTCTCACGGTGACCGGCCTCTCACGCGAGGGGGATCCGACCCCCGGCGCCTATCGGCAGACGGATGTGGCGATCTCCGGATCGCAGCACACCCCTCCTTCCTGGGTCACCCTCCACGGCGACATGACAGCCTTGATCGACTTCGCGAACGAAGATCGACCTTTGCACGAACAGATGATGCAGGTCGCGCTGGCGCATCACCGATTCGTCTGGATACACCCTTTCGGCAACGGCAACGGCCGGGTCTCCCGCCTCTTCACCTACGCCATGCTCCGCACCAAGATCTTCGCCACGCGTGGCTTCAGCGCCCTGAATCCCACGGCCGTCTTCGGCAACGATCGCTCCGCGTACATCGCTGCGCTCGAGGCCGCGGATTCGCTCAGCGAGTCCGGGACGACATCATGGATCTCGTTCTTCGCGCAGGGTATTCGCGACGATCTGGCGCGCCTGGTCCAGTTGCAGGATCACAGATTCGTCGCCGTCGAACTGGTCGGCCCCGCGCTGAATCAGTTGCTGGCCGACGGGGTCATCGGACCTGCCGAAGAGAGAGCGATGCGCGTCATACTCCAGGCGGGCGTCGTGAAGGCAGGTGACCTGGAGCGCGCGATACCGGGCAGCGTCTCGCAGCGATCGCGCGCGATCCGTTCGCTCCTGGAACGGGGGCTCCTTCGTCAGGCAGACGAAGGGCCACGCTTCTATCGACTGTCCCTCAGCCGAGGCCCGTTAGCCTCCCGACTCATCCGCAGCCTGAACACCGCAGGATTCCTTCCGAAGATTCTGGAGAACGACTGACATGCTCCCCCCGCTCGCAGACCTGCTCGCATCCGCCCGCGTCGTCGCGCTCCCGATGCACACCCGCTTCCGCGGCATCGACACCCGCGAGGCCCTGCTGTTCGAAGGGCCGGAGGGGTGGGCCGAGTTCTCCCCCTTCGTCGAGTACGAGGATGCCGAGGCCGCGAGCTGGCTCGCCTCCGCGATCGACTTCGGCTGGCACACGCAGCCGGCACCGCTGCGCGATCTCATCCGGGTGAACGCCACCGTCCCCGCGATCGATGCCGCGCGCGTCTCCGAAGTCCTCGCCCGATTCGCCGGATGCCGGACGGCCAAGGTCAAGGTCGCTGAACCCGGCCAGACGCTCGCCGACGACATCGCGCGGGTGCGCGCCGTGCGCGAAGCGATGGGACCGGAGGGCCGCATCCGCGTCGATGCGAACGGCATGTGGAACGTGGATGAGGCCGAGCACGCCGTGCACGCGCTGAACGAGTTCGATCTCGAGTATGTCGAGCAGCCCTGCGGAACAGTCGAGGAGCTGGCCGACCTCCGCAAGCGCGTGAAGTACATGGGCATCCCGGTCGCCGCGGATGAGAGCATCCGCAAGTCCTCCGACCCGCTCGCCGTCGCCCGAGCGCGGGCGGCTGACGTCCTGGTCGTCAAGGCGCAACCCCTGGGCGGGGTCACGCATGCGCTGCAGATCGTGACGGCGGCGGGGCTCCCGGCCGTCGTCTCGAGCGCGCTCGACACCGCGATCGGCCTGTCGCAGGGTGCGGCGCTCGCTGCGGCACTTCCGGATCTCGACTACGACAGCGGCCTGGGCACCGCCTCACTCTTCCTCGACGACATCGCCGACCTGCGGCCCGTCGGCGGGTCGATCCCCGTCGGCCGGGTGACGCCGGATGCTGCCGCACTCACGCGTCTGGCCGCTTCCGACGACCGACGCGACTGGTGGCTCGAGCGGCTAGGGCGCTGCCACGCAGTGCTCGCCTCGCGCTGAGCCCGCTCCTGCGCTTCTGAGCCCGGCTCAGCCGATCGCGCGCTCGTCGACGACGAGAAGCTGCACGAGCCGGCCGAGTTCCTCGCTGCTCGAGTGGCGCAACCTGTCGTCGTCCTGTCCGGCCATCGCGCCCCGCACCGTCATACCCTCCCAGACGATCATGAGCATGCGGGCCGCAATGTCCGCCGGTAGCCGCAGTTTCAGCCGCCCCGCCGCAACGATGTCCTCGACGATCTGCGCGATGCTGGCGACCATCTCGCGCTCCTGAGCCAGGTAGGCGATGCCGAACTGCTCGTCGCGGAGCGCGCGGATGCGGATCTCGCTCATCAGCATCACGCCGAGTCGATCGTCGCCACCGAGCTCCATCACCTGCTGCACCAGATCGATGGGATCGCAGCCCTCGGCGAGCGCGCCCTCGGCGGTCATCTCTTCGACGCGGGTCCGCACCGCGTTCACGCGCACCTCGGCGACGCTGGCCGTGAGCATCAGGAAGAGCTCGTCCTTCGACTCGAAGTTGGAGTAGAACGCGCCGCGCGTGAATCCGGCGCGCTCGCACACGGCCTCGACGGAGGCGCCGTCGAGGCCCACCTCGGCGAAGACCTGCGCCGCCGCCTCGAGCAGACGGGCTCGCGTGTTCTCGCGACTGCGGGTTGCGGGTGTCGTCATCGAAACCTCCTGACCCTTCACTCTCGCATGATTCACACCCCGCACACAGGCTCCGGCGCGCGGGTCACTTTACGATACATCTATGTATTGAATACACCTGTGTATCCAATCGGCATCCCTCGGAGGAACGCGTGTCCACTCTCCTGTCCTCGCTCGGTCGCTGGTCGTTCCGGCACCCTTGGCGGGTTCTCGTCTCCTGGCTCCTCGCGCTCGGCATCGCCGGCGCGGGCGCTCTCGTGCTCGGCGCCGGCACCGACAACTCCTTCTCGATCCCGGGGACCGAGTCCCAGGCAGGACTCGAGCAGCTCTCGCGCTCCTTCCCGCAGGTGAGCGGCACCAGCGCGCAGATCATCGTCGTGGCCGCTGACGGCGACAAGGTCACCGACGCCCCCTACCAGGACGACATCGAGCAGGCCGTCGATGACATGGGCGACCTCGACGGCGTGCTCGCCGCGAACTCGCCCTACGACGAGACGGTCAGCGGCATGATCAACGACGACGAGACGTCCGCGATCGTGCGTCTGCAGTTCGAGGGCGAATCGACCGCCGTCTCGGCGGAGACCAAGGATGCGCTGCGCGCCGCATCGGACGACCTTGCCGCCGAGCTCCCCGACGGCGCGCAGACCGCGCTGGGCGGCGACCTGTTCGCCACCTCGATCCCCGGACTCACGCTCACCGAGGCCGTCGGCCTGCTGATCGCCCTCATGGTGCTGATCGTGACGTTCCGTTCGTTCGTCGTCGCGGGCCTTCCGCTCCTCACCGCCGTGCTCGGCGTCGGCATCTCGATGGCGGGCATCTTCGCCGCCACCGCCTTCGCCACGGTCTCGTCGACCACTCCCCTTCTGGCGCTCATGCTCGGACTCGCGGTCGGCATCGACTACGCCCTGTTCATCATGGCCAGGCACCAGGATCAGGTGCGCGAGGGCGTCGATCCCGAGGAGTCGGCCGCGCGAGCCGTCGGCACCGCAGGATCCGCAGTCGTCTTCGCCGGCGTCACGGTCCTGATCGCGCTGATCGGCCTCGGCTTCGCCGGCATCCCGTTCCTCACGACCATGGGCGTCGCGGCATCCGTCGCCGTCGCCATCGCCGTGGCGATTGCCGTGACCCTCACCCCCGCGCTCCTCGGCTTCATGAAGGGCAAGGTCGTCGGCCGTCCTCTGAAGGCCCGGAAGGCGAAGCCCTTCGCCTCGCTTCGCTCGCTCAGGAACCAGGGTGAGGAGGCCCCCGCGCCGCGTCGCCCGTTCGGCGACCGCTGGGTCGGCGGCGTCACCCGGCACCCTGTCCTGGTCTCGATCGCGGTCGTGCTCGGCCTCGGCGTCGTGGCCGTGCCGGCACTCAGCCTGAATCTCGCCCTGCCGAACGCCGGCGTCCTGCCCGCGAGCTCGGAGGCACGCCAGAGCTACGACCTCGTCGGCGAGGAGTTCGGCCCCGGGTTCAACGGCCCCCTGATCCTGACCGGCACGATCGTCACGTCCACCGATCCGCTGAACCTCATGGAAGACCTGGGAGACGCCGTCGCCGACATCCCCGGCGTCAAGGAGGTCGCCCTCGCGACCCCGAACGAGACGGCCGACACCGGTATCGTGCAGATCGTCCCCGAGACCGCACCGGACGACCCGGCGACCGCCGATCTCGTCCGCGAACTCCGGTCGCACCACGACGAATGGCTCGACGAGTTCGGCATCGACCTGAAAGTCACCGGCTTCACGGCCGTAGGCATCGACATCTCCGATCAGCTCGGAAACGCCCTCCTGCCGTTCGGCATCTTCGTGATCGGGCTGTCCCTCATCCTTCTGACGATCGTCTTCCGCTCCCTGTGGGTGCCGATCACCGCCGCCCTCGGCTACCTGCTGTCGATCGTCGCCGCGTTCGGCGTCGTCGGCGCCGTCTTCGAGTGGGGCTGGTTCGCCGATCTCCTGCACGTCGCCAAGGTCGGACCGATCATCAGCTTCATGCCGATCATCCTGATGGGCGTGCTGTTCGGCCTGGCGATGGATTACCAGGTGTTCCTCGTCTCCCGCATGCGCGAGGACTTCGTGCACGATCCCGACTCGAAGAGTCCTGATCGCGCGACCCGTCGCGCCGCCGCTCTGCGGGCCGTCCGCAGCGGCTTCACCGGCTCGGCGAAGGTCGTCACCGCGGCGGGACTCATCATGTTCGCCGTCTTCGTCGCGTTCGTCCCCGAGGGCGACTCGTCGCTCAAGCCGATCGCACTCGGCCTCGCGGCCGGCATCGCGATCGACGCCTTCCTCGTGCGCATGACGCTGATCCCGGCGCTGATGGCGATCCTCGGCGAGCGCGCTTGGGAAATCCCATCGTGGCTCGAGAAGATCCTCCCGCGCGTCGACATCGAGGGCGAGGCAGTCGAGCGGGAGCGGCACCTGGCCGACTGGCCGGGCGACGACTCGGTGATCGCCGCAGACGACCTCGAGATCAGCGCCGACGCTCCCGTCATCGAGAGCCTCTCGCTGCGCCTTGGCACCGGCGGCGCTGTCATCGCGACCGGCGGCGACTCGCGCACTCGCCGCGCGCTGGCGCTCGCCATCGCCGGACGCATCGCACCGAGCGACGGAAAGCTCCGTGTCGTGGGCCACCTGCTCCCCGGGCGAGCGGCCTGGGTGCGTGCGCACGTCGGCTGCGTGCTCGTCGACGATGCGGATGCCGCGCTCGCAGACCTCGCCGAAGCCCTGCACGGGAAGTCCGAGGTCGTGGTCATCGACGGCCTGGATCGACTGAGCGGCGGACAGCGTGATCAGGCGGCGGCGATGCTGCGAGATGCCGCGGCCTCCCGGCCACTCGCCGTGTTCGCCACGACATCCGACGCCGCCTCGGCGCGCACCACTCTCGCGGAGGCCGGATGGCCGGACGCACAGACACTCGACACGCGCGCTCCGCGCCGCACCGCCGCTGAATCCACCGAGGTGACCGCATGACACTCCCCATCGAGCGCGCGCGCTCCCGCAAGCCCGTCACCTGGCTGACGATTCTCGGCATCCTGCTGCTACCGGCGGCGGTCGGCGGCATCCTCGTCTCGGCGCTGTACAACCCGACCGAGCGCCTCGACTCGATGACCGCGGCGATCGTGAACCTCGATGAGCCGGTGACGATCGACGATCAGGTGACGCCCCTCGGACGACAGCTCGCGTCGGGCCTCGTCGAGGGCTCGGACGAGTTGGACTCCAACCTCACCTGGGTGATCTCCAACGAGGAGGACGCGAAGGAGGGCCTTGCCGACGGCGAGTACCAAGCCGTCATCACGATCCCGGAGAACTTCTCCGCCGCGGCCACCTCGGCCGGGCAGGCGATCTCCGACGGCGAAGGCAAGGCGGAGAAGGCGACGATCTCGGTCACGACCCCCGACGATGGTCTCGTCGCCGACGACCTCATCACCGGCCAGATCGCGAACGTCGCCGCCTCGACCCTGGGCACCATGCTCACCGAGGCGACGACCGAGAACGTGCTCGTCGGCTTCACCACGATCGGCGACCAGATCGGCGAGGCGGCCGATGGAGCGCTCGAGCTGGCGAACGGCGCCAGGAGCGCGGCCGACGGCGCGGCTGCGATCCCGGACGGCGCCTCGCAGCTCGCCTCGGGTGCAGGCGAGCTGAGCTCGGGTGCGTCGTCGCTGGCCTCGGGTCTCGACACGATCGCGGACAAGACGCGCGAAGCCGCGGCCGGTGCGGGGCAGATCGGTGCGGGGCTCACGGGCGGGGCGGCGGCGCTCACCGACCCCAATGGTGACTTCGGCAAGCTCGTCGGAGCCGCCAGCGCCGGTGGTGCCGAACTCACGACAGCAGTAGGCGACACACAGAATGTCGCCGCTGCGCTCAGCAAGCTCGAGGCTTCCTGCGCTGCATCCGGCGCTTCCGCAGAGTACTGCGCTGACGTCGCAGCCGCGGCGGGTCTCGGGAGCACCGCCGCCGCCTCGACCAGTACAGCTGCCACCTATCTCGGCCCGGTCAGCTCCGGCCTGCCCGCGGCGGCATCCACGCTCGCGTCGAGCATGTCTCAGGCCGGCACCGGCGCGTCTCAGCTCTCCGGAGGCCTCTCCCAGCTGGCGGGCGAGGGCATCGACCAGTCCGCAGCAGGGGCGCGCGCTCTTGCCGACGGTGCGACCCAGCTCTCCAGCGGCGCGACCGAGCTCGCCACCGGTACCACCGAGCTCGCCACGGGTCTCGACACCCTGGCGACCGGCACCGGTGACCTGGCGGGCGGGCTGCGCACGGCATCCGATTCACTCCCCTCGTTCAGCGATGAGGAGTCGACATCGCTCGCCTCGGTGATCGCCGACCCGGTGTCGACCAACTCCTCGATGAACACGATCTTCGGCCCGACCGCGATCCCGCTGCTGGCCGCTGTGGTGCTGTGGTTCGGGGGTCTCGCGTCGTTCATCGTGATGCGCGCCCACACCGCCCGCACGCTGACCTCGCGTCGTTCGTCGGCCGCCCTGACTCTCCGGGCGTTCGCCCCGGCCGCACTGATCGGCGCGGGCCAAGGGCTGCTCGTCTCGCTGGTCGTGCAGATCATCGCGAGTTACGACGCCGCCGCGTGGTGGGCGTTCGCCGGCACGGCCGTGCTCGCCGGTATCGTCTTCGCCGCCGTGAACCAGGCGCTGGTCGCCCTCTTCGGCGGCGTGGGCCGCTGGGTGGCTGCGCTGATCGGGGTCCTCGCCGTGGCGACTGGTCTGATCTCGACGGTGCCGGACTGGCTCGCGAGCCTGGGCGCGGCACTCCCGACCTCCCCGGCCTTCGCCGGGCTGATCGCGGGGAACGGTTCCGCGGTCGCGGCGCTGGTCGTGTGGGGCGTGCTCTCGATCGCCGCGACGACCCTCGCCGTGGCGCTGCGTCGCACGACATCCGCGAAGGCCGTGCTCGCGACGGCCTAGCGGTCCGGCTGGATCGAAAACGCCTCCCGACCTCTGCCGGAAAGTGCGTTTTCGATCCACCCTGCGCACGACGTGGGCGTACGCTCGCGTCATGCGCCGACCGTTCATGGACACGCCGGATCAGCTGGCCTCGCTCGAGGGGCAGCAGTATCTCGTGCTGCGTCCGGTCGCCGGGGTCTCCTCGCTCTACCGGGAGGTGCAGGATGCCGCGCTCGCGCGTCTCGGCGCCGACACACGGCATCCGCATACCGAGCACGTCACGCTCCGTGCCTTCCATGAACCGGAGCGCCGAACCGACGTATCGGCACTGATCCGCAGATGGGCGGCGGCGCAGCATCCGATCGAAGTGACAGCAGAGGCCATCGACTCGTTCCCGACGCCCTGGCAGATTCTGATCGTGCGACTCGCGCGCGACCCGGCGCTCGTCGCCGCCTACACGAGTCTCACCGCGGCCCTGGAGCAGACCGACTACCGGCGGCTCGATGAGCTCAGCGTCGACGAGTGGACCTTCCACCTCTCCGTCATCTACGGCAGACGACTCGACGCCACGACCTGGCTCGAGTTCGCGCGAGCATCGGTGAGTGAGCTCCCCTGGCAACCGAGCGAGACCATCGCCGAGGTCGAGTTCGTCTGGTACGAAGACGGCGCTGAGCACGCGGAGGTCATCCCTCTCGGCCGGTAGCGCGCCGCGCGCCGGCCGTCGTAGCATCCAGGGAGATCGTTCGATTCGAAGGAGACCGCCATGGCGCAGCACACTCTCGAACTCCCCGAGGTCGACCTGGTCTACGACGTCCACGGCCCATTGCCGACCGCAGACGGCCGCCCGCCGCTGGTCATGGTTGGCCAGCCGATGGACGCGAGCGGCTTCCAGGCCCAGGTCGCGCTGTTCCAGGATCGCACGGTTGTGACCTACGATCCCCGCGGCCTCGGCCGGAGCACCCGCAAAGACGGCGGAGTCACGAACGAGCCGGAGACCCAGGCGGAAGACCTCCACGCCCTCATCGAGACGCTCGACGCAGGTCCCGTGGACATGCTCGCCAGCAGCGGTGGCGCGGTGAGTTCTCTCGCTCTGGTCACGGCGTACCCGCACGACGTCGCGACGCTGGTCGCGCACGAGCCGCCGATCGACAGCGTGCTGCCAGATGCCGAATCCGTGCACCGCGCGCGGGTGTCCTATACACGGGCTTACCAAGAACAGGGCTGGGGCGCGGGAATGGCGGCGTTCATCGCGATGACTTCATGGGAGGGCGAGATCACCGATGAGTTCCTCTCGCAGCCTTCGCCCGACCCGGCGGCGTTCGGGATGCCGACCGAGGACGACGGCTCACGCGACGACCCGCTGCTGTCGGACCGATCCTGGGCAGTCTGCCTGTACGAGCCCGATTTCGAGGCACTGAAAGCGGCGCCGACACGGATCGTGGTCGCCGTCGGCGAGGAGTCGATGAAGGTCTACACGGGTCGGACCGCGATCGCACTCGCCGAGCGGCTCGGCCAGCAGGCCACCGTCTTCCCCAGCCACCACGGAGGCTTCATGGGTGGCGAGTTCGGCTACGCCGGCCAGCCCGAGGCCTTTGCCGCGAAGCTGCGTGAGGTGCTGGACCAGGCCTGAAGCGACGCTCAGGTCAGCCGGCGTGCGCCGGCACGGGCACGTGCGCGCTCAGCTGAGGCCGGAGTAGGCGTGCAGACCCTTGAAGAACACGTTGACGATGGTGAAGTTGAAGATCACGGCGGAGAAGCCGACGATCGCGAGCCACGCCGAGGGGTTGCCGCGCCAGCCGCGGGTCGCGCGGGCGTGGATGTACCCGGCGTAGATGACCCAGATCACGAACGTCCAGGTCTCCTTGACGTCGAAGCCCCAGAAGCGGCTCCAGGCGTAGTACGCCCAGATGGAGCCGGCGATCAGGGTGAAGGTCCACAGGATGAACCCGATGATCGTGAACCGGTACGCCATGCTCTCGAGGCGTTCCGCGCTCGGGAAGGTCCGCAGGAACCCCGGGCCCGTCTTCTCGGCCCCCTCGCCGACAAGGCGCTCCCGTCGCGACTGCATGAGCTGGATGACCGAGAGCGCGAAGGCGAGCGCGAAGAACGCGGTCGCGAGCGACGCCACGAACACGTGGATGATGAGCCACACGCTCTTCAGGGGGTCCATCAGCGGAGAGACCTCGACGTAGAAGTTCGTCGCGGCGAGGCCCAGCAGCACCACGACGAGCCCGGTGATGAACGTGCCGAGGAACCGGAGGTCGATGCGGGTGAGCACCACGAGGAAGACCGCGACGATGAGGAGCGTCCCGATCATGGCGAACTCGTAGAGGTTCGCCCACGGCACGCGGCCGGCCGCGATGCCACGGGCCAGGGTCGCCCCGAGGTGGAACAGGAACGCCAGCACCGTCAGCGACGTGCCGATCCGCGCCATGAGGAACCGCTGCGGCTTCGCCGTCTCCTCGGAGACGCGGCCGGTCGCGGCGAGCCTCGAAGACCCGCCGGCCCCGACCAGGGCCGACTCGCGGACCGTCTGCGCATCGGCCGATGCTTCGGAGCGGCGCGCGAGGTCGAAGGCGTAGGCCACGAAGGCCGCCGCGTAGATCGCGATCGCCGTCCAGAGCAGGATTGGCGAGATCACGTTGAGCTCGAGCATGTTGTCAGTCTACTTTCGGGGATTCGGATGCCGGCGGCTGCGGCTGTGCGGACGTCTCGGGCTCGCGCTCGGTGTCGCGGGCCTTCGTGCCGCCCGCAGCATCGAGCAGCCGGGCGTGCCCGGCGACGAGGTCGTCGACCGCCGCGGCGAGCGTCGGGTCCTCTCCGCGGGCGAGGGCGGCGTACTCCAGATTGACTGCTCCCGCCTCGGCTGTGGCCTTCACCCAGACGCGGCGACGCGGCACGAACAGGGCGATCATGAGGCCGGCGAGGGCCAGGAGCGCGAAGCCCAGCACGAACGGACCGGAGTCGTCGCGGTGGATCTGCAGCGACGCGAACCGCTTGACGGACTGCGAGGCGTCGGTCGCCCCCTCCGGAGAGTCGTCCTCGAACGTGATCGTCCCGAGGCCGTTCGGCAGGTCGGCCGTCTTGCCGGGGCTCAGCTCGATCGACTCCTCGCCGATCGCGCGACCGGTGAGCTGCGTGAGCTCGGTGGTGTCGAGGACGTAGACGGAGCGCGGCACGCCCTCGTTGACGCCGAGGTCGCCCTCGAACACGTCCAGCGTGAGGAGCGGGTTCACCAGGTCGCCGTACGCGGAGGCGATCGTGCCGTCGGCGCCGGTTGCCGCCGTGGGGTAGAACAGGGCGCGGATGCCGAGCTGCTCCGGCATCCCGTCGGTGACTTTCACGATGCCGAGCGAGAACATGTTGTTGTCCTGCGGGAGGAACGGGACGCTGCCGGTGAACACGACCTCGTCAGCGGCGTTGCGCACGGTGATGGTGGGGGCATAGCCGTTGCCGAGCAGGAACACATCGTCGTCGGCGACCGCGAGGGGCTCGTTGACCTTCACGGCCCCGGTGCGCTCCTCGCCGTTCTCCTGCACGGTCACGTTCGCCGAGAAGTCGCCCGCCTGACCGGAGCCGGGCTCGCCGTAGGGCTGGTAGGTCACGTCGAATGAGTCGAGGCGCATCGAGTAGGGCGCCAGCGCGTCGTCGCCGACGAAGCGCCCGCGGTTCATCGAGTCGTAGTCGATGAGCGTGTTCGCGAAGGTCTCGCCCTCGACGATCACGCGCTGGCCCGTGTAGGAGAACCCGCCGCCGATGCCGACCGTCACCAGCACGCCCACAAGCGCGAGATGGAAGAGCAGGTTGCCGGTCTCGCGCCAGTATCCGCGCTCGGCCGACACCGAGAACGTGCGGCCGCGGTCATACCGCTCGACGCGATACCCGAGCGCCTTCAGCTGCTTCGTCGCGACATCGACGGAAGCGGATGCCGCGGCCTCGGCATCCGCGTCTCCTGCGGGGTCCCGCACGACCGCGCGGTAGTCCTCGAGACGCTGCAGACGGGCGGGGGTGCGCGGCGGCCGGGCACGCAGAGCCTTCGCGTGATGCCGGATGCGCGGAATCACGCAGCCGACGAGCGAGGCGAACAGCAGCAGATAGATCGCCGAGAACCAGGGCGACAGGTACACGTCGAACAGCTTCAGCGCGTCGAGCACCGGGAAGAGATCGGGGTTGTCGCGCTCCCACTGCGTGACGCCGTTCGGGTCGGCCATCCGCTGCGGGAAGATCGAGCCGGGGATGGCGGCGATGGCGAGCACGAGCAGCAGGATGAGCGCGGTGCGCATCGACGTGAGCTGGCGCCATCCCCAGCGCAGCCAGCCGACGAATCCGAGCCGAGGCTGCGAGATCGAGTCGTCGCCGTCGACGTGGTCTGACGGGCGGAGCGGGTCGCTGGTGGTGTCGCTGTTCACGGCATCCTTGATGTTGTCAGAGCGGGAGGATGACACTGCCCATCACCGCCGTCAGACGGGACATGATGTCGGTCCAGAGTCCCGACACCATCAGGATGCCGAGCACGATGAGCAGCACGCCCCCGATGATGTTCACGATGCGGATGTGGCGGCGCAGGAACCCGATGGTCTTCGTCGCCCAACCGAAGCCGAGGGCGACGAGCAGGAACGGGATGCCGAGCCCCAGGGAGTAGGCGAGTCCGAGGAAGCTCGCGCGCACCGGGTCGCCCGCGTTGAACGAGAGCGCGACGATCGCCGAGAGGGTCGGGCCCATGCAGGGGGCCCAGCCGATCCCCAGCGCGATGCCGAGGAGAGGGGCGCCGATGATTCCGTACTTCGCGTCGACGTGGAAGCGGAACTCGCGCTGCGCGAAGCCGAAGAGGCCGAGGAAGACGAGTCCCATCAGGATGATGACCACACCGAGAATGCGAGTGATCAGGTCGCCCCACTGCAGCAGGAAGATGCCGACCGTGCCGCTCAGCGCGGTGATCGCGACGAAGACGATGCTGAACCCGAGGATGAACAGCAGCACCCCGAGCACCAGCTGCCCGCGCGTCGCCGTCCCCCCGGTCGTTGAGCGAGCGGAGTCCACCCCGGTCGTTGAGCGAGCGGAGTCCACCCCGGTCGTTGAGCGAGCGGAGCGAGACGAAACGCCCTCAGCCGATCCCGCCCGCGGCTGCACCGCTCCCCCGAGGAACCCGAGGTATCCCGGCACCAGCGGCAGCACGCACGGCGACAGGAACGACACGAGCCCGGCGAGCATCGCGACCGGGATGGCGAGCCAGAGCGCGCCGGACCCGATGATCGATTCCGTGTTCACAGAGTGCTCGAGACGCTCACGACGACTCCGCGAGCGCGTCCTTGACGAGCGTGGAGAGGATCGAGGTGCCGTCGATCGGACCGATGATGCGAGCGGCGACGCGGCCCTGCTTGTCGAGCACGAGTGTGGTCGGCGTGGCGGCGATCGGCGTGGCCTCGGCGAACGCGAGCTTGGCCTGCGCGGTGTCGACGTCGATCAGGCTCGGGTACGTGATGCCGTACTCCTCGGCGAAGGCGATCGCGGTGTCGGCCTGGTCGCGTGTGTTGACTCCGACGAAGGCGACGTCGTCCCCCTCGTATTCCTGCCAGACGCTCTCGAGGTCCTCTGCTTCCACGCGGCACGGGGCGCAGCCGGCGTACCAGAAGTTGACGACCGTGACCTGGCCGGCGAGGTCGGTGCTGTCGAGCTCGTCGCCGGTCTCGGTGACGCCGCCGAAGTCCACGGGCTCGCCGCGTTCGGCGACCGGGATCTCGACGATCGCGCCGTCTGCGGCGACGTAGCCGGTGTTGTCTCCGCTGAGGAAGCTCTCGCTCACCGGGTCCGGCGCGCACGCGCTCAGAGCGATGGCGAGCACAGCGGCGAGCGCCGCTCCGACCGCACGACGAGAACGCCGGATTCGAGACGGGCGGCCGCTGCGGATCGGACGAACCGTCGAGGCAAGAGGCACGATTCCCAGTTTACGGGCGGGTTCCTATGCGTGGACCGGAAGCATCCGCTCTTCCACCCGCGTTTCGAATCGCGCGAATGGACGATCCCGACCCTGAGAATGCGCCAGTTGCGCGATTCGAAAGCCCGGCTCAGACCGCCCCGACGTCGACGGCGCCATCCGTCGGCGCAGGCGTCGCATACGCGACCTCGCGCCAGACGTCGCCGACGCGCTCGAACGAGGTCACGCTCGACAGCGCGCAGCGCCGCGTGCGCGGATCGTGGCGCAGCGGGAGTCCGGCGACACGGAGGTGGGTGATCCAGATCGGCGCCTGGTGCGAGACCATCACGACGTCCCCGCCGTCGACCGCGTCCCAGGCCTCGTCCATGATGCCCAGCATCCGCTCGGCGACCGATGCGTACGGCTCTCCCCAACTCGGGGTCGCGGGCTGACGCAGGTGCCACCAGTTGAAGGGGTTCAGCAGCGAGCGGCGCATCTGCGTGCCCTCGAACACATTGGTCGGCTCGATCACCCGCACGTCGATCTCCGGCACGAGGTCGAACCGCTCAGTGAACGGCTCCGCGGATTCCTGCGCGCGCTCCAGCGGCGAGGAGTACAGCGCCGACACGGGCCGGTCGAGGTCGGCGACATGGTCGGCTGCGGCCTGCGCCATCTTCCGTCCCGCCTTGCTCAGGTGATAGCCGGGAAGCCTCCCGTAGAGCACACGTCGGGGGTTGTGCACCTCGCCGTGACGGACGAGGTGGATGCGTGTCGCCGACAAGTCAGGCCCTGGTGTAGCGGGCGTCCCCGAAGCCGAGGATCAGGTACCCGATGTAGGGGAAGACGAACAGCAGGAAGAACGAGAAGAAGCCGCCCTTGCCGAACCGCTCTCCCAGCTTGATGGCGACGATGATCCCGAACACGATGTTGACGATCGGGATGATGTAGAGAAGAGCGAGCCATCCGGACATGCCGGCGATCTTGACGAGGTACACCACGTTCACGATCGGGATGATCGCCAGGATGCCGGGGTGGCCTGCCTTCGTGAACACCTTCCAGAGGCCGACGACCACGAGCACGTAGAAGACGAGGACGATCAGACCGGTGGTTCCGGAGAAGATAGAGGCGTAGAGGTCGGATATGCCGTTCGAGTCCATGGAAGGGCCCTTTCTGTCGTGGCGATCATACTGAGGAAGCGTGTCGGCGCGAGGAACGACGCCGGGGACGCTCCGCCCGCCCACGTAGACTGGGCGGGTTCACCATTTCCCAGATCAGAAGGAATCCTCCGTGCTTCGCACCCACTCGGCAGGCTCGTTGCGAGCCGAGCAAATCGGTCAGACCGTCACCCTCACGGGTTGGGTCGATCGCCGTCGTGACCACGGAGGAGTCGCTTTCATCGATCTGCGGGATGCGTCGGGCATCGCCCAGGTCGTGATCCGCGACGAGGAGATCGCCCACCCGCTGCGCAACGAGTTCGTGCTCAAGGTGACCGGCGAGGTCTCGCAGCGTCCGGAAGGCAACGCGAACCCGAACCTGCCGACCGGCGACATCGAGCTCATCGCGAGCGACGTCGAGGTGCTGAACGAGTCGGCTCCGCTGCCGTTCCAGGTGTCGACGGCTCTCTCCGACACCGAGACCGTCGGCGAAGAGGCGCGCCTCAAGTACCGCTACCTCGACCTTCGTCGTCCCGCCCAGGCCGCGAACCTGCGTCTGCGCTCGAACGTGTACAAGGCGATCCGCGACGTGCTGCACGGCGAGGACTTCACCGAGGTCGAGACTCCGACCCTCACGCGCTCGACGCCGGAGGGTGCCCGCGACTTCCTGGTGCCCGCTCGTCTGAGCCCCGGTAGCTGGTACGCCCTGCCGCAGTCGCCGCAGCTGTTCAAGCAGCTGCTGATGGTCGGCGGTGTCGAGAAGTACTTCCAGATCGCGCGCTGCTACCGCGACGAGGACTTCCGCGCCGACCGCCAGCCGGAGTTCACGCAGCTCGACATCGAGATGAGCTTCGTCGATCAGGAAGACGTCATCACGCTGATGGAGTCGCTCGTCGTCGCGATGTGGCAGACCATCGGTGTCGAGGTCTCGACCCCGCTGCCGCGCCTGACCTACGCCGACGCGATGGCGAAGTACGGCTCCGACAAGCCTGACCTGCGCTTCGGGCTCGAGCTCGTCGAGGCCACCGAATACTTCGCCGACACCACCTTCCGCGTCTTCCAGGCCGAGTACGTCGGTGCCGTGCGGATGCCGGGCGGCGCGGGCCAGCCGCGCAAGCAGCTCGACGCCTGGCAGGACTGGGCCAAGCAGCGCGGCGCCCGGGGCCTGGCCTACGTGCTCTTCAACGAGGACGGCTCGCTCGGCGGTCCGGTCGCCAAGAACCTGTCCGAGACCGAGCAGGCGGGCCTCGCGGCCCTCGTCGGCGCGGAGCCCGGCGACTGCGTGTTCTTCGCCGCCGGTTCGACCAAGGAGAGCCGCGCACTGCTCGGCGCCGCCCGCGTCGAGATCGGTCACCGTCTCGGCTACCTGAACCCCGACGAATTCGCATTCACCTGGGTGGTCGACGCACCGATGTTCGAGCCTGCGGCGGATGCCGTGGCATCCGGCGACGTCGCCGTCGGCGCCGGCGCCTGGACGGCCGTGCACCACGCGTTCACCGGCCCGAAGCCGGAGTTCGCCGACACCTTCGACACCGACCCCGGCTCGGCTCTCGCTTACGCGTACGACATCGTGTGCAACGGCTCGGAGCTCGGCGGCGGCTCGATCCGCATCCACCGCGAAGACGTGCAGAAGCGCGTGTTCGAGGTCATGGGCATCAGCGACGAGCAGGCCGACGAGCAGTTCGGGTTCCTCCTCGACGCGTTCAAGTTCGGCGCCCCGCCGCATGGCGGCATCGCGCTCGGCATGGACCGTGTGCTGCAGCACCTGTCGAAGACCGAATCGATCCGCGAGGTCATCGCGTTCCCGAAGTCGGGCAACGGCTATGACCCGCTGACCGCGGCTCCGGCTCCGATCACCGACGCGCAGCGCGCCGAGGCCGGCGTCGACTTCGAGCCCGAAGACGACGAGGCCTGATCCACGCATTTCGTCTCGTCGCTTCGCTCCTCGCTCAACGACCGGCGCTCTCCGGTCGTTG
>JAESFY010000219.1_pt1 | contig 19536 bp, 16 predicted proteins | sample 9266201 | NCBI WGS metagenome assembly JAESFY01 (sample SAMN14515071, study PRJNA621656) | algae metagenome | isolation source: Nodosilinea sp. WJT8-NPBG4 and co-occurring heterotrophs from soil, lower... | place: USA: Pinto Basin, Colorado Desert, California | collected 2006-05-27 | reverse complement strand
GGTCGGGCACGAGTACCAGCTGGCGCTGGGCACGCCCCAGGCGCAGCGTGCCATGATCGAGCAGGTCGCCTTCCTCCGCGCGGTCACCGGTGCAGAGCCGCGCAGCGGAGTCGCCGACGCCTGGTGATTCTGCGGGCGCCGTGAGCGGTCAGACTCGGCCGGGCATCCATCACCACATCGTCATCAGGGCATGCCTGCCTGTCCAGCTCCCGGTCACGCTCACCCCGTCGTTGATTGAATGAGCATTCAGTGATGCCGCCTCGCGGTTGACCGAGTAGCGCGAGATCCTCAGCCGGCAACGGCGGTGACCGGCGCGAACGGCGCTGGAACCGAGGGGATAGTTGCCGATCGACCGTGATTGCGGTCACTAGCCGCCGTCGAAAGCGAACATCAACGAGAAAAGCCGCCTGAAACCAGGCGGCTTTCTCGTACTTCTGGGTTACGCGTACGTATTCGCATACGACCCGCGTACAACTCTGTGTGCCCCCGACAGGAGTCGAACCTGCGACCTACGGTACCGGAAACCGGCGCTCTATCCACTGAGCTACGGAGGCGTACCGATCGACAATATCACTGCTCGGGAGTGGTCTCCGACCCACCGGCCTCGGTGACCGGCGCGTCGCCCAGTTCACCGAGCGCCGCGGCCAGCTTCTCGGCCAGGTATCGGTGTCCGTCGGTCGACGGATGCTGGCGGCCCACCTCGACGTCGATGACCGACAGATAGTTCTGGTCGGTGATCCAGTCCAGGGCGATGGGGGAGATGTACCACCAGCTGCGAGCCGCGGCGAGTTCGCCGAGATCGACATCGATGCGAGCGGTCTCGGCTCCCACGGGCAGCTCATGCGGCGCGGGGCCGAGGACGACGATCGTCACCTCCGGATACTTCGCTGCCATCGCGTCCCACGCGGCGGTGACGGCCTCTCGATACCCGGCCTCGCCCTGAGCGCGGTCGTTGATCGAGCCCTGCAGGACGATCAGGTCGGGGGAGAGTGTCGGATCCAGAGCGGCGATGCGCTCACCGAAGGCGGGCCCGTCGAGGCCGGGCTTGAGGTAGCCGCTTCCGCGGACGCCGTCGACGATGGTCTCCCCGCCGATCAGGTCAGCGAGCAGATAGGCATATCCGAGAGTCGGGTCGGTCGCGGCCGAGCCATAGGTCCAGGAGTCGCCGAAGACGAGTACGGTCGGATGCTCGGGAAGAAGAAGCGGAACCGGCGCGATCGCGACGGCGTCGTCACTGGCGGCGGCAGCGCCGACGGGTGCCGAGGACGGCACCGGAACCCACGGGCGCCAGACGCCGAGGACGACCGCGGCGAGCGCCAGGATCACGGCGACGGCGAGGCCTGCGATGGGCAGACGACGGCGGGCGGATGCGGCCTTCATGGCATGACTGTAGATCACGATCCCGCCCCCGCAAATTCCGGCGCGTGACGCGCCGTAAACTGGGAGGCCTATGAACCCTGAATCGCTCGCCACAGCCCTCCTCGCCGTCCTCGCACCGATCGCCGAGGAACGACGTCCTGGCGAGCCGCTCGCGCTCACCGTATCGGACATCGTCTTCGAACGTCCCCGCAACCGCGACCACGGCGACTGGGCCTCGAACATCGCGATGCGCCTGGCGAAGCCGTTCGGCACGAACCCCCGCGAGCTCGCGCAGCAGATCGCCGATGGACTCGCGCAGGTCGACGGCGTGCAGACCGCGGAGGTCGCAGGCCCCGGCTTCATCAACATCCGCCTCGATGCCGCCGCTGCCGGCGCCCTGGCGAAGATCATCGTCGACGCGGGCGCCGAGTACGGGCACAACGATTCGCGCGCAGATGAGTCGATCAATCTCGAGTTCGTGTCCGCGAACCCCACCGGTCCCATCCACCTCGGGGGCACCCGCTGGGCAGCCGTAGGCGACTCGCTGGCCCGCATGCTCAAGTCCCAGGGCGCACGAGTCACCCGCGAGTACTACTTCAACGACCACGGGGGACAGATCGATCGCTTCGCCCGCAGCCTCGTCGCCGCGCACCTCGGGGAGCCGACGCCGGAAGACGGCTACGGCGGCGGGTACATCCTCGATATCGCGAAGCGCGTCGAGCTCGCCTACGAGGGCGACCTCTCGACTCTGTCGCCGGAAGACCTGCAGGAGGCTTTCCGCGCGAACGGCGTCAACCTCATGTTCGACGAGATCAAGGCGAGCCTGCACGAGTTCGGCGTCGACTTCGACGTCTACTTCCACGAGAACGACCTGCACGAGTCGGGGGCCGTCGAGCGCGCGATCTCCCGGTTGCAGGAACTGGGCCACATGTTCGAGGCCGACGGCGCGCTGTGGCTGCGCACGACGGAGTTCGGAGACGACAAGGACCGGGTCGTCGTGAAATCCGACGGGCAGCCCGCATACATCTCCGGCGACCTCGCCTACTACCTCAACAAGCGCGAGCGCGGTTTCAACCGGTGCATCATCATGCTCGGCGCCGATCACCACGGCTATGTCCAGCGCCTCATGGCGATGTGCGCGGCCTTCGGAGATGAGCCGAACGTCAATTTGCAGATCCTCATCGGGCAGATGGTCAACCTCGTGCGCGACGGCCAGCCGATGCGCATGTCGAAGCGAGCCGGCACCGTGGTGACGCTCGAGGACCTCGTCGAGATCGTCGGCGTGGATGCGGCCAGGTACGCGCTGACGCGGAGCTCGACCGACTCGAACCTCGACATCGATCTCGACGTGCTGCAGAAGCGCACGAACGACAACCCGGTGTTCTACGTGCAGTACGCGCACGCCCGCACGCACAACGTCGCGCGCAATGCCGCCGACTCCGGGGTGGATCGCTCGGAGTTCGCACCCGAGACGCTCACGCACGAGACCGAGAGCGCACTCCTCGGCGCTCTGCAGGAGTTCCCTCGCATCGTGGCGTTCGCCGCTGAGGTGCGCGAGCCGCACCGTGTCGCGCGCTACCTCGAGGAGCTCGCCGGCCTGTATCACCGCTGGTATGACAACTGCCGGGTCATCCCGCAGGGCGACGACCCTGTCGAGACGGTGCACCGCACGCGTCTGTGGCTCAACGACGCCGCAGGGCAGGTCTTCCGCAACGGCCTCGATCTGCTCGGTGTGTCCGCCCCAGAGCGCATGTGACTCCTGCTGCCGTCCGGCGCCGTAGGGCAGGATGGCAGCATGAGCGACGACAACCACACGCTTCCTTACCCCGCTGCGGATTCCGAGCATCCGACGCTCGTCATCCCCGGCGGGAAGGACGGTGCGGCCGTCGACGGTGCAGCACCACGCGAGCGCGAGCGCAAGCGCAAGCGCTGGCCGTGGGTGCTGCTGATCGTCGTCGTGGTGCTGGCCGCTCTCGTCGTCGCGGCGGAGTTCATCGCCCGCGCGGTCCTGCCCGGCATCGTGCGGGGGATCGTGATCGAGCAGCTCGATCTTCCCGCTGACCAGGAACTCGCGGTCGAGGCCGACGGCATCCTGCTGCCTCAGCTCATCGGCGGAACGCTCGACAGCCTGCACCTCTCCACCGATTCCGTGACCCTTGAAGGGATCACGGGAGCCGTCGATGTCACCGCCACGGGTGTCCCGCTGCGCGGCGGCGACCTGAGCTCTGCCACGGGCACCATCCGCATCGACGAGTCTCAGTTCACGGCCCTGCTCTCGAGCACTGACCTGCCTGTGGACACAGTCGCGCTCGAAGCGCCGGACGCGACGTTCGCAGGCTCCGTGAGTGTGCTGGGCATCGCGATCCCGGTCTCCCTCACGGTGACTCCCGGCGTGGCCGAGGGCGACCTCGAACTCACCCCGGTCGGTCTGACGATCGGCGGACTCGAAGTCGACGCGGACCAGGTCGGGTCGATGCTCGGCGCCCTGGGAGAGCGGCTCACCGAGACCCAGCGCATCTGCATCGCCGATCAGCTGCCCGCAGGGATCACCCTCACCGGCCTCGAGATCGAGGGGCAGGAGGCCGTGATCGACGTCGATGTCGACGGCGCCATCGCGACCGACGAGAGCCTGCTCGAGAAGGGCACCTGCCCGCAGGGCTGACGATCAGTCGTCGTCCGAGCCGAGGCGGGCTTGCCGCTCGGCCGTCTGCGCCGCGCGAAGCTCGGCCGTCGCGAGCACGACTTCGGCCTCGGCTCGCTGCACACGTCGCTGCGGGAAGGTCGTCGCACCGAACCGGGCATGCACGCGGTCTTTGCGCTCCTCCTCCGACGTGACGATGTAGGCGCAGGCGATCAGGATGACCTGGGTCGACAGGTTGAGCCAGATCAGCAGCGCCAGCAACGTGGCGAAGGAGGCTAGCAGCGGGTTGCTCGTCGCACCGCCGATGAACAGGCCGGAGAGCTCCTGCAGCAGGAGCAGTCCGATGCCGCCGATGAGAGCCCCGATCCAGAGGGAGCGCCCCGATGGTCGGAGACCGGAGAGCAGTCGGAACACACCAGCGATGAGCACGGTGTCGAGCGCGAGCACGACGAGCAGGGAGACGATCCGGATGCCCCAGGATGCCGCAGGCGAATCCTCGGAGATGCCGAGCAGTCCGCTGACCCAGGTGATTCCGAGCCGGCCGACGAACGTGACGGCCGCTGCGGCGATGAACAGCACGGCGACGCCGGCCGCGAGCAGGAGGTTGCGGAGCATGACCCAGATGAACAGCACATCCGCGTGCGCGGTTCCGGCGAGGACGCGCACCGCCGTACGCAGCGACCCCACCGCGCCGAGCGCCGAGCCGATCAGAGCGATCGTCGAGACGGCACCCGCGATCGAGAGCGAGATCGGCTCCTTGAGGTCGTCGGGATTCACGACGCCTCCCTCGCCGATGAGGCCGGGCACCACGGACTGCACGGCGGAGATGATCGCGTCCCAGACATCGGGGTTGCCGGCGAGCCAGAGCGCGGCGATCGAGAAGCCGAGGAGAACGGCGGCGAACACGCTGAACAGCGCGCGGTAGGTCACGCTGTCGGCGAGCATCGGACCCCGGCGCTCGGAATAGAGGAGGAAGGCCCGCACCGGTCGTCGTGTCAGCGCCCAGCGGATGGCCGCAGTGCTGACGCGCGCGATCAGGCCTGGGCGTCGGGCATCGGGTGCTGCGGATTCGGTGCTCATCTCCACCACCTTAGGAGTCAGCGGGATGCGTCCGCAGGGGGTTGACGCCGGGCGTCACCATGACGGATACGGCATGCCCGGTGCCCTAGAATCGGGGGCAACCTCGCAGTGCGCGCATCCGCCCGAGACCCGTCCCACGATTGGTGTTCCTTGCTTTCCCCTGCCGACTCGCTCGCCCCGGAATGGCTCGTCGTGCCCGACGACGCGAATGATCTTCCCGCCGCTGTGTGGCCGGCATCCGCAGCGCGCGGTGCCGATGGCGCGCTGCGGCTCGCCGGCATCTCCGCGACCGCGCTCGCCGAGACGTACGGCACACCCCTGCTGGTGATCGACGAGGACGAGGTGCGTTCCCGCGCCCGCGCCTTCCGGTCAGCCTTCGACACGGCTGCGGCCGACCATGGCACGACCGCCCAGGTCTACTACGCCGGCAAGGCGCTGCTGACCACGACGATCGCACGCTGGGTGGTCGACGAAGGGCTCCGCATCGACGTCTGCACCGGCGGCGAGCTCGAGGTCGCGCTCGCCGCGGGCGTCGCTCCAGCGTCCCTGGGGTTCCATGGGAACAACAAATCGGTCGCCGAGCTGGAGCGCGCCGTCGAGGTCGGCATCGGCACGATCATCGTCGACAGCGCGATCGAGATCGAGCGCCTGGCGGCGATCACGGCCAGGACCGGCGCGGTGCAGCGAGTGCTGGTGCGGGTCATCAGCGGCGTGCATGCCGAGACCCACGATTTTCTCGCGACGGCCCACGAAGACCAGAAGTTCGGCTTCCCGCTGCCCGAGGCCGAGCAGGCCGTCGCCCGCATCCGTGAGATACCCGGCATCGAGTTCGCCGGCCTCCACTGCCACATCGGTTCGCAGATCTTCGGAGTCGCGGGCTTCCGCGAGTCGGCGTCGCGCGTGCTCGAACTGCACGCCGCGCTGCTCGATGGCGGGCCGGTCCCGCAGCTCAATCTCGGCGGAGGGTTCGGCATCGCGTACACGAGCGTCGACGACCCAACGCCGATCGAGACGCTCGCGGGTGAGATCGTCACGGCCGTGGCCGAGGGCTGCGCCGCACGCGGCATCGCCGTGCCCGCTCTGTCGTTCGAGCCGGGCAGGGCGATCGTGGGCACCGCCGGGGTGACGATCTACGAGGTCGGGACCACCAAGGACGTCGCGCTCGACACGGGAGCCACTCGGCGGTACATCAGCGTCGACGGCGGCATGAGCGACAACGCCAGGACAGCTCTGTACGACGCGCAGTTCTCGGCCCGCCTCGCCTCGAGGCGCGGCACGGGCTCGCCGCAGCTCAGCAGGGTGGTGGGAAAGCACTGCGAGTCCGGCGACATCGTGGTCGACCACGAGTACCTCCCCGCCGACGTGTCTCCCGGCGACCTGCTGGCCGTCCCCTCCACCGGCGCCTACTGCGCGCCGCTCGCGAGCAACTACAACCACGTTCCTCGACCTCCGATCGTGGCTGTGCGCGACGGTCGGTCCGCGATCATCGTCCGCGGTGAGACGATCGCCGACGTCCTCTCCCGCGATGTCGGTGTCGAGGCGTCCGAGAACCACGGGTGATCCGCGCGACGAACGACGCGGTCCCCGACGCAGCACGACTGAACCACCCTCCGAAGGAGAAGCAATGACGACTGAGTACCGACGACTTCGGGTGGCGCTCCTGGGCGCCGGCGCGGTCGGCTCCCAGGTGGCCGCCCTCCTGCTGCGCCACGGCGACGAGCTCGCCGACCGTGCGGGCGCCACGCTCGAGCTGGCCGGCATCGCGGTGCGCAACCTCGACGCGCCGCGCGAGACCGATCTGCCGAAGGATCTGTTCACGACCGATGCCGAGTCTCTGATCCTCGGCTCCGACATCGTGATCGAGCTGATCGGCGGCATCGAGCCGGCTCGTACGAGCATCCTGCAGGCGATCGGATCAGGTGCCGATGTCGTGACCGCGAACAAGGCTCTGCTGGCGACTCACGGACCCGAGCTCTTCGAGGCAGCTGACCGTGTGGGCGCATCCGTCTACTACGAGGCCGCCGCCGCCGGTGCCATCCCCATCATCCGCCCGCTGCGGGACTCGCTCGCCGGCGACCGGGTCGTCCGCATCATGGGCATCGTGAACGGCACGACCAACTACATCCTCGACCGCATGGACACCGAGGGCGCGGACTTCGCCGATGTGCTCGCCGACGCGCAGCGCCTCGGCTACGCGGAAGCAGACCCGACGGCCGACATCGAGGGATTCGACGCCGCACAGAAGGCCGCGATCCTCGCGAGCCTCGCCTTCCACACGGCGGTTCCGCTCGACGCCGTGTACCGCGAGGGCATCACGACGATCACGGCGTCGATGATCGACGAGGCACGAGCTGCCGGCTTCGTGATCAAGCTGCTCGCCGTGTGCGAGCGCATCGAGGCCAACGGCGCCGAGTCGATCTCCGTCCGCGTCTACCCGGCACTCGTCCCCAGATCGCACCCGCTCGCCTCCGTGCACGGCGCCAACAACGCCGTGTTCGTCGAGGCGGAGGCGGCCGGCTCGCTGATGTTCTACGGCGCGGGCGCCGGCGGAGTGCAGACGGCATCCGCTGTGCTCGGAGACGTCGTATCGGCGGCTCGCCGCCATATCGCCGGCGGCGTCGGCGTGGGGGAGTCCACCAGAGCCAACCTCCCGGTGGTGCCGATCGGTCACGTCACCACTCGCTACCAGATCACCCTCGAGGTCTCTGACGCTCCGGGCGTGCTCGCGACCGTCGCCGGGATCCTGAGCGACGGAGCGGTTTCCGTCGCCACGGTGGTGCAGACCGTCGAGGGAGAGGACGAGCCCACCGCGCGCCTCGTCATCGGCACGCACCGGGCCACGGATGCCGCGCTCAGCGCCACGGTCGATGCGCTCGCGGGCAGCTCCGTCGTCGAGCGGGTCGTCTCGGTGCTCCGCGTGGAAGGCGAGTGACGATGACAGCAGGGCGCACGGTCGAGGTGACCGTGCCGGCGACCAGCGCCAACCTCGGTCCCGGCTTCGACACCCTCGGGCTCGCGCTCAGCGTCTACGACACGCTTCTGGTGACGGAGCTGCCCGCGGGAGCGCTCGAGATCGAGGTCTCCGGCTCGGGGGCGGGGGAGATCCCGCGTGACGACTCGAATCTCATCGTCCGCACGATCGCGCATGTGTACGCGGACGTCGATCGGCCCCTGCCGGGGCTGCGCATCGTCGCCGAGAACGGCGTGCCCCACGGTCGTGGACTCGGCTCTTCCGGTGCGGCGGTAGCGGCAGGGATCCTCGCGGCCAAGGGACTGCTCGACGGCGACGTCGAAATCGGCGACGCCGATATGCTGCGTCTCGCCACCGAGATCGAGGGACACCCCGACAACGTGGCTCCAGCGCTGTTCGGCGGGCTGACGATCGCCTGGGTCGGTGAACGGGGGCCCCAGCACAAGAAGCTGCTGGTGCACCGCGGTGTCTCGCCGCTCGTGCTCGTGCCTTCTTACACGATGTCGACGTCGAAGGCGCGGTCCCTGCAGCCGCCGCAGGTGTCGACAGCGGATGCCGTCTTCAACGTCTCGCGCTCGGCCCTGCTCATCGCCGCACTCACACAGAGCCCTGAACTGCTGCTCGACGCCACCGCCGACCGCCTGCACCAGGACTACCGCGCCGAGGCGATGCCCGAGACCCAGCGGCTGGTCCAGACCCTCCGCGCGGCGGGCTTCGCGGCTGTGGTGTCGGGCGCCGGCCCGAGCGTGCTGGTTCTTGCCGACGGCCCCGGAAGCCGTCAGGACGCGGTGGAACTTGCCGAATCCACCACCGACACCCCGTGGGACGCGCTGCTGCTCGCGGTCGACGTGCGTGGTGGTACAGTGGGGAATCGAGCGGAGGGCTCCACGTAACTGCGTGAATCTGGCCCCATTGCAACTCTGCAAGACCCGCACGCAAACTCCTGTGGCACTGCTCTCACCGAGAACCTCGTTCTTTCCGAGAACCCAGTGCAGAGGCTGGCTGATGCCGAGCATCAGTCCGTGCGATCGCGCGCAGCACCCGTTGTGCGCGTGCCGCTCATGTCCCCGAGACCAAAGAGGGAGTACTCGTGGAGAATTTCTCCGAGACCCAGAACGACCAGGCGGCACCTGCCGCCGAAGCTCCGGCGAAGGCCGCGAGCTCCGACGCCGCGACGACTGCTGCGACCGAGGTCGCACCGGCCCGCAAGCGCGCACCGCGACGCGCGAGCACCGCGTCCGCCGCCGCGAAGGCGGAGAAGGCCGCAGCATCCGCAGACAGTGCGCCCACGTCCGAGGCACCTGCTGCCGACGCGCCTGCCGCCGACGCGCCTGCCGCTGACGCGGCCCCCAAGGCCAAGGCGCCTCGTCGCAGCCGTGCGAAGAAGGCCGACGCGGACAGCGCCGAGGCTCCCGCGGCCGCCGCCGAGGCTCCCGCTGCGTCCGCATCGGCTCCCGCTGCGTCCGCCGAGCCGCCCGCTGCGAAGACCGCCGACGCCAGCGACTCCGCTGACTCCGCCGGCTCCTCCGCAGACGCCGCCGGCTCGTCTGACGAGCCGAAGAAGACCACCGGCCGCGGACGCCGCACGGCGAAGAAGCCTGCGGCCGAGTCCGAGGCTCCCGCTGCCGAGACACCCGCCGATGCAGCAACGGCTGATGCAGCCCCCGGTTCCGACTCCTCCTCCGATTCCGCTGACGGCGGGGACGAGCAGGGCGGCCGCAACCGCAACCGGAACCGCAGCCGCAACCGCGGACGCGGCCAGAACGGCAACGGACAGGGTGCGGAGCAGCAGCAGCAGCAGCCACCGCAGCAGCAGAGCGCGCCCGCCGAAGACGAGGGCGGCAACGGCCGCAACCGTCAGCGCAACAAGCGCCGCGGTGGTGCGCCGACCGATGAGTTCGACACCGAGATCGGCGAGGACGACGTCCTCGTTCCGATCGCCGGAATCCTCGATGTGCTCGACAACTACGCGTTCGTGCGCACGACCGGCTATCTCGCGGGCCCGAGCGACGTCTACGTCTCGCTCGGACAGGTGAAGAAGTACAACCTGCGCAAGGGCGACGCGATCGTCGGCTCGATCAAGCAGCCGCGCGAAGGCGAGCAGCAGGGTCGTCAGAAGTACAACGCGCTGGTGAAGGTGGACTCGATCAACGGCCTGTCGATCGACGACGCAGCCACCCGCGTGGAGTTCGGCAAGCTCACCCCGCTCTACCCGCAGGAGCGTCTGCGCCTCGAGACGGTGCCCGAGAAGCTGACCCAGCGCATCATCGACCTCGTCGCTCCGATCGGCAAGGGACAGCGCGGCCTCATCGTCGCACCGCCCAAGGCCGGCAAGACGATCGTCCTGCAGCAGATCGCGAATGCGATCGCGCAGAACAACCCCGAGGTCCACCTCATGGTCGTGCTCGTCGACGAGCGCCCCGAAGAGGTCACCGACATGGAGCGCACGGTCAAGGGCGAGGTCATCGCCTCGACCTTCGACCGTCCGGCAGAAGACCACACCACGGTCGCCGAGCTCGCCATCGAGCGCGCCAAGCGCCTCGTCGAACTGGGCCGCGACGTCGTCGTGCTGCTCGACTCGATCACGCGTCTCGGCCGTGCGTACAACCTTGCGGCTCCGGCCTCCGGCCGCGTTCTCTCGGGCGGTGTCGATGCCTCGGCGCTGTACCCGCCCAAGCGCTTCTTCGGCGCAGCTCGCAACATCGAGAACGGCGGATCGCTCACGATCCTCGCCACGGCGCTGGTCGAGACCGGCTCCAAGATGGACGAGGTGATCTTCGAGGAGTTCAAGGGCACCGGCAACAGCGAGCTGCGCCTGTCGCGCCAGCTCGCCGACAAGCGCATCTTCCCGGCCGTCGACGTCAACGCGTCGAGCACCCGCCGCGAAGAGATGCTGCTCTCGACCGATGAGGTCAAGATCACCTGGAAGCTGCGCCGAGCCCTCGCCGGCCTCGACCAGCAGCAGGCGCTCGAGGTGGTCCTGGGCAAGCTCAAGGAGACCCACTCGAACGTCGAGTTCCTCGTGCAGATGCAGAAGTCGATTCCCACGTTGCCCTCGGGTGCGCACGGACACGACAACAACATCCGCTGAGCGGAGCCGGAGTGTTCGAGTCCGTCCAGACTCTGATCGACGAGCATCGCCGGGTGCAGGAGGAGCTCTCCGACCCGGCGGTGCACGCCGATGCTGCTCGGGCGAAGCGCGTGAACCGCCGCTACGCCGAGCTGTCGAGGATCGTCGCCGCCTACGAGGCGTGGGTGGCGGCATCCGACGATCTCGACGCCGCGCGTGAACTCGCTCGCGAGGACGAGGCATTCGCCGCCGAGGTCCCCTCCCTCGAAGAGGGCCTGCAGACCGCGCAGGAGAAGCTCCGGCGACTCCTCATCCCGCGGGACCCCGACGATGCGCGCGACGTCATCATGGAGATCAAAGCGGGGGAGGGCGGCGCCGAATCAGCGCTGTTCGCCGCCGATCTGCTGCGCATGTACATCCAGTACGCGGCCTCCAAGGGATGGAAGACCGAGCTGCTCGAGCGCAACGAGTCCGACCTCGGTGGCTATAAAGACGTCCAGGTCGCTATCAAGGGCTCGTCCACCGACCCGGCCCAGGGCGTCTGGGCGCATCTCAAGTACGAGGGCGGCGTGCACCGCGTCCAGCGCGTGCCCGCCACGGAGTCGCAAGGACGCATCCACACCTCGACCACCGGCGTGCTGGTGTTCCCCGAGGTCGATGAACCCGACGAGATCGCGATCAACCAGAACGACCTCAAGATCGACGTGTTCCGCTCGTCCGGTCCGGGCGGCCAGTCGGTGAACACGACCGACTCGGCCGTGCGCATCACGCACCTGCCGAGCGGCATCGTGGTCTCGATGCAGAACGAGAAATCGCAGCTGCAGAACCGTGAAGCGGCGATGCGCGTTCTGCGTGCACGGCTGCTGGCGAAGCAGCAGGAAGAGCTGGACGCAGCGGCGTCCGACGCGCGCAAGTCGCAGATCCGCGGCATGGACCGGTCCGAGCGCATCCGCACATACAACTTCCCCGAGAACCGCATCGCCGATCACCGCACGGGCTTCAAGGCATACAACCTCGATCAGGTGATGGACGGCGCGCTCGAGCCCATCATCGAGAGCGCCATCCAGGCGGATGAAGAGGCACGACTCGCTGCGGTGGGCTCCGACTCCTGAGCCGAGGGCGTGCCGGCCTCGGCCTGCGCGCCGATCAGGTACGGGCCGCGTACCGGTGCTCGGGTCGTCCGGTGGCTCCGTAGCGAAGCCGCACCTCCACGACGGTCCGCGCCGCGAGTGCCGCGAGATGACGCTGGGCGGTGGCGCGGGAGATCCCGACGCGCTCGCCGACCTCGGCCGCCGATGCCTCGCCGTCGCCGAGGGCGGCGAGCACCAGCTGCTCCGTCGCCGAACGCGAGACCGACACCGGCTCTCCGGCGCCGTGCAGGATCGCCAGGGCGCGGTCTGCGTCCTCCTGCCGCAGAGGGCGGTCTCCCGCGAGCAGGTTGCGGTACCGCGCGTAGCGCTCGAGCAGGCCGACCAGCGCGCGACGGTCGAAGGGCTTCAGCAGGTATCCGACGGCACCTGACCTGAGCGCACGGCGCACGGTCGGCGCGTCATCGGCGGCCGAGATGAGGATCGCGTCGACCCCGGCCTCCCTCACCAGCGAGATGCCGTCTCCGTCCGGCAGGAACACGTCCGCAAGAAGCAGGTCGGGCCGCGACGAGCGGATGCCGTCTCTCGCCTCGGCGAGCGAGCGCACAGGCTCCAGCGCGGCGAAGCCCGGTTGGTCGTCGACGATGCTCTGATGCAGCCGGCCGACGCGGAAGTCGTCGTCGAGGATCAGCACGCGGAGGGGATCGATCATTGCTTCTCCCTGGTCGTCGGAGTGTCTGTCACGGTGCCGCTGAGCCGAGCCGCGAAGACGGCTCCGTGCTCCTCGCCCCCCGCGTCGATGATCCAGAGGTCGCCGCCACGTCGGCGGGCGATGTCTCGAGCCAGCGGGATGCCCAGGCCGTGACCATGCACGCGATCGGTGTCGTCTTCGCCCGGCGGACGCGGTGCCATCGGATCGACTCCGCGCAGCCCCGGTCCTGAGTCCGCGACCGTGACGACCAGCGCATCGCCGTCTCCCAGCACCGCGACCTCCACCCAGCGGGGCGTCCGCACTCCGGAGACGGATGCCGTCACCGCGTTGTCGACGAGATTGCCCAGCACGGCCGCGACGTCCTCCGGTTCTGCCACGCTGCCGATCAGCTGGGTCTCGTCCGCGATGCGCAGCATGACCCCGCGCTCACCGGCCTCGATGCCCTTGGCGCCGAGGAAGGAATGCAGAAAGGGATCGCCGAGCAGATCGAGCCCCGCGACAGGGAAGGAGACCGAGCCACGCACGACGAGTTCATCGAGGAACCCTCGAGCGTCGTCGATCCTCGCTGCATCGATGAGCCCGGCGACCACATGCATGCGATTGGCGAACTCATGACGCTGCACACGCAGGGCAGCGGAGACTGCGCGGACCGTCTCGAGTCGCTCGGTCAGCGCGATGAGGTCCGTGCGGTCGCGGATGATGAGCACGTCTCCGAGCGGTCTCCCGTCGCGGATGACCGGTCGGGAATCGAGGTACAGCACACGCTCGTCGACGACGGCACTCGAGGTGGCGCGCACACCGGTCGCCGTCTCGACGACGGCTGTCGGCAGCGCAAGGTCCGTCAGCGGGCGTCCGACTGCCGCGTCGAGGCCGAGCAACCGGTCGGCCGCGTCGTTGCTCACCCGCACGACGCCGGCGGCGTCGACGGCGAGCACGCCGTCGTCGACGCCGTTCAGCACTGCAGTCTGGTTCTGCACGAGCGCCACCAGCTCCTCGGGCTGCACGCCGAGCGTGAGATGCTCCCAGCGACGGCGCAGCAGGAGGAACGCGAGGATCGCCAGAGCCAGAGCCCCGACGGCTGTGACGCCGATCACGGCGAGCAGGGGTGGCAGGTCATCGAAGACGCCCGTGCGCTCGAACCCCACGCTGACCTCGCCGACAGGGGTCCCCGCCTCGTCGAGCACGGGCACCTTGGCGCGCGCCGATTCACCGAGGGTCCCTGTCTGCCAGTCGACGACCTCGTTTCCGGCGAGGACCTCCGCGAAGGGCGTGCTGACCATCTGGCCGATGCGCGAGCTGGTGGGGTGGGCGAGACGGATGCCGTCTTCATCGGCGATCACCACGAACAGTGCACCGGTGCGGTCGGAGACGTCCGATGCGATTCGCTGCAGGTCACCGGTCCTGAGGGCCTCGGCGTCTGGTGCTTCTCCCGCCGAGGAGATCCGTGCCACCTCGGCTCGAACCTGCGGGTCCTCGGCGAGCGTCCTGGCGATGCCGAGCGCTGTCGACTCGGCCTCGGCGCGCAACTGCTGCACCGCGAGCACGAGGTACACGCCGGTGCACAGCGCGACCACGAGCGCGACAGTGGCGAGGTGCAGCAGCAGCGTCCGTGTCGCGAACCGGGGTCTCGTCGTCCTCTTCGGCACCGTGATCCCCTTCTGACGCTGCTCACGCGCAATATGCGCAGAACTCACGCTACGCGCACAACCTCCGGGAATGCGGCATACCGCGCTCGCAAGGCACGGATTGCCTAGTCTCGTCAGGATCCGTCGCAGTCGACGGAGCATCGACGAAGGAGTCACCGCATGCCCGACGTACTCACCGGCCTGTCAGCAGCCGCAGAAGAGACGCCGACGTACGACGTCGCGTTCGTGCCGCCGGAGGGGGTTCTCGTCCTCCTCGGATTCACCATGGTACTGGCTTTCATGACCCTGATCATGACGAAGAGACTGACCCCGATGGTCGCATTGATCCTCGTGCCCACGGTGTTCGGTCTGTTCGCAGGCGCCGGGCTCGGCATGGGCGACATGATCCTCGATTCGATCGCCACCATGGCTCCCACCGCCGCACTGCTGATGTTCGCGATCATGTTCTTCGGGATCATGATCGACGTCGGCCTGTTCGATCCGCTGATCCGCGTGATCACGCGTCTTCTCGGTGACGATCCGGCGAAGGTCGTGCTCGGCACGGCGATCCTCGCCGGTGCTGTCTCTCTCGACGGCGACGGCTCCACGACGTTCATCATCACGACATCCGCGATGCTGCCGATCTACCTCCGCCTCGGCATGAGCCCGGTCGTCCTCACCTGCGTGGCCGGGTTGATGAACGGCACGCTGAACATCGTGCCGTGGGGCGGACCGACCGTGCGCGCCGCGACCGCTCTGGGCTTGCAGCCGACCGACATCTTCGTTCCCATGCTGCCGGCGCTCGGCGTCGGCATCGTCGTGACGCTCGGCTTCGCCTGGATGCTCGGTCTGCAGGAGCGACGTCGCCTCGGTCGTCTCGACTCCGAGACGCTGCTCACCGGGGCAGACGGCGGCGCCCTGTCGAGCGTGCCGAAGATCTTCCGCGGCGCCGGTCCGAAGCCCGGCGCCCGAGCGGCGCTGCGCACCGGCAACATCGTCGTCGTGGCGGGAGGGCACGGCCCGGTGGCCGCCGCGAGCGTCGACCTTGCCGACACCGCCATGGCGGACACGATGCTCGACCCCGCTCGTCCGACCCTGCGGCCCCGGCTGATCTGGTTCAACCTCGCGCTCACGGTCGCCGTGATGGTCCTGCTCGTGCTCGACATCATGCCGCTTCCCTACGTCTTCATGGTCGGCGCCGCCGTCGCGCTGCTGGTCAACTTCCGGGGCATCAAGGAGCAGGCGTCCGAGATCGTCGCGCACGCCCCGAGCATCGTCGGAGTCGTGTCCATGGTCATCGCCGCCGGGGTGCTGGTCGGTGTGCTGACCGGCACCGGCATGGTCGACGCGATGGCGACGTGGATCACCGATGTGCTGCCGCCCGCGCTCGGGCCCTTCCTCGCACCCATCACCGGAGTCCTGTCGATCCCGTTCACGTTCTTCATGTCGAACGACGCCTTCTACTTCGGCATCCTGCCGGTGCTCGCCCAGAGCGCGGCGACCTTCGGAATCGACCCTGTCGAGATGGCGAGGGCGTCGATCATCGGTCAGCCGGTGCACCTGCAGAGTCCTCTGGTGCCGGCGATCCTGCTGCTCGTCTCACTCGCGAGCGTCAACCTCGGCGACCATCACAAGAAGGTGCTCTGGCGCGCGGTGGTCGTGTCGTTGGTGATGCTCGCGGTCGGCATCCTGTCGGGAGCGATCCCCTTCTTCGTGGCGCAGTGAGAGCGATAGGCTCAGGCCGTGATCACCCTTCTGTTCCGCGCGCTCATGTATCTGGTGTCCGCAGGTCTCGGCCTCATCGTCGCCGATCTCGCGCTCGAGGGTTTTCAGATCGAGTGGGACAAGTGGTGGGGATTCGTGGTCTGCATCGTGATCTTCGCGATCCTGCAGAGCGTTCTCGCTCCCTGGGTCAGCAGGCTCGCCGATCGTTACGCGCCGGTCCTGATGGGCGGCATCGGCATCTTCTCGACGCTCATCGCCCTCGTCATCGTCGTCCTGCTGCCGATCGGCGGGCTGCGCATCGTCGATCTCTCGGGGTGGCTGCTCGGATCCGTGATCGTCTGGCTCATCACCGCGCTGGGCAGTGTCCTGCTGCCGCTGATCTTCCTGCGCAAGAAGGTCGACAGGGTCCGATCGCGACGCGACGCGTGAGGGGCTCGAGAGCGCGTCAGATCGTGTAGTCCGGCGCGGTGAGCACGGCTCTGGTGTCCTCGCCCATGATCCGTGCCCGGGGTTTCGCCGGCACGCCGACGAGGATGCTGTCGGCGGGGGCGTCGCGGGTCACCACGGCGTTCGCTCCCACCACCGAGCCCTCGCCGATCGTGATCGGCCCGAGGATCTTCGCGCCCGCGCCGACGGCGACACCGTCGCCGAGCGTGGGGTGCCGCTTGCCGGCGTCCCGCGTGCGACCGCCCAGCGTGACCCCGTGATAGAGCATCACGTCGTCGCCGATCTCTGCGGTCTCACCGATGACCACGCCCATGCCGTGGTCGATGAAGAAGCGTCGGCCGATACGCGCGCCGGGGTGGATCTCGATGCCGGTGAGCCATCGCGAGATCTGCGAGGTCGCCCGGGCGAGCAGCCGCAGCCGTCGTCGCCAGAGCTCGTGCGAGACGCGATGCGCCCAGATCGCGTGCAGCCCCGGATACAGCAGCGCCACCTCGGCGCCACTGCGTGCCGCGGGGTCGCGAAGGCGCGCTGCCGCGACGTCCTCGCGCATTCGGGCGATCATTCCCATCGAGCGGATCAGCCTTCGCGGAGGTCTTCGAAAAGGGCGGTCGAGAGGTAGCGCTCGCCTGTGTCCGGAAGCACGACGACGATCGTCTTGCCCTCGTTCTCGGGGCGCGCGGCCACCTCGAGCGCGGCTGACACGGCGGCGCCGGAGGACATTCCGACCAGCAGGCCCTCCTTCGCCATCAGGTCTCGGGCCACGCGCAGCGACTCCTCGAACTCGGCGGTGATGATCTCGTCGATCACCTCGCGGTCGAGCACGGCGGGGACGAAGTTCGGCCCGATGCCCTGGATCTTGTGCGGGCCGGGGTGGCCTTCGCTCAGCACGGGGGAGTCCTTGGGCTCGACGGCGATCACCTGCACGTCGGGCTTGGCAGCCTTGAGAGCCTGACCGGTTCCGGTCACGGTGCCGCCGGTGCCGACGCCCGCGATGAAGATGTCGACGGCGCCGTCGGTGTCGCGGAGGATCTCCTGTGCGGTCGTCTCACGGTGGATCTGCGGGTTGGCCGGGTTCTCGAACTGACGGATCCAGATGGCGCCCGGCGTCTCGGCCACGATCCGCTTGGTCTCCTCGATCGCGCCGCTCATCCCCGTGGTGGGGTCGGTCAGCACGATGTCGGCCCCGAAGGCCTTGAGCAGCAGCCGGCGCTCCTTCGACATCGAGGCGGGCATCGTGAGGATCACCTTGTATCCGCGCGCGGCGCCGACCATCGCCAGGGCGATGCCCGTGTTGCCGCTGGTCGACTCGACGATCGTCCCGCCTGGCCGCAGTTCTCCCGAGGCTTCGGCGGCGTTGACCATCGCTATGCCGATGCGGTCCTTCACGCTCGACGCCGGGTTGTAGTACTCGAGCTTGGCCAGCACGGTGGCGCCGAGGCCTTCGGCGACGCGGTTCAGCCGAACCAGGGGAGTGTTGCCGAAAGCGGTGGTGATGTCGGCGTGGATTCCGGACATGGGGAGAGCCTTCCTGTGCGGGGTGATTGCGCGCTCCAGCCTATGCGAGCGCTCTCGAGGGGTGGGCAATATGACACCTGTCGCGCTCTACGCTTGACCCATGCCCGATCTCTCCCTCGCCGTCGCCGTGCATGCCGCGGCCCGACAGCTCGCCGATGCGGGCGTCACGGATCCCCTCGTCGATGCGGAGCTGCTCGCCGGCCACGTGCTCGGCATGCGACGAGGCGAGGTGCAGGCCGTCATCATCCGCGGTGATGCGGTGGACGAGGCCGATGCCGAGTCGCTGAGAGCTCTGGTGACCCGCCGCGCCGCGAGAGAGCCGCTGCAGCACATCACCGGGACGGCTCCGTTCCGGCATCTGGAGCTCGCCGTGGGCCCGGGGGTGTTCGTGCCACGGCCGGAGACCGAGACCGTCGTGCAGTACGCGATCGACGCGCTCCTGGGTTCCCCGCATCCAGAGCCGATCGGCATCGACCTCGGCACCGGCAGCGGCGCGATCGCTCTCGCCATGGCCACAGAGGTGCCCCACGCGCGCGTCTTCGCGACAGAGCTCTCGCCCGACGCATACCCCTGGGCTGTGCGGAACACCACAGGTGTGGCCAACCTCACTCTGGTGAATGAGGATCTGGCGCATGCGTTCCCTGAGCTGGACGGAACGGCCTCCGTGGTGATCTCCAACCCGCCATATGTCCCCGACGCCGCTGTTCCCCGCGACCCCGAGGTGCGGCTCTTCGACCCGTCGATGGCGCTGTACGGGGGAGAGGACGGTCTCGACGTCGTGCGCGTGCTCAGCGTGCGTGCTCTCGAGCTGCTGCATCCGGGCGGGCTGCTGGTGATCGAGCACGGCGAGTTGCAGGGCGAGGAGATCCGCAGCATCCTCACCCGTGACGGGTGGCGGGCCGCCGCGACTCACCGCGACCTCACCCTGCGAGACAGAGCGACGACCGCTCTGCGCCCGTGATACGCGGACACGAACCGCACAGGCATCCCCAACTAGAATCGGATCGTCATGTCCTCCATCTTCGATTGCGGCGATGAGGCCCAGCTTCTCGCCGGCATGCGCCACGCCCGCCAGGCGATCAGCCGTGGCGAACTCATCGTCATGCCCACGGATACCGTCTACGGGGTCGCCGCCGATGCCTTCTCGCCCGCGGCGGTGCAGCGCCTCCTCGATGCCAAGGGACGCGGGCGCAACCAGCCCCCGCCCGTCCTCATCGGCACGAAGGAGACTCTGCATGCGCTCGCGGAGTCGGTACCGGAGCCCGTCCAGCGTCTCGTCGACGCGTTCTGGCCCGGCGGTCTG
>JAESFY010000218.1_pt1 | contig 19617 bp, 22 predicted proteins | sample 9266201 | NCBI WGS metagenome assembly JAESFY01 (sample SAMN14515071, study PRJNA621656) | algae metagenome | isolation source: Nodosilinea sp. WJT8-NPBG4 and co-occurring heterotrophs from soil, lower... | place: USA: Pinto Basin, Colorado Desert, California | collected 2006-05-27 | reverse complement strand
GAGCTGCTGCTCATCCTGCACGAGGACCACGAGCAGAACGCCTCCACCTCGACCGTCCGTCTGGTGGGCTCCACGGGGGCCAACCAGTTCGCGTCGATCTCCGCCGGCATCCAGGCCCTGTCCGGTCCGCTGCACGGCGGTGCGAACGAGGCCGTGCTCACGATGCTCGGCCAGATCCGCGATTCCGGCCAGAGCGTGTCGCGCTTCGTGGAGCGGGTGAAGAACAAGGAAGAGGGCGTGAAGCTGATGGGCTTCGGGCACCGGGTATACAAGAACTACGACCCGCGCGCCAAGCTCGTCAAGGATGCCGCCGACGAGGTGCTGTCCTCACTCGGCGTCACCGACCCGCTGCTCGACCTCGCCAAGGAGCTCGAAGAGCTGGCGCTCGCTGACGACTACTTCCGCGAGCGTCGCCTGTACCCCAACGTCGACTTCTACACCGGCGTGATCTACAAGGCGATGGGTTTCCCCACGCGCATGTTCACCGTGCTCTTCGCCATCGGGCGCCTCCCGGGCTGGCTGGCGCAGTGGCGCGAGCTGCAGCTCGACCCGCAGACGAAGATCGGCCGCCCGCAGCAGCTGTACACCGGTTCCCCGGCGCGCGACTTCCCCTCGCGCTGACCCGCGGCATCCGATGCCCGTCGTCAGCGCCGAGACCGTCGTCCCGGTAGATCCCGCGACGGCGTTCGCCGTATCGCAGACCACGGGCGTGGTCCGTCGGCGCTGGGACCCGTTCATCAGCGAACAACATTTCCTCGACGGTGCGGATGCCCCGGCCAAAGGCGTACGCACGTTCACACGGCAGCGTCTGGGCTTGGAGATGGTCAGCAGTTACGTCTCGTACGCGCCCCCGACGAACGTCGGGATGGTGATGGAGAGCGGTCCGTGGTTCTTCGAGAAGCTCGGCGGCGGATGGCGCTTCACCGCCGTCCCCGAGGGCACGAAAGCGGAGTGGAAGTACAACTTCTCGTGTCGCCCGGCATGGCTCGCTCCGATCGCCGAATGGATCGGCGCCCGCGTGCTGGGATTCGAGATCCGGCGCCGTCTGGCGGGGTTCGCACGCGGATGCTCCGACCCTGTCGTGCTCGCCGCAGTGCGCGACTGAGACGAGAAAGGCCGCCGGCACGAGTGCGCGGCGACCTTTCGTCAACTGACCCGCACGCGAGTCAGAGTGCAGTGATTCAGCGGCCCTGGTAGCCGCGGCCGCCGCCCTGACCCTGCCGCGCTGCGCCGCCCTGACGAGCTGCGCCGCCCTGGCCGCCCTGACCGGAGCGGGGACGACGACGACGTGCGGGGGGAGTGGATGCTCCGGGGCGCTCTCCGCCGGCCGGACGCTGCTTGGCCTGACGCTGCGGCTGCTGAGCCTGAACCGGCGACGGGCGCACGTGCGCTGCGCGCTCGGGCACGAGGCCTGTGATGGCATCCTGCGTCGCGTTCTCCAGCGGCGCGTCGATCGCGGCCTTTCGGAGCAGGTCCTTGACGTCACGGCGCTGCTCGGGGAGCACGACCGTGACGACGGTACCGGCAGCGCCGGCGCGCGCGGTGCGACCGGAGCGGTGCAGGTACGCCTTGTGCTCGACGGGCGGGTCGACGTGGACGACGAGGTCGACGTTGTCGACGTGCACGCCACGGGCCGCGACGTCGGTCGCGACGAGCACGCGCACGCCTCCGTCGGCGGGAGCGGCGGAGAAGGCGCTGAGGTTGCGCTCACGCGCGTTCTGCGACAGGTTGCCGTGCAGGTCGACGGCGGGGATGCCTGCGGCGGTGAGCGACTTGGCGAGCTTCTTCGCCTGGTGCTTGGTGCGCGTGAAGAGAATGCGGCGACCCGTGCCTGACGCGAGGTCGCGTACGAGAGCCGTCTTGTTGTCGGTCGAGTCGACGACGAGCACACGGTGCGTCATCTCGCCGACGGGCACGCTCTCCTCGTCGACCTCGTGGCTGACCGCGTTCGAGAGGAATCGGCGGACGAGGGTGTCGATGCCGCGATCCAGCGTCGCGCTGAACAGCAGGCGCTGTCCACCGGTCGGGGTCGCGGTGAGGATGCGGGTGACACCGGGCAGGAAGCCGAGGTCGGCCATGTGGTCGGCCTCATCGAGCACGGTGACCTCGACGGCGTCGAGATGGACGACCTTCTGCTTCATGAGGTCTTCGAGGCGGCCGGGGCACGCGACGACGATGTCGACGCCGTTGCGCATGGCCTGCTCCTGCGGACGCTGGCTCACGCCGCCGAAGACGGTGGTGACGCGAAGGCCCTTGGCCTCGGCGAGCGGCGCGATCGTTGCCGCGATCTGGGTGGCCAGCTCACGGGTCGGAGCGAGAACCAGGCCACGGGGGTGTCCGGGGCGGCTCTTGCGCGACGAAGCGGCGAGGCGGGTGACGAGGGGGAGCGCGAAGGCGATCGTCTTGCCACTGCCGGTGCGGCCGCGGCCGAGCAGGTCACGGCCGGCGAGGGAATCGGGAAGCGTATCGCGCTGGATGGCGAACGCCTCGGTCTTGCCGTCCTTTGCGAGGATGGCGGCGAGGTCGGCGGGCACGCCGAGATCGAGGAAGGAAGTCATAGGGGTATATCTCCGAGAGTGCACGCATGAACCATCAGGGCCAGGTGCGGGAAGGTGGGCGACGGCGCGGGATCGCGCATCGTTTCGCCGTTCGAAATGGCCAGAACCAACCAGTGGCGCGGGAGCGTGTCGACGACGCAGACGTCTCGCATGGCGAAGAACGTCATTGCCGACACTATCACGCGGATGCTGTGAGGCGCCCCGCCGCGCAGGGAGCCCCGCCGCGCAGGGAGGTACGCCGCGCGAGGCGGTACGTCAGGCGTGCAGCGCCTCGTTGAGGGTGACGCCGACGCCCGCCCGGCGCTTCGCCTCGATGGCGCCGGTGACGGAGTTCCGCCAGAACAGGATGCCGTTCTGGCCGCTGAGCTCTGCCGCTTTCACCGTGCGCTTGCCGCCGTCGGGAGCGTCGGGCCCGTCCGCGATGACGACCTTGGAGCCCGCGGTCACATACAGACCGGCCTCGACGATGCAGTCGTCGCCGAGCGCGATGCCGATGCCGGCGTTGGCTCCCAGCAGCGACCGCTCTCCGATCGACACCCGCACGGTGCCGCCGCCGGACAGCGTGCCCATGATCGACGCACCGGCACCGATGTCGCTGTTCGCCCCTACGACCACGCCCTGCGAGATGCGGCCTTCGACCATGGCCGCGCCCAGCGTGCCGGCGTTGAAGTTGACGAAGCCCTCGTGCATGACGGTCGTGCCGGGGGAGAGATGTGCGCCGAGGCGTACCCGGGATGCGTCGGCGATCCGGACGCCGGCGGGCTGCACGTAGTCGGTCAAGCGCGGGAACTTGTCGAGGCCCTGCACCTGGATGCCGGCGCGCTGGAGGAGCGGACGCAGGCGAGCCGCGTCGTCGGGGTGCACGGGCCCCGCATTCGTCCACGCGACGTTGGGCAAGTGGCCGAAGATGCCGTCGAGGTTGAGTCCGTTCGGGCGCACCACGAGGTGCGAGAGCGCGTGCAGGCGCAGGTAGGCGTCGGCGGTGGATGCCGGCGGGGTGTCCAGGTCGATCTGCAGCTGGACGAGCTCGACCGTGACGTTACGGCGCTCATCGGGGCCGGTGAGGGACTCCCAGGTCGCCATGGCTGCCGCAGTGTCGCCCGCGGACGGCGATCCGGTGCGGACCTCGGGGTACCACGCGTCCAGGACCGTGCCGTCTCCGGCGATCGTGGTCAGTCCGATGCCCCACACACTGCGCGATTCGCTCATGCTTCCACGCTAGCGCGCCCGTCGAACGACGACGTCACGCATGACGGGGTAAGTAGGCTGGAGACATGGTGCTCGATCTGACCGCGTCCTCCGTCGAACTCACTCGCGCCCTCTGCGACATACCGAGCGTATCGGGTGACGAGAAGGCGCTCGCCGACGCGATCGAGGCGGCGGTCGCGCCCCTCTCGCACCTCGAGGTCATCCGCCACGGCAACACCATCGTCGCCCGCACGAATCTCGGCCGTGCGCAGCGCGTCGCGATCGCCGGACACATCGACACCGTCCCGATCAACGCGAACCTCCCCACCCGCGACGTCGACATCGACGGCACGCCCTATCTCTGGGGACGCGGCACGGTCGACATGAAGGCGGGCACGGCTGTGCAGCTGAAACTCGCCGCAGAGCTCACCGATCCCGCGATCGACATCACCTGGATGTGGTACGACAACGAAGAAGTCGAGGCCTCGAAGAACGGACTCGGGCTGCTCTCAGCCGTGCGGCCCGACCTGTTCCAGGCTGACTTCGCCATCCTCGGCGAGCCCTCGAACGGCGAGGTCGAGGGCGGATGCAACGGCACGCTGCGCGCGATCGTGCGCACGACCGGTGTCCGCGCGCACGCCGCCCGCGCGTGGATCGGTGAGAATGCGATCCATCGCGCGGCGCCCATCCTCGCCCGCCTCGCCGAGTACCGTGCCCAGGAGGTGCCCGTCGACGGTCTCGTGTATCGGGAGAGCCTGAGCGCCGTGCGGATCACCGGCGGCGTCGCCGGGAACGTGATCCCCGACGCCTGCGAGGTCGAGGTGAACTATCGCTTCGCGCCGAACAAGTCCGCCGCCGACGCCGCGGCGCATGTGCGCGGCGTGCTCGCAGGCTTCGACGTGGAGATCACGGATGCCGCCGAGGGGGCGCGCCCGGGCCTGGATGCCCCGATCGCGCAGCAGTTCGTGACAGCCGTCGGTGCCGAACCGCGACCGAAGTACGGCTGGACCGACGTCGCGCGCTTCTCGGCCTTCGGCATCCCCGCCGTGAACTACGGTCCCGGGGATCCGCATCTCGCACACCACGACGAGGAGCGCGTCCCGCTCGCGCAGATCGACGCCGTGGAGCGGGGCCTGCGGGCATGGCTCACCTCGCGCTGAGCACCGCACGACGCTGGGCGCGGATGCCGCTCGCGCTGCGCGTCGCCATCATCTACCTCGCGGCCCGGCTGGTCACCACCGGATTCCTGATCGCGGCGGCATCCCTCTCCACCTCGCTCTCGCGCTTCGGTGCGGATGCCGGTCTGACCGACTTCATCGTCGGGTGGGATGCCCAGTGGTACTGGCTCGTCGCCGAATCCGGATATCCGGCGGATCTGCCGCTGACGGAATCCGGAGACGTCGCCGAGAATGCCTGGGCGTTCATGCCGGTGTTCGCGTATGCGGCCAAGGCGATCGGCGTGGTGCTCGGGTCGTGGGGAGCCGGCGCATTCGTGCTCTCGTTCGTCGCCGGCTATCTGGCGTGCCTCGCGCTGCACCGCCTGCTCTGCGACCGCATAGGTGGCTCGGCGGCGATGTGGGCCGTCGTTTTCTTCGCAGCAGGGCCGCTCGCTGCGATGTTCCAGGTCGGTTACGCCGAGTCCCTCTTCCTGCTGCTGCTCTTCCTCGCACTCGATGCGACGGCGCGCCGGCGCTACGTGTGGCTCTACCTGCTCATCCCGGTGATGGCGTTCACTCGGCCGGGCATCCTGGCGTTCGCGCTGTATCTGGGTCTGCACGGCATCCTGCGGTGGATTCGCCGGCGCCATGATCCGCTCATCGCCCGGGAGATCGCGCACATCATCGCGCTCGGGGCGCTCGCGACCGCGACCGGCTTCGCGTGGCAGATCATCGCCGGCATCGTCACCGGCGATCCCGGCGCGTATCTCGCGACGGAGCTGGCATGGCGTCGCCACTGGATCTCCGGTGGCGTCGAGATGTTCGTGCCCTTCGAAGGTTGGGTGCAGGCGTCGCAGTTCTGGTTCGGCCTCTGGGGATTGCCCGCCTGGACAGGACCGTCTGCTCTGGTTGTGCTCGTCCTCGGGGCGGGCGCGGCGTTGCTGCATCTCCCGCAGGTGCGCGCACTGGGGCCGGATCTGCGGCTGTGGAGCGTGAGCTATCTGCTCTACCTGTTGGCCGTGTTCTTCCCGCAGTCGAGTACATTGCGGCTTCTGCTGCCGCTCAGCCCGATGTGGGGAGCGGTCGCGGTGCCGCGTTCGCGGGGGTGGCGTCTCAGCGTGCTGGCCCTGTGTCTCCTCGGCCAATGGCTCTGGATCTACCCGATGTACGCCCTCGGGAACACCTTCTGGCAGGTGCCGTGAACGTGAATCACGGGTGCATTTCTTCACAGGTGACGTCCAGGCGCCGGTTGCACCCGATAAACTCATCACATACCACCGGAGGAAAAGGAGCCACGATGGCAGCGATGAAGCCGAGGACCGGAGACGGACCCATGGAGGCCGTGAAAGAAGGACGACTCATCATCGTGCGCGTTCCGCTCGAAGGCGGCGGCCGTCTGGTCGTCTCCGTGAACGACGCCGAGGCCAAGGAACTTCACGACGTGCTCGCAGCCGTCGTGGCACCGGCCTGATCGACCCGGGTCCGCATTGCGGATCCATGAGGGCGATGGATCTTCGGATCCGTCGCCCTCTTCTCGTCCCCGTGCCGCGTGGCTGCGGCACCGCGGGGTCAGGATCGGTCGGAGACGCTGACCAGCTGCAGCAGGCCTTCGCCCGCGGGGGATACCGTCGCGAGGACCGCCGAGGACTCCTGCGTCTCCTGCACGAGCGAGCGGTACGCCGCCGTGATCTCGTCGCGCTGCACGGGGTCGGCCACGCGGCCGCCACCGAGCACTCGCGGCACCAGCACGATGCCGCCGCTGCGTGCGAGCCGCAGACCGTGCTCGACGTACGCGATGACGTTCTCGGGGTCGGCGTCGACCAGCACGATGTCGTAGGACGCTTCGTTCATGCGGGGGAGCACGTCGGAGGCACGTCCGGTGATGAAACGAGCCTTGGTCGACGGCACTTTCGCTTCGGCGAACGCCTGACGCGCCGCGGCGAGATGCTCGGGCTCGTTGTCGATCGAGGTGAGCACGGCTTGAGGCGCGCCGCGCAGCAGCCAGAGTCCCGAGACACCGGCGCCCGTGCCGATCTCGACGATCGACCGCGCGGCAGTGGCGGCGGCGAGTACGGCGATCTGCGAGCCGACGACGGCGCTGACCGGTGCCGCTCCGAGTTCGATCGCGTGGGCGCGCGCGCGAGCGATGGCATCCGGCTCGATGATGGATTCGCGGAGGAAACGCGCGTTCGCTTCGTGCTCGCTCATGGCCTGCCTTTCCGTGCTTGCACTGTGATTCACTCAGCGTATTCGCTCAGCGTGCGCGGCGAGCGCAGGCGCGGCGGTAGCCTGGGGACATGACGTTCGGGCTCACCTTCGAGAAGCTGCTGCTGATCGGCCTCATCGCCGTGCTCATCATCGGCCCGGAGCGTCTTCCGAGGGCTGCGGAGGGATTCTCCCGTTGGGTTCGCAAGGCCGGCGAGTACGTGCGCGACACGAAGTCGAAGATGCGTCAGGAGATGGGGCCCGAGCTCGATGACGTCGACTGGCGCAAGCTCGACCCGCGCCAGTACGACCCGCGGCGCATCATCCGCGACGCGTTGATGGAAGAGCCTCAGCCGGCCACACCGAAGCAGGCGCGGGCGACGATCGCGGAGCCCGTGGCTCCCCGGGTGCCGCAGTCGTTCACCGCCGAGAACCGGCCGCCGTATGACCCTGAATCCACCTGACGCTCGGTGCGGATGCCGGTGGTCCTGGCTATCCACCCGAAGACCTGTGGATAACTCGATCGGCAGGTGGCGCATCGCGTTAGCGTGGCCGGGTGAATGTCTCCCGTCCCGTCTCGCTGCAGATCGCCGCGATCAGCGCGCTTGTGCTGGCCCTTGTGGCGCTCGTCGGATGCGCGCCGACGCCGGAGCCGACACCGACGCCCACCGCGGTCTTCGCGTCTGAGGAGGAGGCGTTCGCGGCGGCAGAGGAGACCTACCGCGAGTTCACGAGGCGACTGAACGCGGTGGACACGAGCGATCCGGAGACATTCGAGCCCCTTTTTTCCTTGTCGAGCGGTGACTTCGAGAGGGCGGATCGTGAAGCCTACTCAGCAATGTACGCCGACGGGATCACGGTGGAAGGTGACACGAAAATTCTGTCGTTCGACGGAACGAAAGCTGACCCGCCCTTCACCGTAGTTGAGGCGAGCGTTTGCCTCGACGTCCGGGAGGTTACCGTGCTGAACGCTGAGGGTGTCTCCCAAGTCGATCCTGGCCGTCCAGACGTTTACGGATTGCGCATCATCTTTCTCGCCAACGGCGCTACCCTTTCGATCGACTCGGCATCAGTCAGCGAGGACGCCGAGTGCGACGCGCTCTAGTTGCAGCGTTCGCCTCCATGTTCTTGGTCGTGCTCCCCATCGAGAAAGGCGATGATGCCGATCAACCGATTGGGAGCGCGGCGATTTCTACCGGAAGAACAAGCCTCGCTGTCTCCGAAACGCAGATTCGCCCCGGAACGAATCCCCGTACCGACACAGACACCGGCCCTTCGAACGACGCGCCGGATGGTCAAAGCCCGTCGGCCCCGAGCAGGAACAAGCTGTGCGAGCGGTCGATCACGCATCTTCGTGTCTGCCCCAAAGCCGCCTCCCCGACCGATCCCACCGAGCCTCCGCCAGCCCCACTCGGCACTCCCGCGATCACGGTCACTGATCTGGCTCAGTTCGCTCCGGAGCCGCCTACCGCCATCGGCGAGCCCGACAACCTGGGCGTCGCTGGGATGCCCGTGAACTTCGTCGTCGCAGCATCCGCGCACACCCGTACCGGCGCCCTCTTCGGCACACCGCTCACCGTGCGCTTCACACCGGTGGGTTACGACTTCCGCTACGGCGACGGCACCACCGCGACCACGACGACCGCAGGACAGACCTGGTCCGCTCTCGGCCAAGCCCCCTTCACCCCGACGCCCACGAGTCACACGTATCGCGGACGCGGCACCTTCTCGGCGGGCATCACCGTCCGCTACACCGCCGAAGTCGATCTCGGCAGCGGATGGTTCCCCGTCGCCGGAGAGCTCGCCATCGACGGCTCCTCGCGTGAGATCCGCATCTTCGAAGCGCACACCGCCCTGGTCGCCCGCACCTGCATCGAACAGCCTGCGGCCCCGGGGTGCTGATCTAGGCGATCTTCGAGCGGAGCGCCGCGATGTCGTCGTCGCTCAGCAGGGCGCGTGGGATCGCCGTCGCGACCGCCGTGTCGCGCACCTTGAGCAGCACGGCGTCTGTGCCGACCCGGATGCCCCGGAACGTGTCGTACGCGATGACCGAGCGCCGGTCGCCGCTGCCCATACGCAACACCTCGTCCTCGAGCGCCACCCACACGACGGTCTGCGGTGGCATCGCGGTGCGCACGGCGTGGCGGGCGCTGGAGACCGACATGACGACGGCACCGACGGCGAGCGCGATGATCAGCGGGGGCATCCATGCGGCGAAGCCGCCATCCTCCTGCCCGGCGGCGACGGGCCCCGACAGATTCAGGATGCTGACGACGAGCGCGGCAGCCAGCGCGACCCACATGACGATCGCGGTAGGGCGCGTGAGCGAGTAGATCGCCGCGTCGCGGGCCATCCGCCGCAGCAGTCTCTCGTCGGTCGTCAGCGAGCGTGGGGGCATCGTCCCATCCTCCCACGGAGCGTGTCCGGGACGGCTGCTCAGCCGATCGACATCGGCAGCGAGCGCCCGGACAGGCCGCGTCCTCGGCGAACGAGCGAGCGAGCGAGCTCGCGGATCGTCGAGGCAGCGGCATCCGTCGTCTCCGCGGTGACGATGGGAACGCCGATGTCGCCGCCTTCGCGGAGAGCGGGACTCAAAGGGATGGAGGCCAGAAGCGGCACGTCGTCCGTGCCTTCGGAGAGGGCTGCGGCGACCGCGGCACCCCCGCCGGAGCCGAACAGGTCGACCACCGTCCCGTCGGCCAGGGTGTAGGCGGCCATGTTTTCGATGACGCCGATCACCCGCTGCCCGGTCTGCCGGGCGACCAGCCCGCTGCGGATGGCGACATCGGATGCTGCGGCCTGCGGAGTCGTGACGACGAGGACCTCGGCGTGCGGCAGCAGCTGACCGATCGAGATCGCGATGTCGCCGGTGCCGGGAGGCATGTCGATGAGCAGCACGTCGAGGTCGCCGAAGAACACGTCCGTGAGGAACTGCGAGACCGTGCGGTGCAGCATCGGTCCGCGCCAGGCGACGACGGCCTCGCCATCGCGGAGGAACATGCCGATCGAGATCGTCTTCACTCCGTGCGCGACGGGAGGCAGCATGAGGTCGTCGATGCGCGTCGGCTGCGTCCCCGCGGGGATGCCGAGCAGCCCGGGGATCGAGAAGCCGTGCACGTCGGCGTCGACGAGCCCGACGGCGAGCCCCTGATCGGCGAGGGCGACGGCCAGGTTCGCGGTGACGGTGGACTTGCCCACGCCGCCTTTGCCGCTGGAGACCAGGATGACGCGGGTGAGCGAGTCGGGGCCGAAGGGCATCTGGCGCGGCGGACGGCCGTCGCGGAGCTTCTCGGTCAGCGCCTTGCGTTCGGTCGGCGTCATCACGCCCACCGACACCTCCACCGCTTCGATGCCGGGGACGGATGCCGCGGCCTGTCGCACATCCGACTCGATGCGTGCTGCTGCCGGGCAGCCGACGATCGTGAGGACGATGCCGACGTTCGCGCGATCGCCGTCCACTGCGATGTCGCGCACCATGTCGAGATCGCCGATCGGACGGCGCAGTTCCGGGTCCGTGACCGCGGCCACCGCGGCACGGACTCTGTCGACCGTCGTCATGACTCGGCGCCGCCCCGGGGCTTCTCGCCGGCAGGCTTCTCCTCGTCGGACTCGAGTTCAGCGAGCAACGTCTTCAGCTCCTGTCGCAGCACGTCGCGTGTGACGAGCTGCGTGTTGCGCTCCTCCAGCGCCATCCGCAACGCGACGATCTCGCGGGCGAGGTACTCGGTGTCAGCGAGGTTGCGCTCCGCGCGCTGGCGGTCCTGCTCGATCTGCACACGGTCGCGATCATCCTGCCGGTTCTGGGCGAGCAGGATCAGCGGCGCGGCGTACGAGGCCTGCAGCGACAGCATGAGGGTCAGCGCCGTGAAGCCGAGAGCCGCGTCATCGAATCGCAGGTGATCGGGCGTCAGCGTGTTCCACAGGATCCAGGCGACGCAGAACAGCGTGAGCATCAGCAGGAACGCCGGGGTTCCCATCGCGCGGGCGACCCATTCGGTGAAACGGCCGAAGCGATCGCGCGAAGTCGGACGAGCACGCGTCGTGCTTCGGCTGAGGGGTGTGCCGCGGCCGAGGGGCGCGTCCAGGCGGGGTGATGAGCGTGCCATCAGCGCACCTCCTTCACTGCGGATGCCGTGTCGTCCTCGTCGTGCGAACGCCAGTCGTCCGGAAGTAGATAGTCCAGCACGTCGTCGATGCTGATCGCCCCCACCAGGCGGTGCGCGGCGTCGATCACCGGAAGAGAGACCAGGTCGTAGCTCGCGAGCATGCGCGCCACCTCGGCGGCGGAGGCGGTGACGTGCACCGGCTCCAGGCTGTCATCGACGATCGCGCCCAGTCGTTCGTGGGGCGGGTAGCGCAGCATCCGCTGGAAATGCACCATGCCGAGCAGGCGACCGGTCGGGGTCTCGAACGGCGGAAGGGTGACGAAAACGGCGGCCGCCAGTGCCGGGTGGAGCTCGTGGCGGCGGATCAGCGCGAGCGCCTCGGCGACCGTCGCATCCGCCGAGAGGATGATCGGCTCGGGCGTCATCAGGCCACCGGCGGTGTCGGGACCGTAGCGCAGCAGCATCCGGACGTCTTCGGCCTCTTCCGGTTCCATCAGCGCGAGCAGCTGTTCGAGCCTGCCAGGGGGCAGCTGAGCGAGCAGGTCGGCCGCGTCGTCTGGCTCCATCTGATCGAGGATGTCGGCGGCGCGCTCATCGCCGAGCCGGTCGAGGATGTGCACCTGCTCGTCCTCGGGCATCTCCTCGAGCGCATCGGCGAGGCGGTCGTCGGACAGCTCCTCGGCGACCTCGATCATGCGCTGCTGCGGAAGGTCGAGAAGCGTGTTGGCGAGGTCCGCGGCATGCAGCTCCGAGTACGAGGCGACGAGCTGCTCGGCGGACTGCGACTCGCCCGGGGTGCGCTGTTCGGCGACCTCGCTCCAGCCTGCGAAGGTCGTGGGTCCCTTCGCGAAGGGCGATGCGCTGGTCTTCGGACGACGCAGGAACAGCTGGCTCACCGCCCACTCGCCGAGGCGGTTCGGCTCGATCGCGACATCCTCGATGACGGCGGTGCCGCTGCCGTCGACGAAGCTGACCCGCCGACCGAGGAGCTCGGCGAGCACACGCACCTCTCCGGCGCGCGGCGAGAAGCGACGCACGTTGATCAGACCGGTGGTGATGACCTGTCCGGCGCGGATCGACGTCACGCGTCCGATCGACAGGAAGACGTGTCGTCGGCCGGGAATCTCGACCACCAGGCCGATGACGCGGGGAGCACCGGAACTTCGGTACACGATGACGACATCACGGACTTTGCCGAGCCTGTCGCCGAGGGGGTCGAAGACGGCGCACCCGGCCAGGCGCGCGGCGAAAACCCTTTGTGTGCTCACCTGCCCAGCGTAGTGCGCGGGTCCTGGGGGCGCCGTGCGGGTTGTGCTCCCGGTCCGGCCATGGCAGGGCGTGGAAGAATAGCCGGATGAGCATGATGAACCGTCCTGTGAGCAGTACCGAGACCGGCGAGATCGTCGCGTCGACGCGTGACTACGAGAACGCCCAGAAGACGGTGTCGAAGCTGATCGCGGGGGAGGTGCCCGCGCGCGACATCGCCATCGTCGGTCAGAGCGTCCGCACCATCGAGCGCGTGACGGGCAAGCTCGGTTACGCCGCCGCCGCACGCTCCGGCGCGATCAACGGCGTGCTGCTCGGTCTCTTCCTCTCCGCGATCCTGGTGCTCGGCAATCCCGAGGTCCCGATCCAGCTGTTCGTCGGGTTCGTCTTCATCGGCGTGGCCCTCGGGATGCTGATGAGCCTGGTGACGTACGCGATCGTGCGCCGGCGCCGCGACTTCGCCAGCGTCACCCAGTTCGCCGCGGACCACTACGAGGTGACCGTGCTCGCCGCGTCGCTGTCGAAGGCCCGGCAGGTGCTCGGGTCCGCTCACGCGGCGCCCGTGCGTCCGCCGGTCAACCTGGACGAGCCGCCCCGGTACGGCGAGCGGATCCCGGCGGGTACTCCTGCTCCGGTACCTGCTCCCGAGCCTGCTGCGGACCCATCGCCGGAGCCCGCTGCGGAGCCGGTCGTGCCGCCGCGACCGGCTGATCCTGTCGCTCAGCCTGAAGACGGCACGCCCGAGCCGCCGAGGGCCGCTGCGGCAGGCGAACCCGGCGTCGCGACGAGTGTCGAGGGTCCGCAGGGCGACCTCCGATGAGTGCACAGGAACCGCAGGGTCCCGGCGAGTTCGCACCTCCGCCTCCGCCGGCGCCGCCCGCGCCTCCGGTTCGGTCCGCGCACGCTGCCGCTCCTGCCCCGTACGGCGCTCCGCCCGCCCCGGGATACCCGCCGCAGGGCTACCAGACTTCCGCGTATCCGGCTCCCGGGTATCCGACCGCGGGATATGGCGTGCCGGGGTATCCGGCGCCAGGGTACCCGCCCGCGGCGCCGCCACGCGGCCTGCTGCCGTGGGCCCTCGGGTTCCTGATCCTCCTCCCGATCCCGTTCTTCGGCGGCCTCGCCTCCGGGGTCGCGATGGCGGTGAGCGGCGGATCCTCGTGGCGCGTCGGCGGCCCCGCTCGTGAGAACGCACGAAACGCGCTGAACTGGGGCCTCACCTATGTGATGGTGTCGACGCTGCTGGTGATCCTGCATTTCGTGCTGCTGTTCACGCTGACCGCCGAGACTCCCACGTCGAGCTTCTATCCGCTCGGTATCCCGATCACCATCTACTTCGCGCTCTCGATCGTGCACCTCGTGCTGGTGATCATGGGCACGGTGCGTGCATCGTCGGGCAAGGTCATGCGGGTGCCGTTCGCCATCCCCTTCGTCCGCGCCTGATGGTCGAGATCGCCGTCGCGCTGCCGACCGGACCGACGACGGTCTCGGCCGACTGGTCCGCAGGCGACAACGGTGTCACGGTGATCGTCGCGCACGGCGCAGGGACCGGAAAGGATCACCCCTTCCTCACCGGGTTCACGGATGCGCTCCACGAGCTCGGCTTTTCGACCGTGCGCTTCAACTTTCCGTACGTCGAGCAGGGACGGCGGATGCCGGGCCCGGCGGCGCACGCCATCACCACCTGGAACGCCGTCGTGGCCTTTGCTCGAGCCGCCGATCCCGCCGCCTCGGTCTGGGCGACGGGGAAGTCCTACGGCGGCCGGATGGCGTCGATGGCGGTTGCCGAGGGCCTGGTCGTCGACGGTCTCGCCTACCTCGGCTACCCGCTTCACGCACCAGGCAAGCCGGAGAAGCCGCGGATCGAGCACCTTCCCTCCATCGGCGTGCCGCAGCTGTTCGTCGAGGGGACCAACGATCCCTTCATCCAGCCGATCTCTCAGTTCGAGGATGCCGTCGCGACCTGTCAGAACGCCGACGTCGTCTGGATCGAGGGCGGCGGGCACACGTTCGAGGTGAAGGGGCGCAAGCGCCCGGCATCCGATATCGGCGCCTCGCTGGCGCCGATCGTGGCGGAATTCGTCCAGCGCTGAGTGCGAGGATGACCGGGTGAGCTTCGAACGCATCGCCCTGATCTCCGACATCCACGGCAACCTGACGGCGCTCGACGCCGTGCTCGCCGACATCTCGGCTCGCGGCATCGAGCGCATCATCAACCTGGGTGACACCGCCGGGAAGGGCCCGCGGGGGGAGGATGCCGTCGCCCGTTGTCGTGAGGTGTGCGAGGTGAACGTCCGAGGCAACTGGGACGACTTCCTCCCCGGCATCCCCGACGACGGCCTGCCCGAGATGATCTGGTGGCGCGACGAACTGTCCGTCAGCAGCAGAGCGTGGCTCTCGGAGCTCCCGCTGAGCGTCGACCTCGAACTCAGCGGCCGCCGCATCCGGCTGTTCCATGCGTCGGCCGAGAGCCCGCATGTGCGCGTGCACTTCCATCACACTCCCGAGCAGTTCGCGGCGATGTTCGAGAACACCGAGATGACCGGGGATGGACCCACGCCCGATGTGGTCGGCTACGCGGACATCCACGACGCCTACATCCGATCCGTCGACGGCCGGACGCTGTTCAACGTCGGCAGCGTCGGCAACCCGCTCGACGAACCCACGCCGTCGTATGTGATCCTCGAGGGCGGAGCGACGGCATCCGTGCCCTTCAGCGTGCAGTTCGTGCGCGTGCCCTACGACGTCGAGGCCGAGATCGCCGTCGCCGACGCCCTCGGCATGCCCCTGCGCGACGTCTGGGCGGTCGAGCTGCGCACCGCGGTCTTCCGGGGAAGGCAGTAGTGAAGGGCATCCATCACGTCGAGATCTGGGTCGCCGATCTCGATGCAGTGGCCGGCGCTTGGGAGTGGCTGTTCGAGTCACTCGGCCTCGCCTGCACGGGGTCGTGGGATGGAGGGCGAACCTGGGATGCCCGCGGGGCATACGTGACGTTGACCACCTCGCCGAACCTGTCGGCGGTGGATCACGATCGGCGACGACCCGGAATGAACCACCTGGCGCTGTGGGGCGGATCGCCAGCAGAGGTCGACGCCGTGATCGCGTCGGCCCCGGTTCATGGGTGGCGTCCGCTCTACCAGGATCGCTATCCGCACGCCGGTGGAGCGGACCACTACGCCGGGTGGCTGGAGAACGCCGAAGGTTTCAAGGTCGAGATCGTGGCGGACTGACGGTGATTGATCGGGCCGGATCATGAATGCTCCTGTAGACGACCAGCCCGCCGCATTTCTGATCCAGCCGGGACCCTGCGGGGGCGCGGGTCAGATCGTGAAGACCGCGAGCTCCTCGTCCTCGAGAAGCCGTCGCATGGTCGAAAGGCCCAGAGCGCTCATCGGCGGATTCGACTCCTCGTAGTACCAGACCAGGCCCATGGCCTGCTGGAACGCCCACCCGGCGCCCCGCAGCCACTCGACGTCGTCCGCCCCGACACCTTCACTGACAATCCGTCGCCGCGGAGAATCGAAGAGGTGCCAGGCGGCTACGAGATCGAGCGCCCGGTCGGCGGGGCCGAAGCTCCCGGTATCCAGCACGCCGATGAGGCGATCCTCGCCGTCGCGTTCAGCGACCAGGAGATTGAACGGCGTCAGGTCGCGGTGGCTCATGACATCAGGTCCTGCGGTCGGAAGCACGCGTAGCGACGACCAGAGCGCGGCGGCGCGACGCGTGTCGAGAAGGTGTTCGCTCTTCGCCAGGCATTTCGCGACCCATTCGTCATGGTCGGGGAGGTGCCCGCCGCGACCGTTGCCGTCGAACACGCGCCCATTCTTCGGGATGACGCGCAGCGCCGTGATGAGCGTCACGAGATCGTGCGCGAGCTCCGTCGACGCGGCGTGCCCCTCGTGGTCGGGCACCTCGCCCTCGAGCCACGTCTGCACCGACCACGCCGAGGCGAAGTCAGCAGACGCTCTCGCCACACCGTACGACCGTGGTGCAGCGAACGGGCACGCGGCTGCGTACTCCGTCATAGCCTCGGCCTCGCCGCGAAGCTCCTCTTCTGAGGCGCCGAGAAGCGGGAAGCGCGCGACAAGCGCGTCACCCGCCCGGATGATCGTGTTCACCGTTCCGGACGTGCGCACCCGCTTCAGCGGCAGCGCGCCGAGCTCGGGGAACCGCCTGGCGATCAGCCGCGCCGCGAGGTCATCATCAAGCGGAAGCTCGCCTTCATGCATCGGGACGCGTCAGCCCTGCACGCGGGCGATCCATGCCTCGACCTCGTCGGCCGTGCGCGGGATGCCGGCCGACAGGTTCACCGGACCGTCCTCGGTCATCAGGATGTCGTCCTCGATTCGCACGCCGATCCCGCGCAGCTCAGCGGGCACGGTGAGGTCGTCGATCTGGAAGTAGAGGCCAGGCTCGATCGTGAAGACCATACCGGGGGCGAGGATGCCGTCGTAGTACATCTCCCGCCGCGCCTGCGCGCAGTCGTGCACATCGATCCCGAGATGGTGCGAGGTGCCGTGCACCATGTAGCGGCGGTGCTGGCCGCCCTTGTCCGCATCGAGGGCTTCCTCGGCGCTGACGGGCAGCAGGCCCCATTCGGCCGTGCGCGCGGCGATCACCGTCATCGCGGCCGCGTGCACATCACGGAACCGCACGCCGACCCGGGCGGCATCGAAGGCGGCATCCGCGGCCTCGCGCACGGTCTCGTAGACGCGGCGCTGCACCTCCGTGAACGTGCCTGACACGGGAAGCGTGCGGGTGATGTCGGCGGTGTACAGGCTGTCCGCCTCGACTCCTGCGTCAACCAGGATCAGGTCGCCGGGCACGACGCTGCCGTCGTTGCGGGTCCAGTGCAGGTAGCACGCGTGCGGCCCTGAGGCCGCGATCGTGTCGTACCCCTCGCCGTTGCCGTCCTCCCGCGCGCGACGGTGGAAGACGCCCTCGACGACGCGCTCGCCGCGAGCGTGATCGATCGCCTGCGGCAGCTCGTGGATGATGTCGTCGAAGCCCTTCGCGGTGATCTCCACCGCGCGACGCATCTCGGCGATCTCGAACTCGTCCTTGATCAGACGCAGCTCGGAGACGAAGCGGGTGAGGTCCTCGTCGTCGTCGAGCACGAGTTCGCCGTCTTGGGGCTGGTACTCGTGCAGGTGGTCTGTGTCGATCGCGAGATCGGCTGCGACGCCGGCGAGCGACGGGCGCGGCCCGATCCAGAACTCGCCCACCGTCGCATCGGCGTAGAACTCGGTGGTCGTGCGGTCGGCGCGCTCGCGGAAGTGGAGGGTGACATCGTGTCCGGCATCCGTCGGCTCGAAGACGAGGACCGAGTCGGGCTCGGCATCCGATGCCCAGCCGGTGAGGTGCGCGAACGCGGAATGCGCGCGGAAGACGTAGTCGGTGTCGTTGCTGCGCTGCTTCAGGGAGCCGGCCGGGAGCACGAGGCGCTTCCCGGGGAAGGCCGCCGAGACGGCCGCGCGGCGGATCGCCGCGAACGCCGCCTGCGCCCGCGGTGCCGGCAGGGTCTCCGGTCGCTCTGCCCACCCCTCGGAGATCGTGTCGAGGAAGCCCTGAGGGAACGGCTGCTTGCGATTCGTCGTGCTGTTCTCGACCGCCTCGGGCGTGGCCTCAGCGGGGATCTCTACGGCGGCTTCTGCGATCGTGTCGCGCTCTCCGGTACTCATCCCTCCAGTCTGTCATCTGGAGGAAGGACGCGGGAGATCAGCCGGCCGGCTCGAGCTGGACGACGAGCGCTCGGTGATCGCTGCCGCCGGCATCGTCCACCACGACGGATCCGGACGGCGTCCAGTTCGGCGATGTCATGACGTGGTCGATCGGCGCACCGGCAAGGGGAGGCAGTGAGCTCGGCCAAGTGCCGGAGAGACCGTTGCCCGTGCGCGTCGCGGCATCCCGGCAATAGCCGATGTCGCCGCCGTCCATGCCGAGCGGCGCCATGTGGTCGATCGTGGCGTTGAAGTCTCCCGCGAGGATGAAGTCGCCCTGGGGGCACTGATCGGCGATCCACTGCAGGTCGCTGCGCCACTGCTCCATCTCCTCCATGCGCGGTGCCACGGCGTGCACAGCGACGATGGTGGGACCTGCGCCGTCGATCGGCATCAGCACGGCACTGGGCACGGAGCCGGTGTTGCTCGTGCCGTCCTTCGACGACTCGATCACGGAGTATTCGCCGAGTTCGGGAGCGACGAGCACAGTGGTCTGCCACGATTGCGGACCGTCCGGCACGTCGGGGCGGAACTGCACATGGTGCACCCACATCGGATGCCCCTGCTCGCGCAGCATGAGGGCGATCTCCTGGCCGACGGCCTCGGTCGTCTCGGGAAGGGCCACGATGTCGGCGCCCTGATCGAGGATCTGCTGCGCGACCTGCGCGGCGGGCACCGCTTCGCCCGCCGTGTTCCAGGTGAGGACCCGCACGCTCTCCTCGGTCTTCTCCGGGAGGGCGGATGCCCCGAAACCGCGCGTCGCACCCACGAGGCCCACTGCTCCGGCTCCGAGCAGCGAGACGATGAGGACGGAGGCCGCGAATCCTCTCAGCGGACGCGCGAGCAACAGCAGAAGAGCGACCACGGCCACGACGAGGAATCCGCCCAGCACCAGCCCTCGCACCGCCACGAGCTGCGCGAACGGGTAGGTCTGCTCGAGATGGAAGAACTGAGGCCACACCACGACCGCCGTGGCGATCGCGAGCAGCACGGTGAAGAGGATCCCCAGTAGTCGAAGCATTCCGACAAGCCTAGAAGCGTCGGCTGTGAAGTTCCCGCCCCCCGCCTCGGTACGCTCGGAGGATGGCCATTCCGTCCCTCGGGTTCGCCGGTCCCGCCGACCTGCACCTGCACTCCAACCACTCCGATGGCACGGAGAGCCCTGCGGAGGTGGTCCGGCAGGCGCATGCGCACGGCGTGCGAACGGTGGCGCTCACGGATCACGACCGATCGACGGGGTGGGCCGAGGCGGGTGATGCGGCGGTCGCGCTCGGGATGACCTTCCTCCCCGGGATGGAGCTCTCCGCGAAGCACGAGTGGCGGAGCGTGCATGTCCTCGGCTACCTCTTCGATCCGACGGACGCGGCCCTGGTCGCCGAGACCGATCGCATCCGCGGGGACCGCATCGGCCGGGCCG
>JAESFY010000217.1_pt1 | contig 19652 bp, 15 predicted proteins | sample 9266201 | NCBI WGS metagenome assembly JAESFY01 (sample SAMN14515071, study PRJNA621656) | algae metagenome | isolation source: Nodosilinea sp. WJT8-NPBG4 and co-occurring heterotrophs from soil, lower... | place: USA: Pinto Basin, Colorado Desert, California | collected 2006-05-27 | reverse complement strand
GGGCGAAGCTGCGCAGCAAGGCCTTCCTCATCTCCACCGGCGTCCTGCTGCTCCTCGCCCTCGCCGGCATCGTGATCGGCGGCTTCGCGAGCAAGAACACCGATGCGATGCCCGTGGCCGTGACCTCTGAGACGGCATCCCTCGTGTCGGCCCTCCCCGCGGTCGAGGTCACCGAAGTGGCAGACCAGGCCGCCGCCGAAGAGCTCGTGCGCTCGGAGAAGGTCGACGCCGCGGTCCTCCCCGGTGACGGCCCCACGGGAGTCACGATCGTCGCCCTCAAGGACGCACCGACCAGCCTCGTGTCGGCGCTCTCGCAGGCGCCGGACGTCGAGATCCTCGAACCGGCGACGACGAACCCGCTGCTGCGATACTTCATCGCGATCGCTTTCGGCGCCGTCTTCATGGGGGCTGCGGCGACCTTCGGCGGCACGATCGCGCAGAGCGTGGTCGAGGAGAAGCAGACCCGCGTCGTCGAGATCCTGCTGTCGACCATCTCGGCCCGCACGCTGCTCGCCGGCAAGGTCATCGGCAACACGATCCTCGCGATGGGGCAGATCCTCGCCCTCGCCGCGGTCGCCACGATCGGTCTCATAGCGACAGGTCAACACGAGGTGCTGTCGACCCTCGGCGCCCCGATCATCTGGTTCGCGGTGTTCTTCCTGTTCGGGTTCATCCTGCTCGCCGCCCTGTTCGCCGCGGCGGCGTCGATGGTGTCGCGTCAGGAGGACATCGGCTCGACCACGACCCCGATCACGATGCTGATCATGGCACCGTACGTGCTGGTCATCCTCTTCAACGACAACCCGCTGGTGCTGACGATCATGTCGTACGTGCCGTTCTCCGCTCCGGTCGGCATGCCCATGCGGCTGTTCGTCGGCGAGGCGCAGTGGTGGGAGCCGCTGCTCAGCCTCGTGATCCTGCTCGCGAGCTGCGTCGCGGCGATCATGATCGGCGCGAAGATCTACGAGAACTCGCTGCTCCGCATGGGTTCCCGGGTGAAGCTGGGCGAGGCCATGCGCGGCTGATCGGTCACTCCCCCGCTCTTCACGGGCACAACTTCGGATGCCGCGGCTGACACGCCGCGGCATCCGTCGTCTGTGGCGGCGTGTCCGGCCGCGGCTCCGAAGTTGTGCTCGGTCTGGGAGGGAGGCTAGGGGGCCGGGTCAGGGCCAGGCCCGGACCAGATCAGGCCAGGAGGCCAGGAGGCGGGTGCCGGCCGCGTCAGATCAGGCCGTCCGACAGGGCGGTGGGGTTGCCGAACCGGTGGTTGGTGATCGACACGGCCTGCTCATGCAGGAACGGCAGCATCTCGACGCGTCCGGCACCCGTGACGGCGTGCGACCAGACGGCGACATCGGGCGTGCCGCCGAGCGCCTCGAACAGCGCCGACGCGTCGCCGCCGACCAGGCGAACGCGCTGCCAGCTGTGCTCGGCCTTCGCCGCGGCCTTCGCGTAGCGCTTGACCCAGGCGGCGTCGTTCTCGAGCTTGGGGGCGACGCCCTGAGCACGCAGCGCCTTCTCAACCCGCGAGGGCAGCGCGGATGCCGACACGGTGAACGGGCTGCCGCTGCGCAGAGCCGCGGCGATCACGCGGATGCCGTCAGCGAGCGGAGCGCCCTCGGCGATGCGCACGTCGACCGCGACCGGGCGGTACCGGAACACGTTGCGCTCGACGCCGAGGCCGGACTTGTCGCTGACGGTGCCGAACTCGTCGACCCAAGCGCGCTCGTCGGAGGCGGCGGCGCGGTGCAGCCACTCGATCTCGACGGCGCCGAGGTCGGAGCCGGCCGCGCTGAGCACCGCGTCGACCGACGCGTTCACAGCGGCACCGGGTGCCGCGGCGGGGAGCTCGGCCGCGACCCACTCGCCGAGGCCGAACAGGTAGTTCGGTCCACCGGCCTTGGCACCGGCGCCGACGGCGGAGCGCTTCCAGCCACCGAAGGGCTGGCGCTGAACGATCGCTCCCGTGATGCCGCGGTTGACGTAGAGGTTGCCGGCCTCGACACTGTCGAGCCAGGTGGCGACCTCGTCGGAGTCGAGCGAGTGGATGCCGGCGGTGAGGCCGTAGTCCACCGCGTTCTGCAGACGGATCGCCTCGTCGAGGTCCTTGGCGCGCATGATGCCGAGCACCGGTCCGAAGAACTCGGTGAGGTGCGTCGTCGAACCGGGGGCGACGCCGATCTTGACGCCGGGCGTCCACTGCTTGCCCTCGTCGTCGAGCTTCTTCGGCTCGACGAGCCAGCGCTCGCCCTTCTCGAGGGTCGTCAGAGCAGTGAGCAACTTGCCGTTCGCCGGCTCGATGATCGGCCCCATCTGCGTGGCCGGGTCTTCGGGCAGTCCGACACGCATCGAGGTGACCGCATCGATGAGCTGGCGCTCGAACCGCTGCGAGTCTGCCACCGAGCCGACGAGGATCGCGAGCGACGCGGCCGAGCACTTCTGCCCCGCATGACCGAAGGCGCTGCGGGCCACATCGGCGGCCGCGAGGTCGAGGTCGGCCGACGGAGTGACGATGATCGCGTTCTTGCCGCTCGTCTCGGCGAGCAGCGGCAGGTCGGAGCGGAACGAGCGGAACAGCTGAGCCGTCTCGTACGCGCCGGTGAGGATCACACGGTCGACCTCGGGGCTGGCGACGAGGCGGGTGCCGAGGTCGCGGTTCGCGAGGTCGACCAGTGCGAGAAGGTCGCGCGGAACGCCCGCGGCCCACAGCGCCTCGACCATGACCGCGCCGCAGCGCTGCGTCAGCTTGGCCGGCTTGATGATCACGCCTGAGCCAGAGGCGAGACCCGCGAGCACACCACCGGCGGGGATCGCGACCGGGAAGTTCCACGGCGGGGTGACGACGGTCACCTTCGACGGCACGAACTCGGCGCCGGAGATGTTCTCCAGGTCTAGGGCGCGCTCGGCGTAGTAGTGCGCGAAGTCGATCGCCTCCGAGACCTCGGGATCGGCCTCTGCGATGGTCTTGCCCGCCTCGTGCGCCATGATCTCGATCAGCTGGCCACGTCGGGCGGCCAGCTCGTCGCCCGCGCGGTGCAGCACGGCGGCGCGCTCGGCGGCCGGAAGGGCTGCCCATCGGGCGGCCGCGGCGGATGCGGTGGCGAAGATCCCGTCGAGCTCGTCGGTCGTCTCGACCTTGGCCAGAGCGATCGAGTCGAGACCCAGCGTCGAATTCACCGAGCGCTGCAGGATCTCACGGCCCCACGTGCGGTTCACGGCGATCGCCGGGTCGCTGTCGGGCTGGTTCTCGAAGCCGGTCGTGATGGCCTCGCCTGCACCGGCGGCTGCCTCGGCCGCGCGGTCCTGCACGCGGTTCGACGACGGCACCGAGCGGTCGGCTTCGAGGCCGGCGAGCGAACGCTCGAAGCGCTCGCGCTCGCGGGTGAGCAGCGCGGGGTCTGAGGCCAGCTCGAACACGGCAGACATGAAGTTCTCGGGGCTGGCGTTCTCTTCGAGGCGGCGCACGAGGTATGCGATGGCCACGTCGAACTCCGCCGGGTTCACCACGGGTGTGTAGAGCAGCAGCTGGCCGACGTCCTTGCGGACAGCCTCTGCCTGTCCCGTCGCCATGCCGAGGAGCATCTCGTACTCGACGGCATCGGTCACGCCGCGCGCCTGCGCGAGCAGCCAGGTGTATGCGATGTCGAAGAGGTTGTGCCCCGCGACGCCGATGCGCACGGCATCCAGTCGCTGCGGCGTCATCGCCCAGTCGAGCACGCACTTGTAGTTGGTGTCGGAGTCCTGCTTGGTGCCGTAGGTGGCCAGCGGCCAGCCGTGCACCTTCGAGTCGACCTCTTCCATCGCCAGGTTCGCGCCCTTGACGACGCGGACCTTGATCGCCGCCCCGCCCTTCGCGCGGCGGGCGGCAGCCCATTCCTGCAGCTGCTGCATCGCGCCGAGCGCGTCGGGCAGATAGGCCTGCAGCACGATGCCGGCCTCGAGGTTCTCGAGACCCGGCTGGTCCAGGATGCTGGTGAACGCCGCGATCGTCAGGTCGAGGTCGCGGAACTCCTCCATGTCGAGGTTGATGAACTTCGTCTTGCCTGCGGCCTCCGAGGTCGCCGCGAGCTCGTAGAGCGGGGTGAGCTTCTCGACGACGTCGGCCACGGCCTCGTCGAACGACCACATCGACAGCTGGCTGACGACGCTCGAGACCTTGATCGACACGTAGTCGACGTCCTTGCGGGCGAGGAAGTCGTAGGTACCCTGCAGGCGACGGCCGGCCTCGCGCTCACCGAGCACGGCCTCGCCGAGCAGGTTGAGGTTCAGACGGTTGCCGCTCTTGCGCAGCTTCGCGATCGCGGGGCCCAGCTTCGAGGGGGTCGCGTCGAGCACGAGGTGTCCGACCATCGCGCGCAGCACACGGCGCGAGATCGGCACGACGACGCCGGGAAGCTTCGGCGCCCAGAAGCCGCCCGTCTTGATCGCGGCACGCAGGTATCCGGGCAGCAGCGAGGGAGTGATCTCCGAGAGGTCGGCGAGCGCGCGGCCGGCGACGCTGAGGTCTTCGGGGCGCATGACGCCATCGACGAAGCCGACGGTGAAGGCGAGTCCGTTGGGGTCCTTGAGGACTTCGGCGAGACGCTGAGCGGCCGGTTCGACGGGGTGGGTCTCGCTCTCGGCGAGCCAGCGCTGCACGAGGGCGGCGACGTCTTCGGTGCGGGGCGCGGTGTCGGGGGTGGTGGTGTCGGCGGCGACGGTCATCGGGGAACCTTCCAGGGGGATCGCACACCCGGGTACGTGTGCGGCTCGATCATTGTCAGCCTCCCGGCTAGGCTACGTCTATCAACCGATTCGAGTGCATTCCGTTCGGTCTGAGTGAACGGTCAACAAGGCGCGAAAGGAGCTCCGGATGCTCGACATCAATCGCCTGCGGATGCTGGTCGAGCTGTCCCGCCGCGGCACGCTCTCAGCCGTCGCCGATGCGCTGTCGTACAGCAAGGCATCCGTGTCGCAGCAGCTCAGTGCGCTCGAACGAGACGTCGGCGTCCCGCTGCTCCGCCGCGTCGGGCGCGGCGTGCAGTTCACCCCTCAGGGCAACGTGCTCGTGGCAGAGGCCATCGGCATCCTCGATCAGCTCGAGCACGCCGAGGTCGCTGTCGCCGAATCGCTGACCGAGGTGACCGGAACGGTGCACATCGCCGTCTTCCAGTCCACGGCGCACTCCCTGCTGCCGGGTGCGCTCAACGCGCTGCGCGAGCAGCATCCGGCCCTCCGCGTCGAGGTGACCGAGAGCGACCCCGAGACCGGACTCGTGGGCGTCTCGAGCCGCGACTTCGACCTGATCCTCGCCGAGCAGTACCCCGGGCGCACACGTCCGATCCATGTCGACCTCGACAGGATGGTGCTCGTGCACGACTCGATCGCGCTGGCCCGGCACCCGGGCACGCCGGAGACAGGGGATGCCACAGCTGACGATGCCACAGCGGCGCTGTGGTCGACGAGAGACAAGCCCTGGGTGCTCGAACCGGCGGGCACGGCGTCACGAGCCTGGGCCGAGCAGCTGTGCCGCACGGCCGGCTTCGAACCCGATGTGCGCTTCGAGGTCGCCGACCTCACCGCGCATGTGCGTCTGATCCGCGCCGGTCTCGCCGTCGGCCTCCTTCCCGAGCTGGTGTGGGCCGGAGAGGCGCCGACCGTCGCCCTCACACCGCTGCCCGACGAGCCGCGTCGGGAGATCTTCTCGTCGGCGCGGCGCGTATCGGCCGCAGCCCCGTCGATCCGGGCCGTGCGACGCGCGCTGGCCTCTGCCGCATCCCGCAACCTGCTGGACTGAGCCGCCGATATCGCCGAGTCCTCCGCGTCACGCAACGTCATCGGGAATATGCATTCACATGCATCTGTTGAGACCCTCGTACCCGGACGAAGGAGTCCGACCGACTCCTTTCTGAAAGGCACTTCTGTGAGCACTCCCCTGATCGACCGCACCGCCCCCACCGAGCACCCCGTCCTCGACGTCCTCGCCGGGCGCTGGAGCCCCCGCGCCTACGACGCGCAGAACTCGATCGACGAGACGAAGCTCGCCACGGCCCTCGAGGCAGCGCGCTGGAGCCCCTCCGCGAACAACTCCCAGCCGTGGCGCTTCATCGTCGCCCGCCGGGGCACGGCTCTGCACGCCCAGGTCGTCGACTCGCTGATGGGGTTCAACCAGACATGGGCAGGCAACGCCGCCGCGCTCGTCGTCGCGATCGCTGAGACCGCGACGGCGGACGGCACCCCGATCACTCACGCGTTCTACGACCTCGGCCAGGCCGTCGCGCACTTCTCGGTGCAGGCGCACCACGACGGACTCGTCGTGCACCAGATGAGCGGCTTCGACGCCTCGGTCGTGCGCGAGTTCGCCGACCTCGACGAGCGCTTCGTGCCCGCCACCGTCTTCGCCGTGGGCGAGTTCGGCGACGTCGAGACGCTTCCCGAGGTCCTCCAGGAGCGCGAGGTCGCCCCGCGCGTGCGTCGCCCGATCGCCGAGACGGTCATCCTCAGCGCCTGACACTCGGTCGTACACGAAGGGCGTCGTCCGATATACGGGCGGCGCCCTTCTGCGTGGCGTCCGCGCGCGACCTAGAATCGTCCGCATGGCGATTCAGCGAAGGATCAAATCGGTCGAGCAGTCGATGGCCGAGACGCACGATGAGAAACGCTCGCTGAAGCGCTCACTCGGCGTCTGGGACCTGGCGGTCATGGGCGTCGCGGTGGCGGTCGGCGCCGGCATCTTCTCCGTGGGCGCAGAGGCCTCAGCCCGACACGCGGGTCCCGCCGTGATCGTCTCGTTCATCATCGCGGCGGCCGTCTGCGGGCTGGCGATCCTCTGCTACGCCGAGTTCGCGTCGTCCATCCCGGTCGCCGGCTCGGCCTACACGTTCACCTACTCGACCCTCGGCGAGTTCCTCGCGTGGATCATCGGCTGGGACCTCATCCTCGAGATGCTGATGGCATCGGCCGTGATCGCGAAGTACTGGGGCGTCTATCTCGGCGACGCCGTCTCGCTCTTCGACCTCGAGATCCCGATGACCCTGCACCTCGGTCCCCTCGCATTCGACTGGGGGCCCGTCGTCATCGTGGCGATCTTCACGGTGCTGCTCGCGTTGGGCACCCAGCTGTCGAGCCGCGTGAACAGCGTCTTCACGGTCATCAAGGTCGCCATCGTGCTGTTCGTGATCGTCGTCGGCTTCTTCTTCGTGAACGGCGCCAACTACACCCCGTTCGTCCCGCCTGCCGAGTCGGGTGCCGCGTCCGAGAGCGCGTGGACCCAATCGCTGTTCTCGTTCATGACCGGCTCCGACCCGACGATGTACGGTGTCTTCGGCATCCTGAGCGGCGCGGCGCTCGTGTTCTTCGCGTTCATCGGCTTCGATGTGGTGGCCACCAGCGCCGAGGAGACGAAGGACCCCAAGCGCACCGTGCCGCGCGGCATCATCCTCGGCCTCATCATCGTGACCGTGCTCTACGTGATGGTCGCGATCGTCATCACCGGAATGGTCTCGTACACCGAGCTCGCGAAGCTCGACGAGCCGTCGCTGGCGAGCGCGTTCGAGCTGGTCGGCGCGACGTGGGCCGCGCAGGTCATCGCGATCGGCAGCCTCGTCGGACTCACCACGGTCGTGATGGTGCTGCTCATGGGGCTCGCCCGCGTCGTGTTCGCGATGAGCCGCGACGGACTGCTGCCCCGCTCGCTGAGCGTGACGGATGCCAAGCGCGGCACGCCCATCCGCATCCAGCTGATCGTCGGCGTGATCATCGCGATCATCGCGGGCTTCACGGACGTGCAGGTCCTCGGCGACATGATCAACATCGGCACGCTGTCGGCATTCGTGCTCGTGAGCATCGGCGTACCGATCCTGCGCAAGAGCCGCCCCGACCTCGAGCGTCCGTTCACCGTGCCGCTGTCGCCGTGGCTGCCGTGGATCTCCGCACTCGCCTGCTTCTGGCTGATGCTCAACCTCAGCACCGAGACCTGGCTCCGTTTCGCGATCTGGCTGGCCCTGGGTCTCGTGATCTACTTCGCATACTCGCGTCGCCACTCGCTGATCGGCCAGGAGCTCGCGAAGGAGACGATCGCGAGCCGCGCAACGCGGATCTAGCGCACGCGCGAACACAGACGAAGAGGGGCGGATGCCGCAGCATCCGCCCCTCTGTCGATTCCAGGATCAGTCGTCGAGCAGCTCGGCCTCGATCACGTCGTCATCGGAATCGGGCCCGAGGTCGGGCTCCGGCTCCGGAGAGGTCGACGTGAGCACCAGCCCCGCACCGTCTACCGCGACATCGACCCTCACCAGGTCGCCGTCGTGCACGCCGCCGGAGAGCAGCGCGGTGGCGAGCTTGTTCTGCACCTCGGTCTGGATGAGGCGGCGCAGCGGGCGAGCTCCGAACATCGGGTCGTAGCCGCGCTCGGCGAGCCACGATCGGGCATCGGGCGTGACCGCCAGCGTGAGCCGACGATCGCGCAGCCGGTCGTGCAGCTGATCGATCGACAGCTCGACGATCTGGGCCAGGTCGTCTTGACTGAGCGCCGAGAACATCACGATGTCGTCGAGTCGGTTGAGGAACTCGGGGCGGAAAGCCTGATGCACGAGAGCCATCACCTGCTCGCGCTTCTCATCGGGCGACAGCGTCGGGTCGATGAGGATCGGCGAGCCGAGGTTCGAGGTCAGGATCAGGATGACGTTCGTGAAGTCGACCGTTCGGCCCTGGCCGTCGGTCAGACGGCCGTCGTCGAGAACCTGCAGCAGCACGTCGAAGACCTCGGGGTGCGCTTTCTCGACCTCATCGAGCAGCACGACGCTGTACGGCCGCCGTCGCACGGCCTCGGTCAGTTGACCGCCCTGCTCGTAGCCGACGTACCCGGGAGGGGCGCCGACGAGCCGCGAGACCGAGTGCTTCTCGCCATACTCCGACATGTCGATGCGCACCATGGCGCGCTCGTCGTCGAACAGGAAGTCGGCCAGGGCCTTCGCCAGCTCGGTCTTGCCGACGCCGGTCGGCCCGAGGAACAGGAACGAACCCGTCGGGCGGCCAGGGTCGCTGATGCCGGCACGCGAACGGCGGACTGCATCGGACACCGCCTTGACGGCATCCTTCTGCCCGATGAGACGCTTGCCGAGCTCGGACTCGAGGTGCAGCAGCCGCTCGCTCTCGCCCTGCAGCAGCCGGCCGACGGGGATGCCGGTCCACGCGGCGATCACGGCGGCGATGTCCTCGTCGGTGACCTGCTCGTTGACCATGCGCCCCTCGGTCGAGACCGTGGCCTCGGCCTGCTCAGCCTCGGCGATGTCGCGTTCGAGGCGCTTGATCGTCTCGTATTCGAGCTTCGAGGCCCGGGTGTAGTCGGCCTCTCGCATGGCGAGGTCGCGCTGCGTGATGGCGTCGTCGAGCTGCTTCTTGAGGTCGCCGACCCGGTTCAGCCCCTGGCGCTCACGCGCCCAGCGGGCCTCGAGCTCGGCCAGCTGGGCCTCCATGCCCACGAGCTGCTCGCGCAGAGCAGCGAGTCGCTCCTTCGACGCGGCATCCTTCTCGCGCTTGAGAGCGAGCTCTTCGAGCTTCATGCGGTCGACCTGCCGCTTGAGCTGGTCGATCTCGACCGGCGACGAGTCGATCTCCATCTTGAGCCGCGACATCGATTCGTCGATCAGGTCGATCGCCTTGTCGGGGAGCTGGCGGGCGGGCAGGTACCGGTTCGACAGTGCGGCCGCGGCGACCAGAGCGCTGTCGGCGATCGTGACCCCGTGGTGCGCCTCATAGCGCCCCTTGAGGCCGCGGAGGATCGCGATCGTGTCTTCGACCGTGGGCTCGCCCACGTAGACCTGCTGGAAGCGGCGCTCGAGAGCGGCATCCTTCTCGATGAACTCGCGGTACTCGTTGAGAGTCGTCGCGCCGATCAGACGCAGCTCACCCCTGGCGAGCATGGGCTTGAGCATGTTCGACGCGGCCACCGAGCCTTCGCCGCCTCCAGCGCCCATCAGCACGTGCAGCTCGTCGATGAAGGTGATGATCTGCCCGTCGGATTCGGTGATCTCCTTGAGCACGCTCTTCAGCCGCTCTTCGAACTGCCCGCGGTACATGGCCCCGGCGACGAGGGCTGAGATGTCGAGTGACACGAGCTCCTTGTCCTTGAGCGACTCGGCGACGTCGCCTGCGACGATGCGCTGCGCGAGCCCTTCGACGACAGCCGTCTTGCCGACGCCGGGCTCGCCGATCAGCACGGGGTTGTTCTTCGTGCGACGGGTGAGCACCTGGCTGACTCGACGGATCTCGCTGTCTCGACCGATCACGGGGTCGAGCTTGCCCTGTCGGGCGCGGTCGGTGAGATTGATCCCGAACTGCTCGAGCGCGGACTGCTGGTCATCGTTCTGGGGACTGCTCTGCGGGCCTGGCATGTGCTCCTCCTGGGAAGACTCCTTCTGATCGGCATCCACAAAGTTGAGTGGACATGACTCAAGTTTAGCGCATTCTGCGCGCCGCATCCAGGATCACTCGTGCGACCTCGCGCTTCGACCCCGCAGCGGATGCCACGATCTCGCCCCCCTCGCCGACGATCTCGACCGCGTTGTCGCGCTTCTCGAAGCCGTGAGCCGCATTCGCGAGGTTGACGGCGAGCAGGTCGACGCCCTTCCGCTCCCGCTTGCGGCGAGCGCGTTCCCGGCGCTCGGCCGGATCCTCCGAGGTCTCGGCCGCGAAGGCAACGATCGTCTGACCGTGCGGCGCACGACCATCGGCGCGCGATGCGGCAAGGGCGGCGACCACGTCTTCGTTCTCGACCAGATCGACATGCGTCAGCACACCCTGCTCCTTGGTGAGCTTGTGCTCCGACACCGCCGCAGGGCGGTAGTCGGCGACCGCCGCGGCCATGATCACGATGTCAGCGGCCAGCGCGACCTCCTTCATCGCGTCGGCGAGCTCTGCTGCGGTCCCGACCGGGACGACCCGGATGGACGGATGCCGAGCATCGGCCAGCACATCGGCGGAGATGTTCGCGGCGACCACCGTCACGTCTGCGCCGCGCACGGCGGCATCCGCGGCGAGCGCGATGCCCTGCCGACCACTCGACCGGTTGCCCAGGAAGCGCACGGGGTCGATGGGTTCTCTGGTGCCACCCGCAGAGACGACCACTCGAAGCCCTTCGAGATCGCGCGGCGCGAGCAGGCCGAGGGCCGCCTCGAAGATCTGCTCCGGCTCCGACATGCGGCCGGGCCCGCTGTCGCCGCCGGCGAGTTCTCCGTCCGAGGGGCCGACGAGGTGCACCCCCCGGGATCTCAGCGTCGCAATGTTCGCCTGGGTGGCGGCGTTGCGCCACATCTCGGCGTGCATGGCGGGCGCGAGCAGCACGGGAGCCTCGGTGGCGAGCAGCGTGGTGCCGAGCAGGTCGTCGGCGATGCCCGCGGTGATCTTCGCGATCGAGTTCGCAGTCGCAGGGGCGACGATCACGAGATCGGCGCCCTGGCCCAGAGCCACGTGGCGCACCCGGGCGACGTCGTCGTGCACGCTCGTCGTGACGGGGTGCCGACTGAGCGCCTCCCAGGTGGGGGTGCCGACGAATCGCAGCGCGTCCTCGGTCGGAACGACGGTGACGTCGTGCCCAGCCTTGGTCAGCAGACGCACCAGGTGCACTGTCTTGTATGCGGCGATGCCACCCGTAACCCCGACGACGATGTTCACGGTTCGATTCTGCCCCAGCATCCGACGTCGTGGGCCCGAGCGTGCGACGCACTTCTAGACTGGATCCCGTGTGCACCGTGGTGATCGATGTGGCCGGCCCCGAGACCTCGCGGCTGCTCGCGGTGCGAGACGAAGACCCCCAGCGCGAGTGGGATGCCCTCGGCGAATGGTGGCCCGACGCCTACCCTGGGGTCGCGGGCATCCGTGACCGGCGGGCAGGCGGAGCCTGGCTCGCGGTGAACGCCGCCGAGAGACGACTCGCGGTGCTGCTGAACCGCGCCGACGTCGTCGACCTCGCAGCAGACGCCGCCGTGTCGCGCGGTTCGCTCGCCCTGGAATCGGTGATGGGGCGCTCCCCGGTCGCTCCGCGATCGATGCACGGCTTCAATCTGCTCGAGGTGCGGCCGGAAGGCGCGCGCGTGCTGAGCTGGGACGGCGTCGAGCTGCGGGGGACATCGCTCGCAGGCGGCATCCACATGATCGCGCACGATGACCTCGACGACCTCGGCACTCCGCGCATCGCCGCCTGGTTGCCCGAGTTCCGCGCTCTCGGCGCGACCGACGACAGTCTCGACTGGACCGGTGAGTGGACCTCCCTGCTCGCCTCTTCTGCGCGACTCGCTCCCGAGGACGATCGGGCGATCATCCGCGACAACCGTCCGCATGGCTATCCCACCCAGTCGCTGCTGTACTGCACCGCGTCGGTCACACCCGACGGGGTCGAGGTCGACTATCGCGCGCTCCCGAGCCCCGGTCACTGGGACCACTGAGCGCGCCACGGGTCGCCCGAGCGCTCAGGCCGCCGACGACTCCGAGTCATCGGCGCACGAGAAGCGCGCGCGGTAGGCCGTCGGGGTGGTGCCGAGCACCCGTGAGAAGTTCTGCCGCAGCACGGCGGCCGACCCGAAGCCGCACTCGTCTGCGATCTGCTCGAGTGACAGATCGCTGCGCTCGAGCATCCGCTGAGCGTGCAGCACGCGCTGACGCGCGAGCCAGGCTGCGGGGGTCGCGCCGTACTCCGCCTTGAATCGGCGGGCGAAGGTGCGGGGGGACATGAGCGCACGGGCTGCGAGCTGATCGACACCCAGGTCGTCGCGGAGGTGCTCGACGGCCCAATCGGCGACGGCAGCGAGCGAGTCGTTCTGGGCGACGGGGATCGGACGGTCGATGAACTGCGCCTGGCCGCCGTCACGCTGAGGCGGGACGACCATGCGGCGGGCGATGCGATTGGTGAGCTCGGCACCGAGCTCGATCCGCAGCAGGTGCAGGCAGGCGTCGATGCCGGCTGCCGTGCCGGCGCTCGTGATGATCCGGTCATCCTGCACGAAGAGAACGTCGGGGTCGATGTCGATCTCGGGATACATCTCGGCCATCACCTCGGAGTACATCCAGTGGGTGGTCGCGCGACGCCCGTCGAGCACCCCGGCGGCACCGAGGATGAACGATCCGCTGCAGATGGTCAGCACCCAGGCGCCCCGCGCCACCGCGTCTCGTGCGACATCGAGGAGCAGCGGATCGATCTGCGTCCAGTATTCGCGAGGCACAGGGCAGAGGATGACGAGGTCTGCCTCGTAGGCGAAGGACAGATCGTGCTCGACGTTGATCGAGAAACCCAGCTTCGACTTCACGACGCCCGGACGCGGCGCGATGACCCGGAAGTCGAAGTTGGGCACACCGTCGTTCGACCGGTCGAGACCGAAGGCCTCACACGCGAGACCGAATTCGAACGGCGCGAATCCGTCTTGGATGACACAGGCGACGGTCTTCATCATGGCTTTCTCCCGGTTTGGCAGTTTTCCTACGTGCAGAGTCTATTCTGCCACTCGTGGCAGATCAACAGTGATCGTAGCCTTTCTGCCATGTTCATCATCATCGCACTCATCGCCCTCGCCGTGTGGGCCCTCGTCGCCACGGTCATCGAACTCCGCCGCGACGGACACCGACGCGTTCCCACCGACTGGGCACGCGTCGCCGAACGCGACGCCCTCGACCGGGCGGAGACCGGACACGTCTATCGCTGAGCCGGGGAGAGGAATCTCCCCCATCCGACGACGCACGCGGCTACGCTCATGAGCATGAGCGAGCCTCAGCAGCCTCCCGCGCAGCCATACGGAACTCCCCCGCAGTACCCGGGCTCGCAGCAGCCGGGCCCGCAGCACCCGGCGCAGCAGCCGCAGCAAGGGCAGCCGCAGCAAGGGCAGCCGCAGCAAGGGCAGCCGCAGGCGCCCTATCAGGGGCAGCCGCAGCCGCCCTATCAGGGGCAGCCGCAGCCGCCCTACCAAGGGCAGCCCGGACAGGGAGAGCCCGGACAGGGACAGCCGTATCCGGCGCCGCAGCGTCCGAACTCCCCGGGAGCTGGACTCGGTCGGGTCGCCTTCCTCCTCGCCCTGGTCTCGCTCGCGATCGGCCTCCTCGTCACGCTGTCCTATCCGCTGATGTACCGGATGATGGGCGATCCCTCAGCCGTCGGCGCCTTCGGAGCGATCGGCAACGGACTCGTGCTGGTCGTCGCGGTGGTCGGGCTCATCCTCGGACTGATGTCGGTGCGTCGGCCCGGGCCGCAGATCCTCGCGGGCATCGCGATCGGCATCACTGCGTCGCAGCTCGTCGGAATCGTCGTCTCGTGGGTGTCGAATCTCTTCTACGCGTTTTCGTTCTGATCGTCAGGAGAATCGATGAGCGACCAGCAGCAGAACCCAGGCCAGCCCCACCCGCAACCGGGCCAGCCGTACGCGCAGCCCGGCCAACCGTACGCGCAGCCCGGCCAGCCTCACGCCCAGCCAGGCCAGCCGTACGCGCAGCCCGGCCAGCCCCACGCGCAGCCCGGCCAGCCCCACGCCCAACCAGGCCAGCCCGACGCGCAACCAGGCCAGCCCTACGCGCAACCAGGCCAGCCCTTTGGAGTCGCGGCGCCGCCCTATGCACCGGGCCAGGCGACCCCACCGCGCTCTGGAAGCCTCGGCCGCACGGCTCTGGTCATCGCCGCGAGCGCCGTGGCGATCGGGCTGCTCTGGCAGCTCGTCACGCCGTTCATGTACGCGAGCGTCGGCTTCGGCGTCATCGACGTGCTGTCCAACCTCGTGAACCTGGTCGTGGTGGCAGGCGCAGGTGTTGCCCTGGTGCTCGGAATCGTCGCGCTGCGACGCCCGGCGCCTCACCTTCTCGCGGCGATCGCGATCGGTGTGGGCGGCAGCACGGTCATCGGCACCCTCGTCGCGTGGGTGTCGAACGTGTTCTACTACTTCGGGTTCTGAGCCCGGGATTCAGCCGCGAGCACGCGCTCGTAGACCTCGATCATCGCCGCGGTGCGCGATGACTGCCGGAACGACTCCGAGACTTCGCGCATCGGGTGCGGTGCGATGCCAGCGGCGATGTCGGATGCCGCGCGGCGCAGCGTCTCGACGAGACCCGCCCGGCGCTGCTCCTCGGTGCCGGCCGCCCCTGGAACGGCCCAGAGGCCGCCACCGAGCTCGGCGGCGATGTCGGGGTCACTGATCACCGACGGCGTGCCGAGGGTGGCCGCCTCGAACGGCGTCATACCCTGCGTCTCGAAGCCGATCGAGGTCTGCACGAGCGCGTCGGCGGCGGCTATGCGGGCGAGAGTGTCGGCATAGCTGAGCTTGCCCGCGAAGTGCACGTTCGACAGGCCCGACACGATCTTCTCCGCGGCGGCGCGCTGGGCGCCGCCGCCGATGATCTCGAGCTCGGCGTCGACTCCCGATTCGACGAAGGCCTCGAGGAAGGGCAGCAGCCGCTTCTCGGGACTCATACGTCCGAGCCAGACGAAGCGGGGGCGGCCCGGTTCACGCTCGGTGGGAGCGGCGGCGAGGGTCGCCTCTCGCACGTCGTCGTCGATGCCGTTCCAGACCACGTCGACAGGACGGAAGACCCAGTGCTCTTCGAGCCGTCGTGCGAAGTGGGTCGACGGCGCCGTCACGGCTGATGCTCCGCCGGCGATCCCGCTCAGGAACGCCCAGCCGTCGGTGCCGCCGACAGTCCCTGAGACGTCGGCGAGCGCTCTGCGCCGCCAGATGTTCAGCACGGCGAGCACGGGGCGGTGGAGCGGGGTGACCGCGGCGATTCCCACGTCCACACGGTTGTGCATGGTGTGCACGACGGGGAGGCCGTGGCGCGCGGCGTAGCGGTGGCCGATGAAGGCGCCCCAGAAGTCGGCCTGGACATGCACGAGGTCAACGGCCGGGCGATGCGTCATGGCCCGATCGAGGAAGCGATCTGTGCGGCGCCCCGGCCAGCTCATCGAGTACTCGCGGTCGACGGTGATCGGCACTGAAGGCAGATCGAGGTTCGACGGGTCGGTGCCGCCTGCGGCCCGTGAACCGTGCATCTTCGGCGCCACCACCGTCACGATGTGGCCGGCGCGCTCGAGGAATTCGCGCTGCAGCCGCATCGACACCTGGGCTCCGCCGAGCGAGTCCAGGTGTTGATCGCCGAAGAAGACGATGTGCATGACGCGCGCCGTCACTCGGGAAGGGGCTCGTCGCGGTACAGCGCCTCGAAGGTGTCGAGTGTGCGGTTGATGTCGTGGATCGCGACGCCGTCGAGAGACGCCTGCTGCATCCGGGCGTATTCTCCCGGCGACGCGGTCAGCACATCGGTCAGTCTCGCAGCGAGCGCGTCGGAGTCACCCGGCTCGAACAGGTAGCCGTTCTCGCCGTCGTGAACCAGGTGCGGCAGAGCCACGGCATCCGCCGCGACGATCGGAAGCGCAGAGGCCATGGCTTCCATGGTGGCGATCGACTGCAGTTCGGCGATCGAGGCGATCGTGAACACCGAGGCCCGCGACAGCAGCGCCCGCAGCTGCTCATCCGTCGTGCGGCCGTGGAAGGTGACGCGATCTGCGATGCCCAGGTGACCGGCGAGGTTCTCGAGCTGCTTGCGCTGATCACCGCCGCCGACGATGTCGAACGTCGCGTCCAGCGCGGGATCGAGCTTCGTGATCGCCTCGAGGATCACTTCGACCTGCTTCTCGGCGGTCAGGCGGCCGACGAAGATGATGCGGTTCTTCTCGCGAGGAGCGATCACCGGCGTGTACTGCGTGCGGTCGATCCCGCAGCTGACCGGGATCACGCCCTCGACGGAGACCGTGCGCTCGAGGAAGTCGGCGGCGCGTCTGGTCGGCGTCGTGATCGCGCGCACCAGCCCGAATGTGCGCTTCGCGTCGGCCCAGGCGAACCGCAGCACCAGGTCGTCGATGAACTTCGGCATCGTGGTGTGGTCGAGGATGTTCTCGGCCATGACATGGTTCGTGGCGATCACGGGGATGCCGCGCTCGTGCGCGATGCGTGCGAGACCGCGGCCGATCACGATGTGCGACTGGATGTGCACGATGTCGGGCTGCACGGTGTCGAAGATCGTGCGCGCGTAGTGCTTCACGCGCCACGGCCACACGAAGCGCAGCCAGTCGTGGGGAGCCCAGCGCACCGAGGGCAGCCGGTGGAGCGTCATCGGCTCACCCTCGATCACCTCTGTCCGCGCCGGGGTGCGGCGGTACGCCTGGTTCGGGGCGACGACGTGCACATCGTGGCCTCGCTGCACGAGCCCCGCCGCGAGGCGTTCAGCGAAGCGCGCGGCACCGTTGATGTCGGGCGCGAAGGTGTCGCATCCGATCAGGATGCGCAGCGGACGCGGCCCGGTTTCGGAGACGGCGTCGGAAGCACTCGTCGAATCGGAGGTAGAGGAGGACATTCTGCCTTACGGTACGGCGGCCAGGGGAGCCCGATCGGGCGCTCGCCACTCTACCCGAGGGGTCTGTCCGGGTCACCGAGCCTCACCGGCATCCACCAGCCTCACCCTCTAGCGTGGAGGCATGCGACTGACTGCCGACGCCGACCCGCAGCTGTGGATCCCTGTGACGGATTCGCTCGGATGGAGGGGCCGCAGGCACCGCAAGGCGGCGATCCGGATGCTGCTGGGGCAGGTGAACTCGGCGATCGGGGCGACGGAGCGCCCGGGTTCACGGTTCGGCGCGTGGGCGATGAGCCAGGCGGCGCCGATGCTGATGCGTCGAGCCGACGGTCGCGTGCTCGTCTGGACCTGGAAGGCGGATCCTGAGCTGATCGTCGCGATGGCGACCGTGCAGGCATTGACTCCGGAGGTGCGGGTCGCGCGCGCATCGATGCCGATGGACTACGACGACACCCAGTCGTTCTCGAGCCGCTGGCTGGGCACGGGAGAGAAGCTCGTGGTGGCGATGCCGCCGTCACCCGCGTCACCGCCTTTCGCCACGTACACCTGGGACACCGGCACACATCTCGTGACCCTGACCGCGATGTGCAGTGATCGCGAGCGTTTCGGTACGCTCGACGGCGCACTCGATGACCTGGCGCGCAGCATCCGCGTCGCCGACGAGGTCACGGGAGGCGAGGCGCCTGAGGTGCTGAGGCTCGACCCGGCCTGAGCGACCCCGGCCCAGGTGCCGCTACGACTGCTTCGGTGGCTGCCACAGTTCGATGGCGAGCCCTTCGGGATCGTGGATGCGAGCGAAGGTGCCGTACTCCTCGGTGTTCCACTCCTCGCGCCGTTCGACCGGGATGCCCGAAGCTTCGAGTCGCGCGGTGAGCTGATCGATGTCGGACACCCGGAAGTTGAGCATGAACTGCTGATCGGCCCCGAAGTAGTCGCTGTCGGCGGCGAAAGGCGCGAAGACCGTGATGCCGGCTTCCTGCTGCCACAGGCCATCGTGGCCGGCGCCGATGCCGAGATGCTCGCGATACCAGGCCGATCGCGCCTCAGGATCCTTGCTGCGGAAAAAGATGCCGCCGATGCCTGTGACGTCAGTGTTCATGGGTCTGTTGTACTGCTATCGCGCTGGTGTCTGTACTGACATTGTTGTCTTCCTGCTGCTGTTGCAGAGTGTCGGCGCTGCCCCCGAAGTCACCACCTCAGATTCGTATCGGTGCGCCCCGAACGGCCACCGGGTTGGGGAGGCTGAGTTTTGGGGTGCGCCATTGCTGTGCGGGGTCCCACCATGCGGGTCCGCGGACTTGTGGGAGGCCGTGGTTCATCCGGATCTCCCACTGGGAGGTGCCGAGGCTGCGGTGGTGCCACCAACACAACGGCACACCGTTATCCGTGTGTGTCGGGCCGCCGCGGGAGTGTTCGGTGACGTGGTGGATCTCGCACCAGGACCCCGGAACATGGCATCCGGGGATCAGGCATTCTTTGTCGCGCGCGATGATCGCCCGCCGTTGATGCACGGTGAACACCCGGTCCGTGGTCGTGATCCCGATGATCCGACCCTCATCGAACAACACCCGCTGAATCACCCCATTGCACGCGGTTTGCGCGGCGACGGAGACGGGGACGTGGGCGCCGGATCCGGGGATCGTCGCCCACCCGCCGTTACCCGTGGCGATGCCGCCCGTGCCAGCGACGCCGAAACCGGCACTGGCACCGGCACCGGCACCGGCACCGGCACCGAAGGCAGAGCCGTGTGCGAGGTCTTTCGCGTCGACGTTGACGACGAGAACCGGGGAAGCCCCGCCGAGGGTGGGCATGTCCTTGTGGCGGGCGGCGATCGCGAGCGCGGCGGCGAGAGCGTCGTGGCGTTTCTGCGCCGCGGTGCGGTCATCGATCACACTCCGCTCATCCGAGTTGAACGGGTCGTCGCCCGCGCCGTCAGCGTCTGAGTTCGGAACGGTCTCCGGCTCGGCATCCGCGCCGAACGCCTCGGCATCGGCATCGGCGTCGGCATCGGCGTCGGCGAAACCGTGCGAGCCGTCGTCCCCGCCCGCACCAGCACCAGCACCAGCACCAGCACCAGCACCAGCGTCTGCACCGCTGGGGGTGAAGAACACCCCGGGGATAGGTGGGCCGTCGCCTTTGGGGTTGAGGAGCGCGTCCATGATGAGCTGAAACTGGGCAGCGACGTCCGGGGTCAGATACCCGCGGATCGCGTGCACACCATCCTTGAGGCGGCCGATCGTGATGCCCCGGCGCCGTTTCGCGTCCTCGTCCTTGGGTTCTTCCCCGTCCGGGTC
>JAESFY010000216.1_pt1 | contig 19779 bp, 13 predicted proteins | sample 9266201 | NCBI WGS metagenome assembly JAESFY01 (sample SAMN14515071, study PRJNA621656) | algae metagenome | isolation source: Nodosilinea sp. WJT8-NPBG4 and co-occurring heterotrophs from soil, lower... | place: USA: Pinto Basin, Colorado Desert, California | collected 2006-05-27 | reverse complement strand
GTCCAGGCAGCCAATCCTTGATTCGTTCCCATTGGTCATCGCGTAGGGCGTAGCGGCGGGTTGGCATCAGTATCACAAACCTGAAACTCAACTTCTCCCACCTTACCTAATTGATGACACGCCCTAGTTCTTGAAAGACAAAGAACCCCGGATTCTTCAAAATTCGGGGTTCTTCATATACACTAACTCTCCTCTTGCTCTATCGCTCGGTGAGCTTGGTCAGCAGTGTGTTCGATCGCTCCACAAATGTCTTCATGCCATTGGCATCAAAGCCCTTTTGGGCCATCAGCGCCGTGTCGTAGACCTGGTTGCAAATCATCTTCGCCAAGTCACCAGCGGGCGAGCTGCCACCATCAGCACTAATAATCGTGCTCTGGCTCAGCCCCAGCAGGTTCTGAATCAGCGGGTGACCCGTGTTCACCATCAGCACGTGGTCGTCAGGGAACTGCATCTCCTGCTGCTGAATCATCGCCATAGTTTCCTGCATGCGGCGGGCTTCTTCGGGCAGCAGCACCATGGCCGGGGGAGCGCCTTCGCCTTTCAGCGCCTGAGGCTTAACGTTGACGCGGGGGCGATTGATCGCATGCTCAAACATCTCCTTGATTTCGTCATCGCGGGTTTTGTTAGTGGCTGGGTCAACGATTTCGCTCTGCTTCTCTTTGTCGAGCAGAGTGTCGTCGAGGTCGGCATCTACCCGCACAAATTTCACATCGGAGTATTCCCGCTCCAGGGTAGGAATAAAGTGCGTGTCGATGAACGAATCCATGAACAGCAATTCTAGATCCTGGCCCTTGAACAGCTGGATATAGGTGGCTTGGGAAACCTCGTCAGTGGCGTAAAAGGCGCGGTTTTCGTGCTTGTCTTTGTTGCGCTCTAGGTACTCACTCAGGGTGGTGTAGAAGTTGCCCTTGGCGTCGGTGGCGGGCTTGTTGTCCGTCACTTCTGACCAGGCATCGCCTTCCTCGGTTTGTACCTCCACCTTGGCGGCCTCTTCCCCATCGCCTAGCTTGGCGGTGGTGCGGAAGATTAGGATGTCTTTGACCTGCTCCTTAAACTTGTCGTCGTTGAGGGAGCCAAACTTGACAAAGTTACCCAGGTCTTGCCAGCTGGCGATGTACTTGGCGGGGTCGTCGCGATACAGCGCCTTGAGGCTGTCGCCCACTTTCTTAGCGATGTAGTCGGCGATGCGGCGCACGGTGCGATCGCCCTGCAAGAAGCTTCGACTCACGTTCAGCGGAATATCGGTGCTGTCAATCACGCCACGCAGGGGCAGCAGGAAGCGGGGCACCACCTCTTCGCAGTTGTCGGTGACGAAGACCTGGTTGCAGTAGAGCTTAATGCTGCTCTTAGTGATGTCGATATCGGGCTTGAGCTTGGGGAAGTAGAGAATGCCATTGACAACGAAGGGGTAGTCAGTGTTGAGGTGAATCCACAGCAGCGGGTCTTCCTGGAAGGGATAGAGGTAGCGGTAGAACTCTAAATAGTCCTCGTCGGTGAGGCTGCTGGGCGACTGCTTCCAGGGGGCTTCGTGCTTGTTGACGACCTCGCCGTCGATCTTGATCGGCACCGGCATGAAGTCGCAGTAGGTCTTAATCAACTGCCGAATGCGGGCGGGCTCCAGATATTCTTCTTCGCCCTCCATCAGGGTGAGGGTGATGGTGGTGCCGACGGTCGTGCGATCGGAGGCGCTCAGCTCAAACTGGGTCGAGCCGTCGCAGCTCCAGTGCACTGCTTCGGACCCCTCTTTATAGGAGAGGGTGTCAATCTCGACCGTGGAGGCCACCATAAACGAAGAGTAAAAGCCGAGGCCAAAGTGACCGATGATCGGGTCTTCAGCGGCGCTGTCTTTGTACTTGGTGATAAACTCTTCGGCGCTGGAGAAGGCCACCTGATTGATGTATTTTTTGATCTCCTCAGCGGTCATGCCGATACCGGTGTCTGAGATGCTGAGGGTCTTCTTGTCTTTGTCGAACTTGATTTCGATCTCGGGGGCGCTGATGTCGCCGGAGTATTCGCCCGATCGCGCCACCATGGAGAGCTTTTTGATGGCGTCGACGGCGTTGGAGACTAGCTCCCGCAGAAAGATTTCGTGCTCTGAATAAAGCGCTTTTTTGATGATCGGAAAAATATTCTCGGTATGGATCGAGATATTACCCTGTTCCAGAATCGTCGTCATGGCGGTTCGGTGGTGGTTCAGCTATGGGTTACTTAAGGGCAATTTTTAACCGATATAACGAATTTCACAAGCGGCGATTCCTGTACTGAGAGGTTCGGTTGACCCCACTCAGCCGGGCAGAGAATGCCTGAAGTAACGGTTGAAGGGTACGTTGATGCTAGTGCAGCCAGCCAAACGTGCGTTCCACATTCAGTGCTGGGCAAAGGCTTAAATGCTTTGCTAGGGCGGCTAATGTTCTCAACTCGGACCTAAATCATCAGCCACACGGCAAGGGCAGCAATGTCGCGGCTATAGCCTTGGCCACTCCAAAGCACCTGGACCCGCTTCAGATTAGTGGCGATCGCATGCACCCGGTTTTGACTAGGGGGCGATCGCTGGTACCCGTGGTCCGAGGCCGTGTATTTCGGTTTGTCAACTACCCTTAGAAGGAGTGAAAATAATTAAAGAATTGGTTTTGTGACGACTCACTACTTTAAATTTTTCATAGGTAGTCGTCTAGATGACTCTTGAACAACAGGCTTATACGCTGTTAAAGCCATCCCCTTTAAAACTGACTGACAATATTTGGCCTGTGCGATGACTTCAGATAACCTATCGGAGCTAATGTTAAGAGTGAGCTTTCTCCCACTATGGCTTAGCTTGTTGCTTCTAGAATGTCGGTCTCGTGCTTAGTAAAGTGAAGAATTTTGCAGAGCAAAAATTTCTTTTAGTGGGGGCAGAGGTAGTGAAAAACGTCACTTTAAAGACTTGATTAAGGGAAGGGCTAGGCGTCAGGCCAGCAGGTTAAGAAAAGTAAGGATGTATGTCGAATTTAGACCCAAATAGCGTTCATTTGAGAAGATCAGTCACTCTGACTGATTCTTGGTGGGTTAACTTCGGTTGCTAAGTGGGTTTGATTGGGGGCTGGGAACCTTAAGAGCAGAGATGGCGGCGCTGATAGGCCAAGACTAAGCACGACAAAACGCTGAGTGCCCAAAGCGTAAACTATGGATGCAGACCCTTGTCGGCATCGACAACGCAGCAATCAGGGAGTATGAATAACATTACTGGAGACTTGTCGACGCAGCAGCAAAAGAGGATAGCCCGACGGAGTTCCTTCGGGTTGATTATTCTGCTGATTTTAGGGGTTCTGGGAAACTATTTTCGCTGGTCATTCTTTTTTCATATTGACTTTCTCTTTGGCACAATCGCTGTGTGGCTTGTGCTCAGCTACTATGGCATCCGCTGGGGCGCAGTGGCGGCAATAGTGGCCTCCAGCATCACCTACTTTCTCTGGAATCATCCCTACGCCATTGTCATCTTTACCGCTGAATTTTTGTTTGTTGCATTTTTTTATGCTCGCCACTCTCGGCGTAACCTGGTGCTGGTCAATGCCATTTTTTGGGTGCTCATTGGCATGCCGCTGGCGTGGTTGTTTTACTACCTAGTTTTAAGGGTAGACCCCAACCAAACCCAAATTATTGTGCTGAAGCAGGGGGTCAATGGCATCTTTAACGCCCTGGTTGCTAGTCTGCTGCTGTCCTATACCCCCATCCACCGCTGGCTAGGACGACCGCAGGCGGCTAGTGCGCTATCACTTCAGCAAACTCTGTTTAACCTACTGGTGGCTGCGGCCTTTTTCCCGACGCTGATTTTGATGGCGCAAGATAGCCACGGGGTTGTAGCCCAGGTCGTGACCGAGGAGCAAATTCACCTCAATTTGTTTTCCCAGCCCTTGGCAGCTCGTATTGAGGCTTGGTATGACCTCCATGTGCAGGCGACCACGGCTCTGGCCGACATTGCCGCTCAGACAGCAGGGTCTTCACCTCTATCTCCGCAGAACCAGGGAACCCTGCAAGCCCAGACCGAAACCATTCAAGCGCTGACGCCAGATTTTCAGCATTTGGTAGTTACTAACGGTGCCAATGAGATTGTGGCTGAGGCAGGCAGTGACCATAGCTTTCCCCATGCGCTCAGGCTGCCTCAGCTGAGCCAGGCCGCCAACGACCTGAAGCCTTTCCTATCCCGCGATCGCATGGGAGACGATACCGCTCAAGACAGTACCGTGCTGCTCAGCCAGCCTGTGCTCAATCAGGGCCAGGTGCAAGGCCGCGTCTGGGGCGAGATTGATCTGTCTCCCATGAAAGCCATGCTGGCAGAAACTGCCGCTGCTCTGAATTTTCAGGTGACGTTGGTCGATCAAAACCAGCAGGTGCTGCTGAGCACAGACCCTGAGCGAGGCTGGGGCAGAACCTTTGACCTACGCCAAACTGGCGAAGTGGTGACTCTCGAGCAGGGGGTTTACCACTGGCTGCCGACCGACGGTAGCCCTCTATACGTCACCCGCTGGCGCAATTCGTGGTTTGTAAAAGAGTTACCCCTGCCAGCTATTGCTGGGTGGAAGCTGATTGTCGAGTCACCGGCCCAGCCCCACGTTCAACCGGTGCAGCAGCAGCACACCAGAAGTTTATTCATTCTGCTGGTGGTCACGGCGCTGACTCTGGCCATTGCGCACTGGCTCAGTCGGCGATTCGTGAAGCCGCTGTTTGAGCTAACCCAGGTGACCACCAACCTGCCCACCCAGGTGCAGGAGCATCGGGCAATTCAGTGGCCAACCAGCCCGTTGATAGAGCTGCGATCGCTGGTGCAAAACTTTCAGCAGATGGCCACCACCCTGACTCAAAAATTCCAGGAGCTGCAGCAGGCTAAGCAAACCGCAGAGGTAGCAAATCAGGCCAAAAGCGAGTTTTTGGCCAACATGAGCCACGAACTGCGCACCCCCCTCAACGCTATTCTGGGGTTTACTAACCTGCTGCATCGCCAGCCCACCCTAGCCTCCCATCGGTCGGAGCTCGACTTGATTAAATCTAGCGGCGAGCACCTGCTTGACCTGATCAACGATGTGCTTGACCTGGCCAAAATTGAGGCTGGGCGTATGACTCTCAATGTCGCTGCCTTTAACCTGCCCGACTTTATTGCCAACCTGGAGAGTATGTTCTCGCTGCGGGCCCAGGCCAAATCAATTAGCTTCACCGTTGAGCGCGGCGCTGATCTGCCGCAGTTTGTTCAAGCCGATGAGCGCAAGCTGCGCCAGGTGATCATGAACCTGCTCAACAACGCGATCAAATTTACCGAGGCGGGGAAAGTGACGCTGCGGGTTTTGTGGTCTACTCCGCAGGGCGGCTGGCTGCGCTTTGAGGTGATTGATTCTGGCTTCGGTGTTGCCCCTGAGGAGATGAATCTACTGTTTCAATCGTTTTCGCAAACCGAGTCTGGGCGGGGTAGCAACGAAGGCACTGGCCTGGGGCTGCGCATTTGCGATCAGCTAATTCAGCTGATGGGAGGCACTATTGAGGTGCAAAGTCAGCGTGGCCAGGGGTCGCAGTTTATGGTGCAGGTGCCCATGCAGGGGGCGATCGCCGAGCAGCTGATGCCGCCCCCTGCAACTCGTCAGGCTACGGGGCTAGCTCCTGACCAACCGCCCTATCGACTGCTAGTGGTCGACGACCAGTTCAGCAATCGCCGGTTGCTAGCGCAGTTGTTGAGCGATCTGGGGTTTGAGGTGCGCGAGGCCTGCCATGGCCAGGAGGCGATCGCCCAGTGGCAAGGCTGGCAGCCCCACCTAATCTGGATGGATATGCGCATGCCGGTGATGGATGGCTACGAGGCCACCCGTCAGATCAAAGCCCAGGTGCAGGGGCAGGCCACCGCCATCATCGCCCTCACCGCCAGCGTCTTTGACGAGGAAAAATCCCTGGTGCTGTCGGCGGGCTGCGACGACTTTGTGCGCAAGCCGTTTCAGCCGACGGTAATTGTTGACAAGCTGGTGCAGCACCTGGGGGTGCAGTTTGTGTATGCCGAGCCCCCAGCCCTTGCCCCCGCCACTGAACCCGTTCCCTGTGCAGCGGGTAGCCTAGCTATGATGCCCCAGGACTGGCGCGATCGCCTTTACCACGCCGCTACCCAGGCCGACCAAAAAGCTTTGTTTCACCTACTCGATGCCCTGCCCAGCGAGCAGGGCCCCCACCGCCAGGTTTTGCAGGGCTGGGTAGCTAACTTCCAATTTGATAAGCTGATGTCCCTTTGCCGGCGCGAAGATGAGCGAACGCCCTAACCCCCAGCCCACCATTCTGATTGTCGATGACATTCCTGACAATCTGCATCTGCTGACTCGGGAGCTGGGGGAGCAGGCCTACGAAACGCGGGGCGTCTTGACAGGAGCTATGGCCCTGACGGTGGCCCGCTCAACCCCCATCGACTTGATTTTGCTTGACATTATGCTGCCCGATACCGACGGCTACAGCGTCTGTGAAACCCTCAAGGCTGACCCCGCCACCCGTGATATTCCCGTTATTTTTATCAGCGCCCTCGATGAGGCTCTCGACAAGGTCAAAGCCTTTGCAGTGGGCGGCGTAGACTATATTTCTAAACCCTTTAAAACCGCAGAAGTGATCGCCCGGGTTAACACCCAGCTGAGCCTCCGCCAGGCTCAGCGTCAGCTGCTGCAGTTTAACCAAGCATTAGAGGATCAGGTGCAGCAGCGCACCTATGAGTTGGGGGAGGTCAACCAATCGCTGCTGGCGGAAATTCAGGTGCGGCAGCAGGTTGAGCAGGATTTGCGCAGCAGCGAAATTCGCTATCGCCTCATTGCCGACAACATGAGCGATTTAGTCTGCCTGCACAACACCCAGGGGGAGTTTTTATACGTCAGCCCGTCGGTGCAAACTCTGTTGGGCTACGCCGCCACCGACCTGGTCGGTAAGCGTCTCCAGGATTTTTGCCACCCGGCCGATAGTCACTGCATTCAGCTACAGTTTCAGCCCTTGCCAGGGCAGGGCGAATCGAGCACCAGCTGCTATCGATTTCGGTGTCAGTCGGGCCACCACATCTGGCTCGAAACCCTGGCTAAGCCAGTCATCGATGATGCGGGCGCGATCACCGGCATTGTCACCAGCTCGCGGGATGTAAGCAGCCGAGTTGAAGTCGAGCATCGGCTGCGCCACGATGCCCTGCACGACGCCCTCACCCACCTGCCCAACCGCAACTGGTTGGCCCAACGCTTGGAGCTGGAGCTGATGCAGCGCAGCTGGCATGGCGGCAAGCGCTTCGGCCTGCTGATGGTTGACCTCGATCGCTTCAAGGCGGTGAACGACAGCCTGGGTCATCTGATCGGTGACAAACTGCTGGTGGCGGTGGCTAACTTGCTCAAGGGCTGCGTTCGCGATATCGATATGGTGTCGCGCTGGGGCGGCGACGAGTTTGTGATTTTCCTAGAGAAAATTACTGCCGCCGACCAAGTCATTCAGGTAGCCAATCTCATCCAGGCCACGCTCGAAAACCCGATCGCCCTCGACGGCAAAATTATCTTTACCTCCGTCAGCATTGGCATTTTGATTGGCGATGGCTCCTACGCCAACAGCAACGACATTTTTAGGGATGTGGATATTGCCCTCTACCGGGCCAAGGAAATGGGGCGCAACCGCTACGAAATTTTTAGCCTAGAGATGTACCAGGAGGCGATCGCCCGGCTCAACCTCGAAAACGAGCTGCGTCTAGCCATCCAGCAGCAGCACTTTGTGGTGCACTACCAGCCGATTGTGTCGCTTGAGACACGATCGCTGCTGGGGTTTGAGGCCCTGGCCCGGTGGCAGCACCCCACCCAAGGGTTGATCATGCCTAGCGAGTTTATTGATCTAGCCGAAGACACCGGGCTGATTAAGCCCCTCGGCGGGCAAATCTTGCGCCAGGTGTGCGAAACCCTGAGCCAGTGGAGCGCCTCCCATTCTCTAGGCGATGGTTTTCAGGTCAGCGTCAATGTGTCGGGTCAGCAGTTTCGCGATCCGGTCTTTATTCACACCGTCGATCGAATTTTGGCCGATACCGGGGTAGCGGGTCGCTGGCTTAAGTTTGAGATCACTGAGCGCATTTTGCTAGAGCAGTCAGAGAGCATTGCCTGTACCCTAGCGGCAATTCGCAGTCGCGGCATTGAGCTCAGCATTGATGACTTTGGCACCGGCTACTCGTCCCTGCGCTACCTCAGCCAGTTTTCGCTGCAAACCCTCAAGATCGATCGCTCCTTTGTCAACCAAATGCAGCCCACCCGCCAGGGCATTGTGCAGGCCATTGTCGATCTGGCCCACAACCTGGAAATGACTTGTATTGCCGAAGGGGTTGAAACCGAGCTGCAGCTGACCCAACTGCTCACTCTAGGGTGTGAGGCGGCCCAGGGATATTTTTTCGCTCGCCCTCTGCCTGTAGAGGCGGCAACTCAGATGCTCGAGGGCGATCGCAAGTTGCCTTAACCTCTAGCCTAGGCGCTTGGGCCAGCTATTGGCGCGAAGGTTTTGGGCGGCTAGCTCTACGGTTTCGGCAATGCGGCGATGGCCCTTTGGGCCGGTCTCGGACCATCGCGGGTTTCGGCCCGTTTGGCGCTGGCAATCCATTCCAAAATACCCCGCTTTGCCGAACGCGGAAAAGCCTCAAAATTAGCTTCGGCCAACCCATTCTCCGCCAAGGCCGTCGCCAGATCCGCCGGCACCTCCAGGCGCTCGATCGCATCCAGCAGCTCCCACGATCCGTCCTGTTTCGCCGCCTCAATCTTCGCCAGCCCCGGCGGCATCATTAGCCCCGCCGCGCTCAGGGCGGCAATCCGCTTTTTGTTGAGCGCCGACCAGCCTGTGCCCGGCTTGCGCGGAGCCATCCACAGCATGGTGCGCTTATCGTCGAGCTTGTTGCCCTTGCTATCGATCCAGCCAAAGCACAGCGCTTCTTCCACCACCTCATCGTAGGAAACGTGGGGCTTACCCGACTGTTTCTTACAGGTGATCAGCCATAACCCTTCAGTACGCGAGTGATTTGCCGCCAACCAAGCTCGCCACTCAGCGCGGCTTTCAACTTGAACAGAATTTTCGGGCGCTTCGATCGCCATGGCAGTTAGGACAGGTCATCCTCAAGTCTCAGAATACTCAATTCATCCCAATGGTACCTGCCGCTCCGGCGACATTCCCCGACCACCCGACCACCCGCCTACCCCCTACCCTTCACCGGCCCCGCTCGTTCATACTCAGGCGATCGCCCAGCTGCCGAATGGTCTGGGCCAGATCTAAATCGCGCTTCAAGAGTTTCTCGATTTTGGTGTAGCTGTAAAGCACCGTGGTGTGGTCTTTGCCGCCAAAGGCATCGCCAATTTTGGGCAGGCTGAGGTCGGTGTGGCGGCGCATTAGATACATGCCTATCTGACGGGCCTGGCTGATCTCCCGGCGTCGCGAGGAGCCCTTTAACTCTTCCACCGAGACGCCGAACTTCTCCGCCACCACCGCCAGCACCGAGCTGGGCGAGGCCTCAATTTTATCTGCCGGAGGATTCAGCACCGCCGTCAGGTGTTCGACAGTCATGGGCAGGCCCGAAATTGAGGTGTAGGCGAGGGCGCGAATCAATGCCCCCTCCAGCTCACGAACATTCGAGGTGTAGCTGGCGGCAATATACTCGAGCGCCTCGCGGGGAATCTGCACCTGCTCATACTCCGCCTTTTTTTGCAGAATGGCGATCCGGGTCTCGTAGTCGGGGGTCTGAATGTCGGCAATCAGGCCCATGGAAAACCGCGAGATCAGCCGGTCTTGCAGCCGCATAATCTGGTTGGGGGGCCGGTCTGAAGCGAGCACAATCTGCTTACCCGCCTCGTGGAGCGTGTTGAAGGTGTGGAAGAACTCCTCCTGGGTGTACTCCTTGCCCTCAATAAACTGAATGTCATCCACCAGCAAAATATCCACATCCCGGTAGTGGGAGCGAAAATGCTGCATGCTGTCGCGGCGAATGGCGGTGATCAGGTCGTTGGTGAACTGTTCTGTGCTGACGTAGGCCACCCGCGCCTGGGGAGCAATCTCTTGCCGGTAGTGGCCGATAGACTGCATCAGGTGGGTTTTGCCTAGGCCCACCCCACCGCACAAAAATAGCGGGTTAAACTCACGCCCTGGTGACTCGGCCACCGCCAGAGCCGCCGCATGGGCCATACGGTTGTTGGCTCCCACCACAAAGCGTGAAAACACCGCCTTGTGGTTGAGGTCGTTGTAATTCTCCCGGGTCGAGGCGGGCGGGTCCGCCGGCATGGCACGGGTGGGCAACGCTGGGGTCGAGCGAGCGGGCAGAGTTGGGGTCGAGGCTGGCCAGTTGACCTCAGCCATGGGCCGCAGCGCCGCCGAGCCATCATCCCCGTCGGGCACCACCGTTACCTGAAGCTCAATGGCCTTGCCCAAAATATTGTTGACGACTTGGGTGATGGTACCTGCGTAGTGCTTTTGCACCCAGTTGCGGGAAAAGGGGTTTGGGGTCGATATCACCAGGGCGCGATCGCTCAGGGTTTGTGCCTGAGCAGGCTTAATCCAGGTTTCAAAGGTGGGGCGGCTCAGCTCCGCCTGAAGCTGATTAAGAACCTCTTCCCACAACCGATTCAGGGCCTGGTCCACGGTTTACCTCGTAAATAACCGCTGCCCGAAGGCAGACATCGCGCATGATTAGCTGATCGGACTACCACTCCCTAGCCCGCTAGCGTTCTGATGCCAGAACTGGGGCTTTCCAGGGCCGTGGGACCGTTCATCCCGAACCTTAGCTGTAGACCGGGAGAGCCCAATCCAGACAGCTATCTTGAAGATCTATAGGGTACTAGATATACAGATAAAAAATGTCCCTGATTCTACATATAGCGCTTTGGCAAAAATTGGATCCAGTGGTGCCCTATTGAGCGAGGCATTGAAGGCGTCCCGCTGGTCTATTGAACCATATGACCCTAGCCTCTGGGGAAGATATATACAATGGCTACAATATTGCTCAGTTAACCCCGCCTCCGGCTCACTCTTTGATCCCTAAGGCCTATCTATGACTACCCCAGAATCTTCGTCGCCAGAGCCATCCCCGGCCCCGCTGCTGACCCTGGGCCATCCGGTGCTGCGCCAGGTCGCCCAGCCTGTAACCGTAATGGAAGATGAAGCTGTACAACTGCTGATTGACCAGCTGTTGACAACAGTGCGCACCGCCAACGGGGTCGGAATTGCCGCCCCCCAGCTGGGCTACTCGCTACGGATCCTGGTGATCGCCTCGCGCCCCAACCTGCGCTACCCCTACGCCCCTTTGATGGAGCCCACGGTGCTGGTCAACCCCCGTCTGATATCGGCCAGCGACGAGCTAGATCTGGGTTGGGAGGGCTGTCTCAGCGTACCGGGGATGCGGGGTCAGGTGCCGCGTCATCAGACCGTTGAGGTGGAATACTGCGATCGCCATGGGCAACCCCATCGTCAGATTTGGCAGGGCTTCGTCGCCCGTATCTTTCAGCACGAAGTCGACCATCTAGACGGCAAGGTGTTTCTCGACCGAGTACAGTCTGAGGCTGACCTCCTGACCGAAGACACCTACCAGGCGATGGAAATTGCTGCTCTGGGCTAGGGGTTGCCCGAGCTTTGCCTGACCCGATCAGTTCCTTGGTGCTGGGCAAATTAATTCTTGACCGACTGTATTTCAGAATGCAACGGCCCTGGCCCGGTTTTGAAAAACATTCAGCAGAATCAGGGCCGCTCTGGGTCACTCAGTTACCCTGATACCTCTGGTTCAGATAATTTCTGATCCAGACTATCTGGCCGACTAAGGCCAAAGGAAACAGCGTGAGTTCTCACCCTCAGCCTCGCATTGTCCACCTCGACATGCTCGACACCGACTACGCCAAAATAGCGGCGGGGGAGCCCATCCCCGATGCCAAAAAGCAGCGGCTTTCGCAGGACAGCTACGACTTTACCCGTCTGGGTCAGCACATTGCCCGCTACCGCCACGGCGGGCTTGACGAGCAGGGGCAAGACGACATTCTCTGCACCCTAGGCACCACCGCTGGGCTATTTACCCTGGCCGACGTCGAGGACATGAACGATCGCCTTCGCCAGACCGGCCGCTTTTACCTCACCCCCGGCGAGCGTCAGCAGGTGCTCAACTGGCTGGTGGATGAACTAGGGGTCGATCTAGAGGGCGAACAGAGCGGGTTGTAGGCAAGCGTGCCAGCGCCATGGCTGGGGCTTGAGGGCTGTGAGTGGCTCTGCACTCGACAGCAATAACTGTCCCTAGTGGCCATAGAATTATCTCTGGTCAACGAATAGATCGCCGCCCGACGCCTGTGACTCAATGTAAACGAGTATTTCAATCGAGTTACAACCCGCTCGCGCGGGCCAAAATGCCTGAAATCCCGTGATACGATTCATCCGTAGCTTTTTGCAAGAGTGGAGTAGGTATCCTTGGTACTTCGGGTAGCAGTAGTAGGATCAGGTCCAGCAGGCTCCTCGGCTGCTGAGACATTAGTCAAAGCCGGTATTGAAACGTACCTGTTCGAGCGCAAGCTCGACAACGCCAAGCCCTGCGGTGGGGCCATTCCCCTGTGCATGGTCGAAGAATTTGATTTGCCGCCTGAAATCATCGATCGCCGTGTGCGCAAGATGAAGATGATCTCTCCGTCAAACGTTGAGGTCAACATCGGCGCCACCCTCAAAGACGATGAGTATATTGGCATGTGTCGCCGCGAGGTGATGGATGGCTTCTTGCGCGATCGCGCCGCTAAGCACGGCGCTAAGCTGATCAACGGCACCGTTCACACCCTCGAAATCCCCACCACCGAGGCCGGGGCCTATACCCTCCATTACACTGAGCACCGCGAAGATGGTCTGGTGGGTGACAACAAGTCGCTCCAGGTAGACCTAGTGATTGGGGCCGATGGGGCCAACTCCCGCGTCGCCAAAGCGATCAAGGCCGGCGACTACAACTATGCGATCGCCTTCCAAGAGCGCATTCGCCTGCCCGACGACAAAATGGCCTACTACGAAGACCTGGCCGAGATGTACGTGGGTAACGACGTTTCCCCCGACTTCTACGCCTGGGTGTTCCCCAAGTACGACCACGTCGCCGTGGGCACCGGCACCATGCGGGTGAACCAGGCCAAGATCAAAGGCCTCCAGGCGGGCATCCGTGCTCGTGCCGCTAAGCGTCTAGAAGGTGGCGAAATCATCAAAGTAGAAGCCCACCCCATTCCTGAGCACCCCAGACCCCGTCGTGTTGTTGGTCGCGTGGCTCTGGTCGGCGATGCCGCTGGTACCGTCACCAAGTCCTCTGGTGAGGGCATCTACTTTGCCGCCAAGTCGGCTCGCATGTGCGCCGAAACCATTGTAGAATTCTCCAACAACGGCCAGCGCATTCCTACTGAAGCCGACCTTAAGGTTTACCTGAAGCGCTGGGATAAGCAGTACGGAATTACCTACAAGGTGTTGGATTTGCTGCAAACGGTGTTCTACCGTTCTGACGCCACCCGCGAGGCCTTCGTCGAAATGTGCTCTGACATCGATGTGCAGAAGCTCACCTTCGACAGCTACCTCTATAAAACCGTGGTGCCCGCCAACCCCCTGGTGCAGATGAAAATCACTGCTAAGACCATGGGCAGCCTGATTCGTGGCCATGCGTTAGCTCCGAGTCGGAGCTGGTAGTGAGCGATCGCTCAGTTTCTTTCTAACCCCCTAAGCTGACTGGCTTTGACAAAGTATTGTCAAAGCCAGTTTTTTTATGTTTGGTGAACTTAGAGTCCCTATTGGCAACTTGAACCCAACGCGTCAACTCTCTGGCTTCAGCCCTAAGCTTTGCTGCACCGACTGTCTATTGCCCAAAGCCCAGATGTCTCTTCGGCGACCTCATCGGTCAAAATCCTGGATAGCCTATTTCAATAGAAATGCCCTAGAACTTCTATAAAAAATGGCTTTTGGAAATCCAAATTTCCAAAAGCCATTTCTCAAACAATTGAGTCTCCGCCGAATTAGATTATTTACCCATACCTAACTGCTGGGCTTTCTGGTACACCTTACCCTCGGTCAGCAGTGAGGGAGCAATCACTACCTCCACCTGCTGCATCTCTTTCAGGTCTTTAGCACCCAGGGTGCCCATGCTGGTTTGCAGCGCCCCTAGAAAGTTGTGGGTGCCGTCGTCTAGCCCGGCGGGGCCGCGCAGAATTTGCTCCAGACTACCGGTGGTACCCACTTTGATGCGGGTGCCTCGGGGCAACACCGGACTGGGGGTGGCCATCCCCCAGTGGAAGCCGCGACCTGGCGCTTCGGCAGCGCGGGCAAAGGGTGAGCCAATCATGACCCCATCGGCCCCGCAGGCGATGCACTTGCAGATGTCGCCGCCGGTAACTAAGCCGCCATCGGCGACGATCGCCACATAGCGTCCAGTCTCGGCAAAGAAGTCGTCGCGGGCGGCGGCACAGTCGGCCACAGCAGTCGCTTGGGGAATGCCAATGCCCAGTACCCCGCGAGAGGTGCAGGCGGCACCGGGGCCAATGCCCACCATGACGGCGGCTGCCCCAGCCTTCATCAGATTGAGGGCGACTTCGTAGGTGACGCAGTTGCCCAAAATCACTGGCATGGGCATTTCAGCGCAGAAAGCCGCCAGATCGAGGGGGCTGATGTCGGCCGGAGACAGGTGGGCGGTAGATACCACTGTGGCCTGCACAAACACCAGGTCGGCCCCGGCTTCGGCCACTGTCTTGCCAAACCGGGCCGCCCCGGCGGGGGTGAGGCTCACAGCAGCCACGCCACCGCCAGCCTTAATGGCTTGAATGCGCTTGGTGATCAGCTCGGGCTTTATCGGTTCGGCGTAAAGGGCCTGCATCAGACTGACAAACTCTTCTTTGCCCACCGAGGCAATTTTGTCGAGAATGGGGTTGGGGTCGTCGTAGCGGGTTTGAATGCCCTCTAGGTTGAGCACGCCTAGAGCCCCAAGCTCCGAGAGTCGAATGGCCATGCCCACATCTACTACGCCGTCCATGGCGCTGGCGATGATGGGAATCTCGCGCTCAATGCCGCCAATTTGCCAACGAGTGTTAGCCAGACTTGGGTCCAGGGTGCGAGGCCCAGGCACCAGGGCAATTTCGTCAATGCCGTACGCTCTACGGACTACTTTGCCACGACCAAGTTGTATATTCACGTCCCTACTTTACCCTTTGGGCCAAAACCATTAGGTTAGCCTAGCAAAAAAGAATTCTCGCCGTACAGCAATTGGCTGAAACCCTGCTGATACTGGGGATACAGTAGTGAGTGATAAGATCTGATAGGTCTGGGGCCCAGAGCAACATGTTTAACGAGGTAAAAATACGGTTGTGAATTTGTCATCGCTGACGTTTTTGCGCAAAATGCGATCGCCCAATCGCCAGTTTGCCGTGATTGGTTTAGGGCGGTTTGGACGGGCGGTGTGCGCCACCCTCAACAACCTGGGTTACGAAGTGCTGGCTGTCGATACCAACGAGGTCCATGTCAGCCAAGCAATGACCGACCAAATTGCCGCCCATGCTCTCCAGCTTGATAGCACCCAGCCTTCGGCCCTCCGCGAGGCTGGGATTACCGACTTTGATACGGTGATTGTGGCCATTGGCAACTATGTCGAAGAAAGCATTATCACCACCCTCAACTTGAAGGAAGCGGGGGTTAAAAATGTGGTCGCTAAGGCGTCGTCAGAGATCCACGGCAAGCTGCTCGATCGCGTCGGAGCCGATCATGTCGTGTTTCCAGAGCACGAGATGGGCTGTGACCTGGCGCGATCGCTGACTTCCCCCGGCATTCTCGATCGCTTTGAGATCGACCCCAACCACTGCATTGCTGAGATTATCGTGCCCCAGGCCTTTGACCAAAAAACCATCGTTGACCTCGACCTGCGCAACCGCTACGAGCTCACCCTGTTGGCAATTAGCCAAGACAACGAGCCCGACCAGTTTGAGATTAACCCCAGCCCCGTCACCCGGCTCAAAGCAGGGGGTCTAATGGTGGTAATCGGCAGCAACAAAGGCCTAGAGCGTCTACCGGTGTAGCCCATGCGCGTGATTGGACTAATTAGCGGCACCTCCGTTGACGGCATTGATGCCGCCCTAGTTGAGCTAGAGGGGCAGGGCTACGACTTGACGGTGTCCTTGGTTGAGGGGCTGACCTACCCCTACCCCGACGATCTGCGTCGGCAGATTTTGGCGCTGTGTGCGGGGGAGGCGATCGCCCTCGATCAACTGGCCGCCCTCGACGATGCCGTGGCCGAGACCTTCGCGGCGGCAGCTCAGGCGCTAACCGCCCAAGCTGGCCCTGCCGACCTGATTGCCTCCCACGGACAGACGGTGTTTCACCGTCCGGTGGGTCGCCCGGCGCTGCCCGACCAGGGGCCAACGCGGCTGGCCTATACGCTGCAACTGGGGCGCGGGGTGGCGATCGCCCAGCAGACCGGCCTGCCTACGGTCAGCAACTTTCGTCAAGCTGATGTCGAAGCCGGGGGCGAAGGAGCACCGCTCGCGCCGATCGTCGATCTCTGCTTGCTCAGCCACCCCACCGAGCGGCGCTGCGTGCAAAACCTGGGCGGTATTGGCAATGTCGCTTACCTGCCCGCCTGGAATCGCCAGGACAGCGCGCCCAAAGTGCTGGGCTGGGATACAGGGCCGGCCAATTCTCTAATTGACATAGCGGTGCACAGCTTATCGGCAGGGGCGCTCACCTACGATGTTGACGGCGCTTGGGCGGCCCAGGGCACGCCCTCCCTACCGCTGGTCAGTCGGTGGCTGGAGCACCCCTACTTTACTCAGCCGCCGCCAAAATCCACTGGGCGTGAGCTGTTTGGCTGGGAATTCTTCAAGCATTGCCGTCAAGATGCTCAGGAGGAGGGGTTAGGGCCGCAGGATTTGGTAGCCACTCTGACCGAGTTCACAGCGGCCTCGGTAGCCCACGAGTACCGCACCTTTCTGCCTACCCTGCCCGATCGCCTGCTGGTGTGCGGCGGCGGTAGCCAAAACCCAGTGCTGATGGCGCGTCTTCAGGCGCGGCTGCCCGAGGTTGTGGTGCAGACTACCGACGCGGTGGGACTGTCAGCTAACTATAAGGAAGCGATCGCCTTTGCGGTGCTTGGCTACTGGTATCGCCAGGGTTTCCCCGGCAACTTGCCCACAGTGACCGGAGCCAGCCGCTCCGTTGTGCTTGGGCACGGCAATGATATTGCTCCACCTCGCTAAGTTAAAGGGTTGCTGAGGCCCATACCCCAGTCTGAGCAATAGGGCGTATGCTTGAGAGGCATGGGACAGAGGACAGCGGGCTATGCCGGACATCAGCAGCGATACAACCGATGTCCCAGGCTATGTCAAAGGCTGAGGGAGCATTGTGTGGACCATAGCTTTTTAATTGAGCCTGGCCGGTGGACGCTCCAGGGCAGCTGGATGGAGCGCGATCGGCTGCCTACGCCAGTGAAGGGAAAAATTCTCGTCGCCTGGAGTCGCGACGACTGGTTCACGATGGTAATGAAGCTGGCTTTGCCCGATACCCAGCCTAATGAGATGGCGCTTCAGTACCGAGGTCGATTGACCAGCGGTGACTGCCAGTACACGTTTGTGCTGCAGCACAGCCTACTAGGCCGGGTGGAAGGAGAGGGCTGGGTGGCCCCTGATTCTATTATTCAGCGCTATTGGGCTCTGGGCGATCGCCAGCGCCGCACGGGGTTTGAAACTCTATATCGCCTCGATCACGATCGCTACCACCTTTCTAGCGGCATTATGACCGGCCACTATCTCACCAGCGCTATGGAAGCAACCCTTCATCTGCAAGGGGCCTCAGCGCCGGGGATGTAAAGGGTCTCCATGTAAGTGCTTTCAGGAGAATGTACTACAGTAAAAACAACACCTTTTAGACGTAGCTGGGCATATTAACTCTATGGTCCTTAGCCGTGGGCTGAGCCCAACCTGAGGCATTGCGGGGTGCACAATTGAGATAGATGTTACTCAGCAGGGCGTCGGCGGGCACCATCATTTCCTGGGCTGACACTACGGATGCCACGATTGAGCTAGCTTCGGTTTGTTGGCCTGCTTGCCAATGAACAGCTCACTGAGTTGAATAAAGGAGTTAGGTTTTGGGCTTTAGATCTATCGCCGCCCCTGATTTATACTCTGCTTCGCTGCACACCTTTTGCTTTGCCTGCCCCTCCCTGCCTTCTGGCTAATATCGTTCTATGGCTGACTCCAACCTGGGCTGTAAACTAGCAAATCGCTACGAATTACTAGAACCGATTGGCCAGGGTTCAATGGGTCGGGTGTATCTAGCCGAAGATCTGCTGCTGGGCAGCGTGAAGGTGGCCATCAAGCTGCTTTCCCAAACCCTGCCCGGCGAAAAAATGCGCGATCGCTTCATGCAGGAGGCCATGACTTGTGCCCAACTGGGCCAGAAAAGTATTCATGTGGTGCGTGTCACCGACTATGGCGTCAGTGACGAAGGGGTGCCTTTCTACGTCATGGAATATCTACAGGGGCAAAGCCTTAGCCATCTGCTCAATCTTCAGCCCCTGCCCATGCCTCGATTTTTGGGCCTGATCCGGCAAATTTGCCTGGGTCTTCAGACCGCCCACGAAGGCATTATTCTCAAGACCCAGCCTAAGCCGGTGCCCATTATTCACCGAGACATCAAGCCCAGCAATATTATGATTGTGCAAGACCCTACCCTAGGGGAGCTGGCGAAGATCTTAGACTTTGGCATTGCCAAACTCATGCAGGTCGATAGCGATCAGACCAACTGCTTTATGGGGACTCTGGCCTACGCTTCCCCTGAGCAAATGGAAGGCCGCGAGCTCGACGGTCGCTCTGACATCTACAGCCTTGGGGTGATGATGTTTCAAATGCTGACTGGTCATTTACCCCTCCGGGCCAGCAGCCATACCTTTGGCGGTTGGTATAAGGTGCACCAGACCCAGTCGCCCAAGCTAATGAGCGAGGTAGCCAGCGGCGTCAAAATTCCTAAGCTGCTTGAAGACCTGGTGATGGGCTGCATGGCTAAGCTTGCCGATGAGCGCCCCCAGAGCACCCAGGAAATTTTGCAGATTCTAGAGCCGCTCCAATCTCGCTACGTCAACGGTTTTCGCATTAGCCAGCGAATTAGCACCACCCTCAGCCGGGTGCCGGTTACTCGCCAGCCAACGGCCACCGAATCGCTTCAGGACGACCAGGTCTGCAAGCTGACCGTGTGGCCTACCGCTAAGCCCGTAGCTGAGATTGTCTTTCCTCACTCGCTGCCTACCAGTCAGGGGCCTCTGGCTACCCTATGGGCAATGATGCCTGAGTCCGAAATCAACCGGCGGCTGGTCAGCACCCGCTACAACACCTTTATTTGCACCATGGCGCCCCACCCCATGATGCTTTGGCTGACGGTGCTCTACAGCAGCTCCCATGGCGCACGCTGGCTGCCCTGCTATCTCGATCTTAAGACGGCCTTGGGCCAGGACATGGCCGGGCTGCTGGGTAAAACCGGCACCTATAAGCTGCTGCTCTTTGCCCTGGAAAACCCGCGCCCCTGTGCCCATGTGCTGAGCTGTAGCGTCTCTGACCCCCAGCGCAGTCTGCTCCAGGAGTGGGCGCTGACCGCTCGCAGCCGCCCCTCCATCGGGGCGATCGCCACCAGCCGCGACCTGTTGCGCAACGAACTACAGACCAAGCTCAAAGCCAAGGTGCTGCAAAAGCTGGAGTCGATCTACGTCGATACAGGCTCTAGCCTCTCTGACTGAAGCCCAATCTGTTTAAGTAGGGAAAAACAGCACCGGATGCCAGCTGC
>JAESFY010000215.1_pt1 | contig 19862 bp, 15 predicted proteins | sample 9266201 | NCBI WGS metagenome assembly JAESFY01 (sample SAMN14515071, study PRJNA621656) | algae metagenome | isolation source: Nodosilinea sp. WJT8-NPBG4 and co-occurring heterotrophs from soil, lower... | place: USA: Pinto Basin, Colorado Desert, California | collected 2006-05-27 | reverse complement strand
GAAGAAGAACGACATCAGGGCGAAGAACGCGTAGAACCCGTACGCGAACGGGAGTCCGATCTCCGCGAACGCCGGGAACGTCGTCGAGATGAAGAAGTTGGCACCCCACTGCGCCGCGGCGGCCACCGCGAGGGCGCTGGCGCGGATGGAGTTGGGGAACATCTCCCCCAGCAGCACCCAGACCAGCGGACCCCAGGTGGCTCCGAAGAACACCACGAATCCGTTTGCGCAGATCAGCGCGACCGTCGCCCACGGATCGGGAAGAGACACAGCGCCCTCGGCATCCAGAGTTCCGAAAGAGAAGGCGAGCGCCATCAGGCCGAGCGTCACCGTCATGCCGACCGACCCGACGAGCAGCATGATCCGTCGCCCGATCTTGTCAACGAGGAGGATCGCGATGATCGTGACGACGATATTGGTCACCGACGTGATCACGGTGATCAGGAGCGCCTGGGATTCACCGAATCCCACGGACTGCCAGAGCGTCGTGGAGTAGTAGAAGATCACGTTGATCCCCACGAACTGCTGGAAGACCGACAGCAGGATGCCGACCCAGACGATCGGCTTCAGTCCCAGTCTGTTGCCGCGGAGGTCTCGGAGAGACTCGGAGCGCTCGGTGTTGAGCGTGCCGGTGATCTCGGCGATCTTTGCTTTGACGTCGACCGCGCCGGTGACCGTCGTCAGCACCTCGGAAGCCTTCTCGATCTCGCCCTTGCCCACGAGGTAGCGCGGTGACTCGGGCAACCGGAGCGACATGATCCCGTAGACGATGGCGGGAATCGCCTCGGCGATGAACATCCACCGCCATGCGTCCAGACCCCAGAGCGGCTCGGCCGCTCCGCCGGCGACGTTGGCGAGCATCGCGTCGGACAGCAGCGCGACGAAGATGCCGGTCACGATCGCAAGTTGCTGCAGCGATCCGAGTCGGCCCCTCATGTGCGCGGGGGAGACTTCGGCGATGTACGCCGGGGCGATGACGGATGCTGCTCCCACACCGAGCCCGCCGACGATGCGCCAGATGATGAGGTCGATCACGCCGAACGCGAGACCGGAACCGATCGAGGAGAGCAGGAAGAGCACTGCGGCGGCGATCATGATCGGAATGCGACCGTAGCGATTCGCCATCGGTCCCGCGAACCAGGCACCGACGGCGCAGCCGATCAGAGCCGATGAGACGGCGAAGCCCTTGAGTCCCACACCGAGGTCGAACCCGGAGACGTCACCGGCGAGAGCATCGACGGCACCGTTGATCACCGCTGTGTCGAAGCCGAACAGGAAGCCGCCGAGTGCGGCGGCGATACTGACCGCGATGACGCGGCCTCGAATCGATTTTCCGGGTTGTGTGCGCGACATTGTGCCCCTCCTCGACATCATCTGACGCGAGTCTAAGCCTCGCGGTGCGCGGTGCGGCCGATCAGCTGCGGCCGTAGCCCTGTTCGCCGATTTCCTCGAGAATGCGGTTCAAGTCCTGGATAGAAGCGAAATCAATGGTGACCTGGCCTTTACGTGCTCCCAGCGCGATCTTCACTCGCGTGTTCAGACGGTCGCCGAGCTTGCCGGCCACCTCGTCGAGGTACGCGCGGCGCGCCCCCGGCGTCGGCTTCGGCGCCTTCCCTGCGGCGGTCGGCTGCGACTTCGCGGCCTCCTCTGTCGCCCGGACCGACAGATCTTCATTCACGACCTTGTCAGCCAGACGCTGCATCGCCTCCGGCGTCTCGAGGCTGAGGATCGCGCGTGCGTGGCCAGCGGTGAGCACACCGGCAGCGACCCGCTGCTGCACCGGAACGGGAAGCTTGAGAAGTCGGATCGTGTTGCTGATCTGCGGTCGCGAGCGGCCGATCCTCGTCGCGAGCTCCTCCTGCGTGATGCCGAAGTCCTCGAGAAGCTGCTGGTAGGCCGATGCTTCCTCAAGCGGGTTGAGCTCGGAGCGGTGGAGGTTCTCCAACAGCGCGTCACGGAGCAGGTCTTCATCAGCGGTCTCGCGCACGATGACCGGGATCTTGTCGAGTCCCGCCTCGCGAGCGGCACGCGTACGCCGCTCCCCCATGATCAGTTCGTATTCGCCGTCGGCGTTCTTGCGCACCACGACCGGCTGCAGAACACCGAACTCCCGCACGCTGTGGACCAGCTCGGCGAGGTCCTCGGGGTTGAAGTGGGTGCGCGGCTGGCGCGGGTTCGGCACGATCAGGTTCGGGTCGACCTGCACCAGATGGATGCCGGGAACGGCAGCGAGCTCTTCCTGCTCCCGTTCCACTGTGCTGACCTGCGCCTCGCTCGGGCGCAGGTTGGCGCCGGGGAAGAACACGTCGACCGGACGCTCGGTCTGGTCTGCCGTCGGAATCAGGGCGCCGATGCCCCTGCCCAGTCCAGTGCGCTTCGCCATCATTTCTCCTTGCTATGCGCCGCAGTGCGCGACGCGATCTCGACAGCTGCTTCGCGGTACGCGATCGCGCCGGCGGACTGCCCATCGTAGGCGATCACGGTCTGACCGAAACTGGGCGCCTCGGACACTCGCACCGACCGGGGAATCACAGTTTTCAACACCTGTGTCGGGAAGTGCGTGCGCACCTCATCCGCCACCTGCTGTGCCAGCCGCGTGCGGCCGTCGAACATCGTCAGCAGGATCGTGGAAAGGTGCAGCTCCGGATTCAGGTGCTTCTGGATCATCTGGATGCTGCCGAGCAGCTGGCTCAGCCCTTCCAGCGCGTAGTACTCGCACTGGATCGGAATGAAGACCTCGGATGCCGCCGTGAACGCATTGATGGTGAGCAGACCGAGCGATGGCGGGCAGTCGATGATGACGAAGTCCATCGGGGTGGCCTCGAGGTAGACCTCGAGCGCTCGGCGCAGCCGATGCTCTCGTGCGACCTGCGCAACGAGCTCGATCTCAGCACCCGCGAGGTGGATCGTACTCGGGGCGCAGAAGAGGTTCGGATCCTCGGGGCTCTGCTGCACGATGTCCGCAAGGGGGAAGTCCTCGATGAGCACGTCGTACACGCTGGGAACTTCGGCACTGTGCGGCACGCCGAGTGCCGTGGATGCGTTGCCCTGCGGGTCGAGATCGATGACCAGCACCTTGGCGCCGAGACCCGCCAGAGCGGACGCGATGTTCACCGCGGACGTGGTCTTTCCTACCCCGCCCTTCTGGTTCGACACCGTCAGGACGCGGGTACCTCCGGAGAATTCGACCTTCGCGCCATCGAGCGCACGCCGCCGGGCGGAAAGGTCAGCGAGCTCCCGCGCGAGCGGTGTATCCATCCCGAACGACTCGTTCGACGATGCCTTCTCGGATTGTTTCACGTGAAACATCCACTCCTTTCGGGGCCGCGTTCCACTCTAATCGCAGGCGGTGACGTTGGGATGCCGAGGGCGTATAGGTATGGGGGTCCTGCGGGCTTTTTACGTGGATGTATGGGAATGGGGGGTGTCTGGGGCTCGGGCGTCTCCGGGGGCGAGGGTGATGTGCCCCCCTTCTTTCGCAGAGCGGGCGCCTCCCCGCAAGCGGGTCTCCTCCCGATGCTCACGCCGGGGAGCACATTACGCTCCCGGGTCGTCGGTGCCCGGACGCGCGCCGCGTCTTGAGGACGTACGGTTCGGCCGTGGGGCGCCGGGGCCAAGGGGCCAAGGGGCCGTACGGCGGTAAGACGTCAGGCAGTGAGACGGTCAGGCCGTGCGGCGGTCAGGCCGTGCGGCGGTGAGCGGTCAGCGGTCTGGCGTCAGCGACGTTGAGCCTCTCGCTCTCGTCCGGTGATCGGTAGTCGGTAGTCTGTGGTCGGTAGTCGGTGGTCGGTAGTGGGTGGTCGTAGTCGGTGTGCGGGTGGCAGCCACGCCCCGCCCGCTGCGATGCGCTGACCCGCGCGTCGTAGCCTGGAAGCGACGACCTGGGACGAGCGGGCGTGTCGCTACGGGGAGCACTGTGCGCGCGGTTGGGGTTCGGTTCAATATGCAGGGTGCGCCCATTCAGGTGCGCCCCCTCCCCCGATGTCCACACGAGCTCTTTCAACTCGACGATCACGCGGACGAGGTGCTGCGATGGCCGGGTGATCGCAGGTGCGGACGATGCAGCATGTTTCACGTGAAACATCTGCTCACAGACTTGGATCGTGCGGTTGGTATGCCTAGGGGGTCGCGAGACCCGTTCATCGTCGCCCGTTCGGCCGCCGCTGTCGCCACCGCTGCGTCCGTCGCGGCCGTCGCGGCCGTCGCGGCCGTCGCTGCCATCGCTGACATCGCTGACATCGCTGACATCGCTATCGTCCATCCCGGTACAAAGCGCATACAGGTGAGCCTTGTTTCACGTGAAACATCTCCCTACCGACCTCGCTTATGGCCCGATTGTCTCCTGGATCGCATGAACGCCTCCGCAGCCGAACCGTCGCTGGGTCCCGGCTCGCCGCCAGTGGGGAACACCACGACAGGCATCCGTGCGTGCCGCGTTTCACGTGAAACATCAGCCGTGCAAGCGTCCGAGCCCTGCGATGGACGACATCAGCACCACTGTTCAGCCTGGCATCGATCCCGAAGTGGCGCTCGTCGCCCGCTACCAGCGGGTGGGCATCCGTCTTCAGGCGCCGCACCAGTGTCCGTGTCCTGAACGTGCACCTCTCCACCCCTTCACTAGGCCATATTCGTTGCCCGCCGTTCGGCAGCCTTGGCCAGCGTGCGACTTCTTCGCCGCGTCGTGTGCACCGCGACTCGGCGGCTGAGTGCCGACACCGGCGTCCCGGTACCTGAGCTCATCAACCCAAACCGACCAGCATCCGGCGTTGAAGTATGGAGCGCCATCACCGCTCACTCGCTTGGCTAACCGGAAGGGGCAACCAGGGACAGCTTTTGCAGCGCGAGCGAGGACGGGAGGTGGTTGCGTGGCGGTCCCGTCCGCGATTCAAGGAGCGATCGTCTGGAGCCCACGTCGGTCCACCCACAGCGTTTCACGTGAAGCATCCGCCATCTGGGGGACCATGTCTGTGGGCCGAAGGTCATGTGCGTCCCGGCTCTTCTCCGGCGGATCACGTCGCCCTGCCCCACGGAACCGTTAGATACGACCCGCCAGAAACCCTTAGGCCAACCCAACACGCAGAGCCGCGGGTTAACGCGCCCGCGACGCGGGAGTGGCACACCGAGGTGAGCATTAGCAGTGGTCCCCGATCGCGAGAGCGCACTCGCTCTACGAACAGAAGGAACCCATCCCCCGCCGCCGCACAACGCCTCGGCGATGAACCCCCGCTGCAACGTGGGCCGCGATCGGTCCACCAGATGTTTCACGTGAAACATATGGTGGAACGGAAAGTGGATCCAATCAATCGCCCTACCTCCATCGGCGACGGACGTCCCTCCTCAGCTTGCCGGGTGTGCGGGAGTCGAGGACAGGCGCGGAGCCCGCTCACATAAGGGGCGGAGCACGCTGGCTCTTTCGGCATCGCACCGTTCACCTTCGCCGAGGCACGCTGATCCATAACCCCATCGGATGTAGCGCATCATCTGGCATCGGAAGATCGATTCGTGACCACCCAGCCGCCTACTTTTCCACGCCCCACTCCCACACTCGCAAGCCACGGATCCCTGAGGCCAAGGTTCAGGAGCTTCCCTCCCCCTCACCCCGCACTCTTGCCTTACCTAACCCGTACGGCATGAAGCACTCCGCGCGGCCTAGCGGGGTGGGGTCAGTTCCGGCGTTCGAGTCGGGAGGGGGCCCGCTTGCGAGGAGGGCGCCCGCTCAGCGAACGAAGGGACAGGTCCCACCTCGCCTCGGCGAGACCAAAGGAGAGGCGGCGCAGTGTTTCACGTGAAACATCGACCTCGGCTTTCCTAGCGAACGACTGCCCGCACTACCCGGGTGATCTCGGGGAGAACTCCCTCGCCGAGAACCTCGACGCGCACGTCCGACAATCGGAACTTCTTCACCTGCTTCTGCGCAGCCTCGATCTCGTTGGCCGCGTTCATGCCCTTGAGCAATGCCAGCTCTCCGCCATCACGCACCAGCGGCGCGGTCAGCGGAATCAGAGTACGCAGCGCACTGACTGCTCGGGCGGTGACGAGATCGAATCCTTGGGCAGGGCGCACATCCTCTGCACGTGACCGCAAGACCGCGACGTTCGAGAGTTCCAGAGCCGTCACCTGCTCGCTGAGCCACGTCACACGGCGTTCCATCGGTTCTATGAGGGTCCACTGCACGTCCGGACGAGCAATCGCCAGCACCAGACCGGGCAGCCCCGCTCCCGAGCCGATATCCGCGACTCGGCCGTGAAAGAGCGGTGCGGCGATGACGCTGTTCAGAATGTGTCGAGACCAGAGACGAGGCAGTTCAAGGGGCCCGATCAGGCCACGCTCCTCCCCCTGCTCTGCGAGAGCGCTGGTGAAGGCACGAGCGACATCGATACGGTCACCGAACAGCTCCGCAGCGATCACGGGTTCGGCCTCCAGGCCGGCCCTCTCTGCGTCAGTCGTCATGCGATCGCTTTCGCGGTCACTCGATGTTTCACGTGAAACATCAACGGCGGCGCAGCACCGTATGCCGGTCCGCGCCCTCGCCGTACGACTCGGACACGAGCCCGCGGTCGGCGGCGATGTCATGAATCAGCTTGCGCTCGTAGCTCGACATCGCCGGAAGTGAGGCCTGCGACGAACCTTCATCAAGCTTGACCGCTGCCGCCTCGACCAGCGTCTCGAGCTGACGACGACGCGTGTCGCGGGATCCGCCGATGTCGAGGATCAGACGCGAGAACGAACCGGTACGGTTCTGCACGGCCAAGCGAGTGAGCTCTTGCAGTGCCTGGACGGTATCGGGCGCCGAGAGCAGCGCGAGGCCATCTCCCGCCGCTTCGACCGACACGTATGCGCGGCCTTGACGAACGTCGAGATTCAGATCCCCATCGATATCAGCGATGTCGAGCAGTTCCTCGAGGTAGTCCGCTGCGACATCTCCCTCGTTCTCCAGCTCTGCCACCGTGGGCTCGGTGGTCTCGGTCACGACTTCACTCATGAACCGCTCCCCTTCTTCTTCGCACGCTTCTTACCGACGGGCTGCTGGCGCTTCGGGGCCTCAGCCTTCGCCTTCTCTGCCTCTTCTATCAGGCGCTGCTGCTGCGCCTCGTAGACCGACATCGGAATCACCTTGCCGGAAGAATCGATCGCCTTGCCCTTCTTCGCCAGTCGTTCCTCACGCGCTTTCGCGGCTTCGGAACCGGGCGTGGGCATCTCGCGGATGACGAGGAACTGCTGCCCCATCGTCCAGAGATTCGAGATGAACCAGTAGACGACGACGCCGAGCGGGAAGAAGATGCCCGAGAAGATGAAGCCGAGCGGGAGCACGTAGAGCATGATCTTCTGCATCTGGTACGCCTGGCCGGTCTTGGCCTCCGGCGACAGGTTCTTCGAGATGATCTGCAGCTGGGTGAAGAACTGCGACGCGATCATCAGCACGACGAGCGTGACCAGGATGATGATGGCCGTGGTGTTGCCGGCATCCACTGCATCGCCGAGCGTCTCGTGCAGCGACGCGACGCCGAACAGCTTGGCGTCGTAGAACTCCTTCGTCAGCTCAGCGCTCAGCAGGCCCACACCACCGATACCCTCGACGGCGTGCTTCTTCACATCGCTCAGCACACTGAAGAGCGAGAAGAAGATCGGCATCTGCACCAGGAGTGGAAGACAGCTCGACATCGGCGTCGTGCCGTGCTTCTTGTACAGGCCCATGGTCTCTCGGCTCATCGCCTCGCGAGAGAGCTGGTCCTTCTTCCCCCGGTACTTCTCCTGAACTTTCCGCAGTTCAGGAGCAATTTCCATCATCTTGCGCTGGCTCTTGATCTGCTTGACGAACAGCGGAATCAGAGCAGCGCGGACGACGATGACGAGCCCGACGATCGAAAGGACCCAGGTCAGGCCGGATGCCGCCGGCATACCGACCGCGGTGAGCAGCCAGTGCCAGGCGACGAGGATCATCTCGACGACCCACTTGAGCGGCCACAGGATCGTGCCGATCAGATCGAACCCGCCCGATGCCGGCGCATCGCTGGGGGTGTTGCTGGCGAGCAGAAGGTCAAGACCCACCGTTCAGTCCTTTCGGGCAGGGACGACGAAACCGTGAGAAGTCAGGTCGTAGCGGAAGTGTTCGTGCGGACGGACGTCGTCGACGCCTCCGCGAGTCCAGGGATTGCAGCGGAGGATGCGCCGTGCGGAGAACAGGGTCCCCCGCACGGCGCCGTGCTGCTGCACGGCACCTACAGCGTAAGCGGACCAGCTGGGGTAGTACGCACAGACATCTCCATACAGAGGAGAGATCGTCGTGCGGTACGCCGTGAGAAATCCGAGCACCATGTTGCGGGGAATCAGGGGGATGCTGCGAAGGACGTCGCGCGACTGCATCCGGCCCGAACCGATCGAGGATGCCGGCAACGCCGTCACGACCGACCCGCCGGAGATACCGGTGCAAGCCGACCGAGACAGCGGTTCACATCTGCGCTGAGTTCGGCGAACGATGCCGTCGCTGACGCGGGAAGGGCACGGATGACGACATCCGTGCCCTCGGGAACGCGCGGGAGCGCCTCCGCACAGACGGCTTTGAGTCGCCGACGCACGGTATTTCGCACCACCGCGGTGCCCACCTGCTTGCTGATGATGAATCCGAACCGTGCAGCTCTGCTCTCACCCGTCGACATCAACGACGTGATGACGCGCGACCCGCCACAACGTGATCCGCGGCGAACGACCAGTCGATAGTCGCTCCCGCGGGTCAGCCGATACGGGCGGGCGAGCACAGCAGACTACGCGGAGAGCTCGGTGCGGCCCTTCGCACGGCGAGCAGCGAGGATGCCGCGGCCGGCACGCGTACGCATGCGGGCACGGAAGCCGTGCTTCTTGGCGCGACGACGGTTGTTGGGCTGGAAAGTGCGCTTAGTCATGGAATCACTCCGGGAATACTGCCACCGGGTTCACTGCGACCGGAGACATGGGGAACTGCCAAAAAATGGCATAAGTCAACCAAGTAAGGGTACGTCCTGCCGGCGCGCAGAGCAAATCTGCGCGCTCAGGCAGCGGGCACCCGGCACGAACCGCACAGCCATTATCCACAACCGTGGTGAGCCCGGACCGCATGACACGCGCGCGGGTTCTCCAGGGCAGGTTGCCGTTCCCAGCCTTGGTGACTACCGTGGCAACCGAAGTTATCCACAGGGGCACGGTAGTCGCAGCCCTCATCGATCCCCCGTTCCGGAGCGTCATGTCCTCACCAGCCCAGCCCGACGTTCCGATCTGGACCACGGTGCAGGAGCTCCTGGTGGATGACGACCGGGTCACGCCTCAGCTGCAGGGCTTCCTCAGCCTCGCCGTTCCGGCCGGAGTCATGTCGGCCACGCTCTACCTGGAGGTGCCGAACGACCTCACTGCCGCGCAGATCAACAAGCGGCTGCGCCTGCCCATCATGGAGGCCCTGTCGCACATCGGCGAAGAGGTGACCTCCTACCGCGTCGTCGTCAACCACGAGCTGGCCGAGCAGCCGACCGCGCCCATCGCCGTCGCCGACTTCGGCCGTCATGAGCCGAATCGGGTCGAATCTCCCATGGAACAGCCGACGCAGCTGCGCCACGAGTCTCGCCTGAACCCCAAGTACACCTTCGACAACTTCGTCATCGGGCAGTCCAACCGCTTCGCGCACGCCGCTGCGGTCGCTGTGGCCGAGGCACCGGCCAAGGCCTACAACCCGCTCTTCATCTACGGCGACTCGGGACTCGGGAAGACGCACCTCCTGCACGCGATCGGCGACTACGCGCAATCCCTCTATGCCGGTGTCAAGGTCAGGTACGTCTCGAGCGAGGAGTTCACGAACGACTTCATCAACTCGATCGCGAACAACCGCGGCGCCGCGTTCCAGGCGCGCTATCGCGATGTCGACATCCTCCTCATCGACGACATCCAGTTCCTGCAGGGTCGCGCCGAGACGCAGGAGGCCTTCTTCCACACGTTCAACACCCTGCACGATCACAACAAGCAGGTCGTGATCACCAGTGATGTCGCGCCGAAGCATCTGACCGGATTCGAGGATCGGATGCGCAGCCGCTTCGAGTGGGGCCTCATCACCGACGTACAGGCTCCCGACCTGGAGACGCGCATCGCGATTCTCCGCAAGAAGGCGCAGAGCGAGGCTCTCCACATCCCGGACGAAGTCCTGGAGTACATCGCCACCGTGGTGTCATCGAACATCCGTGAGCTCGAGGGTGCCCTCATCCGCGTCTCCGCCTTCGCGAGCCTCAATCGCTCATCGCTTGACATCTCGCTCGCTCAGACGGTGCTCCGCGACATCATCGACACGGCAGAGGACAACATCATCTCGCCGACCGACATCATCACGGCGACAGCCGGCTACTTCAAGCTCACGGTAGACGACCTCTACGGCTCGAGCCGTTCGCAGCAGATCGCCACGGCACGACAGATCGCGATGTATCTCTGCCGCGAGCGGACGAGCCTGTCGCTGCCCAAGATCGGACAGCTCTTCGGCAACCGCGACCACACCACGGTCATGTACGCGTACAAGAAGATCAGCGAGCTCATGAAGGAGCGTCGCTCGATCTACAACCAGGTCACTGAGATCACCACGCAGCTCGGTCGTCGCTGACGCGACCTCGCGCGGCAGAGGGGGATACGGCGCCGATCCGGGGGCTGTGTCCCCCTTTCTGCTGCGTTGACAGCGGCTCCCAGCATCCGATAGATGCTTCTATGCACATGTGGATAACTTGTGGATGAACGTGAAATCCATCGGGACGAATCGGGCTGTAACCGTGAAACCTGTGGATAACTACGAGGGACCGCCGAGGGTGTCGGATGCCGTCAACCCGCGGTTTCCTCAGGGATTCCACAAGTGACAGCCATGTAGTTCCTTACTCGTGTCTGCTATCCACCGAGTTATCCACAGAATCCACAGCGGTTAACACCGTTAAGGAGTTAACACTTCTAGAGGGCGATCCGATCACCAGACGATGGGGAGAACCCGGGGCGGATGACAAAACCGTCCGTCGTAGGAGTACGCCTGACTGTGGGGCTAGCATGGGAAGCCCTGCACCGGCAGGACTGACGACGACATGTCACAGATCGATGACAAGGGAGCACCCGTGAGGTTTCAGGTCAACCGCGATGTCTTCAGCGAGGCTGTGTCGTTCGTCGTCAAGCTCCTTCCGCAGCGCAACCCGCAGCCGATCCTCGCCGGCGTCCTCATCGAGGCCGACGGCTCCGGCCTGACGCTTTCCGCTTTCGACTACGAGGCCTCCGCTCGTACGACCATCGAGGCAACGGTCGACACCCCGGGCACGATCCTGGTCCACGGCCGTCTGCTGTCAGACATCGCCAGCCGCCTGCCCAATGCTCCGATCGAGATCGCCGTCGAGGAAGACGGCGGCATCACCGTCACGTGCGGCTCGGCGCGGTTCACGCTCGCCGCCATGCCCGTAGAGGAATATCCCTCCATCCCCGAGGTGTCGGGTTCATCCGGCGTCGTGCCGGCCGACGACTTCGGCACCGCCATCGCGCAGGTCGGTTTCGCCGCATCCCGCGATGACGTCACCCCTGTTCTCACCGGTGTCCAGCTGGCTGTCTCGGGCCAGACCCTCAGCCTGGTCGCGACCGACCGCTACCGCGTCTCCATTCGCGACGTGCCGTGGGATGGCGAAGCCGTCGAGGCGACAGCGCTGGTTCCCGCCCGCACCCTGGTGGAGGTCGGAAAGACCTTCGGCCATGCCGGCAACATCCAGATCGCTTTCTCCGGAGCGGGTGAGCGCGAGATCATCGCCTTCACCGCAGGCAACAAAACCGTGACGTCGCTGCTCATCAAGGGCAACTTCCCGCCGGTCCGCCGCCTCTTCCCCGAGCAGACGGACCACTACGCGGTCGTCAACACCGCTGATCTCGTCGAGGCGGTCCGTCGTGTGTCGCTGGTTCTCGACCGTGCTGCTCCGCTGCGTTTCACTTTCTCGAACGACAGCGTGACCATGGACGCGTCCGGTGGCGACCACGCCCGTGCGTCCGAGTCGGTCGACGCGATCCTGTCGGGCGGCGAAGAGGTCACTCTGGGCCTCAACCCGCAGTACCTGATCGAGGCGCTCGGCGCGGTGAAGAGCGAGTTCGTGCGGGTCACGTTCACCTCGAGCGACAACGCGAACAAGCTCAGTCCTGTGCTGGTCACGAGCCAGACGTCTGTCGACCAGGCGGGCCTCGACTCGTTCAAGTACCTCCTTCAGCCCAACCTTCTCCTTCGCTGACGCGCAGAGCCCGTCCTGGTTCGGGCCCTTCGACAAGCTCAGGGACCGAGGTCTTCGCGGCGATCTACGTTTCGTCTCACTCCGCTCTGCGTTTCGTCTCGCTCCGCTCGCTCAACGACCGGGGGTTGCGCTGAATCGCACGCAGTCGGAGAGCGAAGCGAGCCGCTGCCTCCGTCTTACCCCTAACGTTCCCGGTACCTCAGCCCCCACACATCGATGCGTGCACACGCGAGGGAGTCGGGGTGTTCCCGGCGTGAGCATCGGGAGGGGCCCGCGAAGCGGGAGGGAACCCGCTCTGCGAACGAAGGGAACACCCCGACTCCCGACCCACAGGACCCCAAGACCCAGGACCCAGGACCCCAGAACCAAGACCCCAGACACTGTCCGACCCCGAAGATAGGCTGAGCCCGTGATCGTGGAACATCTGAGCCTGGTGGACTTCCGCAATTACGCGACCGCCGAACTCTCCCTCCACAGCGGTCCGAATGTGCTCGTCGGCCGCAACGGTCAAGGGAAGACGAATCTCGCGGAGGCCGTGGTCTTCCTCGCGACTCTCGGGTCGCACCGGGTCTCGTCCGACGCTCCGATGGTGCGCGACGGGCAGGAGTACGCGATCATCCGTGCTCGCCTGTCCCACGGAGAGCGCAAGGTCCTCGTCGAGGTGCAGCTGAATCGGCAGGGCTCGAACAAAGCGCGCATCAACGGCTCGCCGTCGAAGGCGAACGAACTCCCCCGCTACGCGCACGTCGTGCTCTTCGCGCCGGAGGATCTGCAGATCGTGCGGGGAGATCCCTCCGCCCGTCGTCGGTTCGCCGACCAGCTTCTCATCCAGCGCACGCCCCGCATGGCGGCGGTGCTGGCGGACTACGACCGAGTGCTCAAGCAGCGCAACGCCCTGCTGAAGTCGGCCCGGGCGCGCGGCATCCGCGGCGAAGGTCTCAGCACCCTCGATGTGTGGGACGACAAGCTGGTGTCGCTGGGCTCGGAGATCATCACCGCTCGTCAGCGTCTGGCCGCCGATCTTCAGCAGCCGGTCGCCGACGCCTACGCGGCCATCGCTGGCGAGGATCATCGCCCGCAGCTGGAGTGGGCATTGTCGGTGGGGGGTGCCGATCCCGAGGAAGACGACCAGGAACCGACGGATGCCGACACCCCCGCCGCGTACGACAAACTCGCAGAGACCCGCCTCATCGCCGACATGTTCCGCGCATCCCTGGCGGCCAAGCGCTCGAACGAGATCGATCGGGGTCTCACCCTCACCGGGCCGCACCGCGATGATCTGATCCTTCGGGTGCGCGATCTGCCCGTGAAGGGCTATGCCTCGCACGGCGAGTCCTGGTCGGTGGCCCTCTCGCTCCGGCTCGCATCCGCGGAGCTGCTTCGCAGCGAGTCTCCGGCCGGCGATCCGGTGCTCATCCTCGACGATGTGTTCGCCGAGCTCGATGCCGATCGCCGTCAGCGCCTGGCGTCTCTCACCTCGGAGTACGAGCAGGTGGTGGTGACCGCCGCCGTGGAGGAGGATATCCCCGCGGTGCTGCACGCCCATGTGGTGCGAATCGACGCTGGCACGATCAGCGACGAGCGGACCCTTGCAGGGGATCAGGGACCCAGCGAAGAGGAGGGGGAGACGGATGACTGACGTCGCCCCGACGCCGGCGGCATCCGAAGTTCCGGAGACGGTCGCGACCTACCTGCGCCTGCGAGGTCTCAAGCCGAGTTCGGCGTCGTGGAAGCGCAAGCGCAGGATCGTCGACGATGACGAGAACGCGCCCTTCACCCCCGGTCGCGACCCGGGATCGCTGGGCGCCGTGCTCGATCGGCTGAGCCGTGACTCCGGCTGGCAGACGACTCTGGCGCGCGAGGATCTCGTGCGGCAGTGGGCAGATCTCGCCGGCGCCGATACCGCGAAGCACTCCGAACCGGTCTCACTCGAGCGCGGGCTGCTCACGGTCAAGTGCGATTCGACGGCATGGGCGAAGAACCTGCAGTTCATGCGCGCGACGATCCTCACCGAGATCGGTCGGCGGTATCCGGATGCCGGGGTGGAGAACCTCCGCTTCATCGGACCGGACGTTCCCTCCTGGAAATGGGGTCCCAGAACGGTTCCAGGGCGGGGTCCGCGCGATACCTACGGGTAGGGCACCGTGCAAGGGGTCTGAAACGCTCAGAGGGCCACACGCGGCCGCTGAGCCGCATATCGCGACGAAATCCCGCTAGAATGGGAGTTCGTGATATCGATGTGGAGAATGCCCTCTGATGACGCCTGAATCCCCCGCAGACGAGACGGAATCGACCAACGGAGGGACCCCTGAGAACGGCTCCAGCAATGGACATTCGCCGATCTCCCCCACCTCGAAGCAGCCCGGCGAATACGGTGCCGACGAGATCCAGATCCTCGAAGGGCTCGAGGCCGTCCGCAAGCGCCCCGGCATGTACATCGGCTCGACGGGTCCGCGCGGTCTGCACCACCTCGTGTACGAGATCGTCGACAACTCCGTCGATGAGGCCCTCGCCGGCTACTGCGACGCGATCATCGTCTCGCTCCTGGAAGACGGCGGCGTCCGCGTCATCGACAACGGTCGCGGCATCCCGGTCGATCCGCACTCCTCCGACCCGAACAAGTCGACCGTCGAGGTCGTGCTGACGATCCTTCACGCCGGCGGAAAGTTCGGCGGCGGCGGCTACGCGGTGTCCGGCGGTCTGCACGGCGTGGGCTCCTCCGTCGTGAACGCGCTCTCCACCCGCTTCGACATCGACATCAAGCGTCAGGGCTACACCTGGCACCACAGTTTCGCCGACGGCGGTCACCCGCAGCAGGCGCTCGAGCGCGGTGCCGAGACCGATGAGACCGGCACCGACATCACTTTCTGGCCGGATCCTGCGATCTTCACCGAGGGCGTCGAGTTCGACTACGAGACCCTGCGCACCCGCTTCCAGCAGATGGCGTTCCTCAACAAGGGGCTGCGCATCGAACTGCACGACGAGCGCGCCGGCCACACCGAGGTCATCGAAGACGAGGGCACCAGCATCGAGAGGCAGCGCGGTGATGTCTTCCTCTACGAGCGCGGTCTGGTCGACTACGTCGAGTACCTGAACAAGGTGCGTCACGCCGAGGTCGTGAACGACGAGATCATCGCGTTCGAGTCGGAGGACTCGGTGCGCAAGATCTCGCTCGAGGTCGCGATGCAGTGGACGACCTCGTACACCGAGAACGTCTTCACCTACGCCAACACGATCAACACGCACGAGGGCGGCACCCACGAAGAGGGCTTCCGCGCGGCGCTCACGACTCTGGTCAACAAGTACGCCCGTGCGAACAACCTACTCAAGGAGAAGGACGACAACCTCTCCGGAGACGACGTGCGCGAGGGGCTCACCGCGGTGATCTCCATCAAGCTGGGAGAGCCGCAGTTCGAGGGTCAGACCAAGACCAAGCTCGGCAACACCGAGGCAAAGGCTTTCGTGCAGAAGGTCGTCGGCGACCAGCTCGGCGACTGGCTCGAGCGCAACCCGGCGCAGGCGAAGAACGTGATCCGCAAGGCGATCGATGCGGCGACCGCTCGTATGGCTGCCCGCAAGGCGCGCGAGACAGCTCGACGCAAGAGCGTGTTCGAGTCGGCCGCGATGCCGGACAAGCTCAAGGACTGCACGAGCAAGGACCCGTCGATCAGCGAGATCTTCCTCGTCGAGGGTGACTCGGCCGGCGGCTCGGCGGTGCAGGGTCGCGACCCGCACACGCAGGCGATCCTGGCGCTCCGCGGCAAGATCCTCAACGTCGAGCGTGCGCGTCTCGACAAGGCTCTCGGCAACCGCGAGGTCCAGGCGATGATCCAGGCCTTCGGCACCGGCATCGGCGAGGACTTCGACATCGAGAAGGCCCGGTACCACAAGATCGTGCTGATGGCGGATGCCGACGTCGATGGTCAGCACATCACGACGCTGCTGCTCACGCTGCTGTTCCGCTACATGCGCGGGCTCATCGAGGCCGGCTTCGTCTACCTGGCGATGCCGCCCCTGTACCGCTTGAAGTGGTCGAACTCCGCGCACGAGTACGTGTTCAGCGACGCCGAGCGCGATGCCCTGCTGAAGTTCGGTCTGGACAACGGCAAGCGCATCCCGAAGGATGCCGGCATCCAGCGGTACAAGGGTCTCGGCGAGATGAACGCCAAGGAGCTGTGGGAGACGACGATGGATCACACGACCCGCACGCTGCGGCAGGTGACCATCGAGGATGCCGCGGCTGCCGACGAGATCTTCAGCGTGCTGATGGGTGAAGACGTCGAGTCCCGACGGAGCTTCATCCAGCGCAACGCCAAGGACGTCCGCTTCCTCGACATCTGACCCACTTTCTTACACACACAACGGAGCTGCAGACCAGCGCGCTGCAGAGGGCGGAGGAATCTTGTCGGAGTGAGCATCGGGAGGGGCCCGCGAAGCGGGAGGGAACCCGCTCTGCGAACGAAGACAAGATTCCGTAGCCCGGTCACCAAGACTGAAGAGAAGACACACACATGACTGACGAAGAACGCCCCGTTCCCGAACACGATCACGGCAAGATCGACCAGGTCGACCTGCAGTCGGAGATGCAGCGCAGCTATCTCGACTACGCGATGGCCGTGATCGTCGGCCGTGCACTGCCGGATGTGCGCGATGGGCTGAAGCCCGTGCACCGCCGTGTGATCTACGGCATGTACGACGGCGGGTTCCGCCCGGACAAGTCGTTCTCGAAGTGCGCCCGTGTGGTCGGCGAGGTCATGGGGCAGTATCACCCGCACGGTGACACCGCGATCTACGACGCCCTCGTGCGTCTGGTGCAGCCGTGGGCGCTGCGGTATCCGCTGGCACTCGGTCAGGGCAACTTCGGCTCCCCCGGCAACATGGGTGCGGCCGCGCCTCGGTACACCGAGACGAAGATGGCTCCGCTCGCGCTCGAGATGGTGCGCGACATCGAAGAAGACACGGTCGACTTCCAGGACAATTACGACGGGCAGACACAGGAGCCGACGGTGCTCCCGGCGCGCTTCCCGAACCTGCTCGTCAACGGCTCGGTCGGCATCGCGGTCGGCATGGCGACCAACATCCCGCCGCACAACCTGCGCGAGGTGTCGGATGCTGCGCTCTGGGCTCTCGACAACCCCGGCATCAGCCGTGAGGAGCTGCTCGACGGTCTGATCCAGCGCATCCCGGGACCGGACTTCCCGACCGGCGCGCAGATCCTCGGCACCACGGGCATCCACGAGGCGTACCGCACCGGACGCGGCTCGATCACGATGCGCGCAGTCGTCAACGTCGAGGAGATCCAGGGACGCACGTGCCTCGTGATCACCGAGCTGCCGTACCAGGTCAACCCCGACAACGTCGCGGTGAAGATCGGCGACCTGGCGCGTGACGGCAAGATCACTGGCATCGCCGACATCCGCGACGAGTCGTCCGACCGCACCGGCCAGCGTCTCGTCGTCGTGCTCAAGCGCGACGCGGTAGCGAAGGTCGTGCTGAACAACCTGTACAAGCACACGCAGCTGCAGGAGAACTTCGGCGCGAACATGCTCGCGATCGTCGACGGCGTACCGCGCACGCTCGCGATCGACGGCTTCGTCTCGTACTGGATCACGCACCAGATCGAAGTGATCGTCCGGCGCACGCAGTACCGGCTCACCGAGGCCGAGAAGCGCATGCACATCCTGCGCGCGTACCTGAAGGCGCTCGACGCGCTCGACGAGGTCATCGCGCTGATCCGGCGGTCGCAGACGACGCAGGAGGCGAACGAGGGACTGCAGAAGCTCCTCGACATCGATGACACCCAGGCCGACGCGATTCTGCAGATGCAGCTCCGCCGGCTCGCTGCGCTCGAGCGTCAGAAGATCATCGAGCAGGCGGAGGAGCTCGCAGCACTCATCACGGACTACAAGGCGATCCTCGCCGACGAAGGCCGTCAGCGCACGATCATCCGTGACGAGCTCACGGCGATCGTCGACCGCTTCGGCGACGAGCGTCGCACGCACATCCTGCACGGCTTCGACGGCGACGTCTCGATGGAAGACCTCATCGCCGAGGAGGAGATGGTCGTCACCGTCACGCGCGAGGGGTACATCAAGCGCACGCGCAGCGACAACTACCGCTCGCAGCATCGCGGCGGCAAGGGCATCAAGGGTGCGCAGCTGCGGGCGGATGACATCGTCGAGCACTTCTTCGTGACGACCACCCACCACTGGCTGCTGTTCTTCACCGACAAGGGCCGCGTCTACCGCGCCAAGACCTACGAGGTGCCTGAGGCCGGCCGCGACGCGAAGGGCACGCACGTCGCGAACCTCCTCGCGCTGCAGCCCGACGAGAGCATCGCGCAGGTGCTCGACATCCGCGACTACACCGTCGCCGAGTACCTGGTGCTGGCGACCCGCGAGGGCCTGGTGAAGAAGACGCGTCTCGACGCCTACGACACCAACCGTCAGGGTGGCGTCATCGCGATCCGCCTGAACGACGAGGACGAGCTGGTCAGTGCGCTGCTGGTCGACGCCTCGGACGACATCCTCCTGATCAGCCGTCGCGGCATGTCCGTGCGGTTCGAGGCGACCGATGAGGCGCTTCGTCCGATGGGCCGCGCGACCGCGGGTGTGCGGGGCATGAAGTTCAAGCTCGACGGCGACAGCCTGCTGTCGGCATCCTTCGCCGCCCCCGGGAAGTTCGTGTTCGTGGTCACCGACGGCGGGTACGCGAAGCGCACCGCCGTCGAGGAGTATCGCGTGCAGGGACGCGGCGGAACAGGCATCAAGGTCGCCAAGCTGAACGACGATCGGGGCACTCTCGCGGGTGGTCTGATCGTCTCCGAGGACGACGAGGTCTTGGTGGTTCTGTCCAGCGGCAAGGTGGTACGCTCTGCCGTGGCCGAGGTCCCCGCCAAGGGCCGCGACACCATGGGAGTGGTGTTCGCAAGGACGACGGATGCCGATCGCATCCTCGCCATCGCTCGCAACGGCGAGCGAGGCCTCACAGATGACGAGGCGGAGGCGGACTCCGACACCGCGGCCCCCGAGACACCGTTCTCTGAGACGACACAGACACCTGAGGAAAGCACGGACGAATGAGCACAGTAGCCGACAAGCTGGCGAAGAAGTCCACACGCAAGACCGGTGGCAAGCAGGTCCGCCTGCGGCTGGTGTACGTCGACTTCTGGTCGGCCGTGAAGCTCTCCTTCCTCGGAGCGGTCGCCCTCGCGGTCGTCACGATGGTTTCGTTCTTCCTCATCTTCCTGGTGTTGCAGGCCACGGGCATCATGGCGACGGCGGACGAATTCGTGCGCAGCTTCACTGACGGGGCCATCCCGCTCTCCGAGGTCGTCGGTCTGCCGCAGGTGATGGCGTTCGCGGCGGTCGTCGCGATCCTGAACCTCATCGTCTTCACGGTGCTCGGTGCCGTCATCGCCGGCATCTACAACCTCGCCGTGAAGGTGACGGGCGGACTGCTCGTCGGCTTCATGTCGAACTGACCCTTCGACAGGCTCAGGGCCCTTCGAGAGGCTCAGGGACCAAGAGCAGAGGGGGCGGATGCTGCGGCATCCGCCCCCTTTCTGCGTTCTGGACACGTCCTCTCCCTTTCGAATCGCGCAACTGGTCGCTCCGG
>JAESFY010000214.1_pt1 | contig 19926 bp, 18 predicted proteins | sample 9266201 | NCBI WGS metagenome assembly JAESFY01 (sample SAMN14515071, study PRJNA621656) | algae metagenome | isolation source: Nodosilinea sp. WJT8-NPBG4 and co-occurring heterotrophs from soil, lower... | place: USA: Pinto Basin, Colorado Desert, California | collected 2006-05-27 | reverse complement strand
CGCGCGGTCCCGGCGTGCGGTCGAACAGGGGCGACGGTGCGCGCAATGCGTCGTCGCGGAGTCGCGATGTGGTGCCGGACATGTCACATCCTCTCTACGACGCGGGCGCCGAGGATCCCGGTCGGCTTGAAGGTGAGGAACAGGATGAGGAAGGCGAAGGAGAACACGTCACGCCACTCACCGCCGAACCAGGCAGACCCGAAGGATTCGAGCAGGCCGAGGAGGAGTCCGCCGAGCATCGCCCCGTACAGGTTGCCGATGCCGCCGATCACCGCGGCGGTGAATGCCTTGAGCCCGATCATGAACCCCATCAGGAAGTCGATGGACCCGTAGTACGCCCCGGCCATCACGCCTGCCGCACCCGCAAGCGCCGACCCGATGAAGAAGACGGTGGCGATGACACGGTTGACGTTGATCCCCATCAGTTGGGCGCCCTGCGGGTCGAGCGCGATGGCGCGCATGGCACGCCCCTGCTTGGTCCGCTCGACGACGTGCGCGAGTACCAGCATCAGCACGCCCGCGATGATCACGAGCACGATCTGCGCGGCGGTGATGCGCATGCCGACGAAGTCGAATCCGCTCGACTCGAGCCGCACGGGAAAGGCTTCGGGGTTCGGCCCGAAGATCTGCCTGACCGCGTACTCGAGCGTGAACGAGACGCCGATCGCGGTGATCAGCACGGCGAGCCGAGGGCTGCGACGCAACGGTCGGTAGGCGATCCGTTCGATGCCGACACCGATGAGGCCGGTGGTGACCATCGACAGCAGCATGATCACCAGCAGCAGCGGGATCGACGATTCGCTCGAGATCCCGAAGGCCGACAGTGTGGCGAAACCGGTGAACGCACCGAGCATGTAGATGTCGCCGTGTGCGAAGTTGAGCAGTTTGATGATCCCGTAGACCATGCTGTAGCCGAGAGCCACGAGGGCGTAGAACGAGCCCACGATCAGGCCGTTCCAGATGAGTTGCATCACAGCGGATGTCCTTCCGCGTCCTTGGGACGCCGACGGACCGGGGCGGGGTCAGCGCCCCGGTCTGTGATCAGTCCTGCAGGTCGTCTTCGAGCACGAACGCGCCGGTGGCCGGGTCGATGCCGACGATGACGAACCCTCCGCCGGAAAGCGTGTGATCCTCGGTGAAGGTGAGGGGGCCGGCGAAGGTGTCGAAGTCCTTCAGCCCTTCGAGCGCGGCGACGACCTTGTCGAAGTCGGTGCTGCCGGCATCCTCGATCGCTTGGGCGACCACGCGCACAGCGTCGTACGACTGCGTCGAGTACGGCCCCGGCGCGGAGCCGGCGAGCTTCTCGTAGTCGGCGATCCAGTCGTCGGCGCCCTCGATCATGTCCGGGGTCTGGGTGAATGTGCCGAGCACGTTGTCGGTGTAGCCGTCGCCGGCGATCTCTGCGAACTTCGCGTCGACCGAGCCGTCGCCGACGAGGAAGGCACCGGCGTATCCGGCATCGGTCGCCTGGCGGACGATGAGCCCGCCCTCCTGGTAGTAGCCGGTCCAGTAGACCAGGGCGGGCTTCTCGCTGGCGAGCTGCGTCGCCACGGACGCGTAGTCGTTCTCGCCCGGGGTGATGGTCGCCTCGAACGAGACCGTCAGCCCGGCCTCGGTGGCCTGCTCGACGAAGGATGCCGCGAGATCGGCGGAGTACGCGGTGGCGTCGTCGATCACGGCGACGGTCGTCATGTCGCTCTGCTGCGCGTAGGCGACGGCCGCGGCGGCCTGCTGCGTTCCCGTGCCGTTGATGAGGAACACACCGGGCAGGCCCTGCCCGACGAGCTCGTTGGAGTTCGCCGCCGGGATGACCATCGGGATGCCGGCCTCGTCGAAGATCGGGAGAGTGGGCAGCGTGGCACCGGAGCAGTAGCCGCCGACAGAGGCGACGATGCCGTCGGTCACGAGCTTGTTCGCCGCGGCCACGGATGCGGTCGCGTCGCATGCGTCGTCTTCGACCTGCAGTTCGAGCGTTCGCCCGTCGATCCCGCCGTCGGCGTTGATCTCGTCGACCGCGAGCTGTGCGCCGTTCTGCATGTACTCGCCGAATGCGGACTCGCTGCCGGAGAAGGGCGCGAGCATGCCGAGCTTGATCGTGCCGGAGTCATCCGACTCCGAGCTCTCGTCTGAGCCGAGTCCGCCGGAGCAGCCGGCGACGGCGAGGAGCACGCCGACTGCGGCTGTGAGGCCGAGCATCTGGCGGATGCGCTGAGTTCGGGTTTTCATTGAGGGCCTCCTGGGTTGCGTCGTTGCAGTGCGCCATGAATAACGTGTGACACATTACTCTCCAGGATTATGAGGGTCAACCCCTGCGGATACGCCATGCAGGCGTCGCCCTCAGTCCTCGACGCCGCCGTTCCACACGCCGCCGACGTGACCGATGTGTCGCCGCATCAGGGATTCCGCGCCCTCGCCGTCACCCTTGACCAGCAGATCGACGAGTTCGGCGTGTTCCAGCGCGGTCACCATCAGCGCGTCCGTCTCGACGAGATGCGCGAGGCCGACCAGTCGTGTCTGCTGCCGCAGCTCGCGAACGGTCTCGACGAGCGTGCGGTTGCCGGAGCACTCGAGGATGCGCAGGTGGAACGTGGTGTCCGTCGCCAGATACTCGTCGAAACGGCCGTCGCGCCCGGCCTGCACGATCCGGTCGGCGAGTCCACGCAGCACCTTCTCCGTGGCCGCGTCGATCATGCCGGCGATCCGTACCATCGGCGGGGCCTCCAGCAGCATCCGCACCTCGCCGAGCTCCCGCAGCTCCTCCGGCGAGACCTCAGTGACGACGAAGCCTCTGTTGCGGATGGGCCGCAGGAAGCCGCGTCGCGCCAGATTGAGCATCGCCTCGCGGACGGGCGTCGCGCTCACTCCGAAGTCCGTGGCGAGGGTCGGCACCGTCAGCACCTGACCGGGCGGGATCACCCCGGAGATGATGCGCGCGGCCAATTGCATCTCGACCTGCTCGCGAAGACTCTCGGCCGGGGTCAGCTGCGTCGCGAAGGCGCTCACGATCGGCGGCATCTCTGTGTCATACGGCACATGGTACCCGCGTGGCCCCATGAGCGCGGGGCAGGGCGAGGAGATTAGGATTGCCTCAGTCGATGCGGAGGGAGACACGACACATGGGGTTCATCACGTCGGAGATTCTTGCCGAGACCGGCTATGTGGTTCTCGACGCCCACCTCGCGGACATCGACCCCGGTCAATGGCTCGACCTCGAATACGTGCGCTGGCGCTCCTCCGGCATCACGCGCTTCGCACCCCTCACCAGCTACGCCGGCGACGTGGACTGCAACGGCTTCTGGAATCACACGCCTCCTCGCACCGACAAGGACGGCGTCTGGATCGCGTCCCAGATCGCGACCGCGCCGACGTTGCAGCAGTGGGCGCTGGAGCCTGGTGCCGGCGTCGGCCGCTGCCGGGTGATCGAGCTGCAGCCGAACGAGTACGCCGACGCGATCTACAACCTGCACCAGGACGACAACAACCGCCTCAACGACGAGGGCACCGGCTGGGTCGTGCGCGGGTTCTTCAACCTGACGGACGACACTGCGTCGATGCTGATCCTCCGTTCCGACCGCTTCGACCCGGCGACCGAGGTGCGACTTCCGCTCAGCAGAGGTTCACGGATCATCGTCGACACGCAGCGCTTCTGGCACGCGGTCTGGCACCGCGGCACAACGCCGCGCTACGCGCTCATCGCCTCGTGGACGAGCGGTCCCGAGCTCGACGCCTACATCGCGACGAACCACGGCGAGCCGCATCCGCCGACGGTCGAGTTGGATGCCCAGTTCGTCGATGACGCGCAGGTCGAGTTGCACCGCCGCATCGAGGAGCGTCGTCGCGCCTTCGAGGCGCAGGGCATCGTGATGGAGCCGCCGACTCCGCTGTACGGCTGAGTCTTCCCTCAGACGGTGCGACCACCCTCCAGGCGCACCACGCGATCGACGGTCCCGTCCGGCGGCGCGACGTGCGAGATCAGCAGCACCGACTGCCCGCCGGCCGCGCCGAGCAGGTCGCGCAGCAGTGCCTCGGACGCCTCCGGATCGACCCCGGCGGTCGGCTCGTCGAGCACCAGCACCGGGAAGTCGCGCAGAAGCGCCCGAGCGAGCGCGATCCGCTGCGCCTGACCGCCCGATACGAGTGCGCCGCGATCGCCGACCCGCGCATCGAGTCCGCCGCGCTCCCGCACCCAGTCCCCCAGGCCGACGCGATCCAGCACGTCGAGCAGCTCGTCATCGGTCGCGGTGTCCCGCGCGAAGAGCAGGTTCTGGCGGATGTCCTCGTCGAACAGCTGAGGGCTCTGCTCGCACAGCCCGATCGTCCGCCGCAGCGCCGGACCCGACAGCGACGCGGCATCCCGTCCGTCGAGCAGGTACTCGCCCTCGGCGCGGAGGAAGCCCACGAGCACAGACGCGAGAGAGCTCTTCCCCGCGCCGCTGGGACCCGCGACGAGCACCCGCTCGCCGGGGCGTAGATCGAGGTCGACGCCCCGCAGCGCCGGCGCACCGCCCGGCCAGTTCGCCCGTACCCCGCGCAGCCGGAGTGCCGGTGCGCCGATGATCTCGGCATCCTCGCCGTCATCCGCCCGCAGCTCGTCCGGCATCCGCTCCGGCAGCACGTCGACGATCCGCTCGGCACCGGACCTTACGCTGCGCCAGGATGCCGCGGCGATCGGCACCGCACCGAAGATCTCGAACACCACCATCGGCACGAGCACGGCGACCGCCAGCCACGGCCCGTCGATCGCGCCGGTCGCGAGACCCGGTGCCGCCGCGGCGAGAGCCCCTACCGATGCGGCGCCGGCGACGGCCGACACCACCCCCGCCGCGATCGCCTGCGCGAGCGAGGCGCGGGCGACCAGCCGCCGAAGCGCGGCATCTGCGTCTGCGATGCGCGCGCGAGCCTGCTCCTCGGCGCCGAAGGCCAGGAGCACGTCGAGGCTGCCGAAGTAGTCGACGAGCGCGGCCGAGAGGTCTGCGCGCCGTGCGGAGACGAGCGCCTCGGCGCGGTATCCGAACACCCAGCCGAGACCGATCGAGGCGGCTGCGGCGACGATCAGGCAGATCGCCAGCGTCAGCGCGGCCGGCGGCGACACGAACGCGAGGAACCCGACGGCCCCGAGGGCGACGAGCCCCGCGACGGCGAGCGGCTGCACGACACGCAGCGGGAGGTTCTGCAGGTTCTCGACGTCGTCGACGAGGGCGGAGAGCACCCGGCCGCGGTCGGTCCCGCCGAGGCCGGCCGGAGACAGCGGGATGAGGCGACGCACCATGTCGGCGCGCGTCGAGGCGAGCTGCCGGAGCGCGGCGTCGTGTCCGCTCAACCGCTCGAGATAGCGGGTGACCGCCCGCGACACCGCGAAGAAGCGCACACCGACGACCGCGATCGACAGCGGCACGAGCGAGTCGACGATCGAGGCGCTCACGATCAGCCAGCCGCTGACCGCGAGGAGGCTCACGGCTGCGGCCGCAGACAGCACGCCCCAGAGCAGGCCGGGAAGGAAGCGCCCGAGCGGTGGCTGGGCGAGGCGGAGAACATCTCGGACACGCGAATCGCTCGCCCTCCGCGCGGGTCCCCGATCCCCTCCCGTGGGTCCCTGAGCCTGTCGAAGGGTCATGCGCTCACCCCCAGCGCCACGACCTGGTCGGCGATTTCGCGTGCCGACCGGCGGTGCGAGACGAGGAGGATCGTCGCGCCGGCATCCGCCCGCTCCCGCAGCGACCGCCAGAGCCGCGCCTCGGTCTGGGGATCGAGGGCGCTCGAGGGTTCATCGAGCGCGAGCATCCGGCGAGGGTCGGACGCGTGCCGGTAGAGCGCCCGCGCGACGGCGACGCGCTGCGCCTGCCCGCCCGACAGCCCGCTTCCCTGCACGCCCAGCATCCGGCCCGCGTCGATCGCATCCGCGCAGGCGGCGTCGAGAGCAGAACGGATGCCCTCGGCATCAGGGTTCGGGTCGCCGAGGGCGACGTTCTCGGCGACCGTCCCGCGGAGCAGGCCGGGCTTCTGTCCCGCCCAGGCGAGCCACGCGGCCGGATCGAGTGCGCGCACGTCGCGCCCCGCGAAGGCGGCGCTGCCCTCGAAAGTTGTCGCTACGCGGAGGGCGGCGAGCAGGCTCGACTTGCCCGAGCCGCTGGGACCCTCGATCAGCGTGATCGTGCCGGGTTCGGCCGTGAACGACACGGGCGGGAGGTCGCGCACGCGGAGACCTGACACCTCGAGGTCCCGGCCCGTCGTGGTGAACAACTCCTCAGAATCGGTCGGCGACGGCTCCGGAACGCCGGTCTCGTTCGCCGGAGCGGTCGTTCTCGAGGAGTTGTTCACGGGATGACACGTTTCGTCTCGGTCGCAGGCGCCCTCGCTCAACGACCGGGGGGAATCGGCTGCGGCCTTCGCCTGATCGAGCACGTCGAACACGTCCTCCGTCGCCGCGACGCCCTCGGCCGCCGCGTGGAACTGCACCCCGACCTGGCGAATCGGCAGGAAGGCCTCGGGCGCGAGCAGCAGCACGAACAGCCCGACCTCGAGCGACAGCTCGCCGGAGAGCAGCCGGAACCCCACGGCCACGGCGATGAGCGCGACCGCGAGCGAGGCCAGCAGCTCCATCGCGAACCCTGACAGGAACGAGAACCGCAGCACCTTCATCGTCTCGCGCCGGTATTCGTCGGCCGTGGTCTCGATGCGGTCGGCGGCGCGCCGATCCCGGCCGAACAGCCGCAGCGTCGACAGCCCCTGCACCGTGTCGGCGAAGCGCGCCGCGAGTCGCTGCAGCGTCTGCCACTGCTTCTTCTGCACGGTTCGCGTGGCCATGCCGATCAGGATCAGGAACAGCGGAATCAGCGGCAGCGTGATGATCGCTGTCAGACCACTCGGCCAGTCCTGCCACCACATCACCGCGACGATCACGGGCGTCGCGATCACCGTGAGCACGAGCTGCGGGATGTACCGCGCGAAGTACGCGTCGAGCGCTTCCAGCCCGTGTCCCGCGGTCACCGCGAGCGCGGTCTGGTTCCGCTGCGCGAGCCACCCCGGCCCGAGGCGTCGGACGGCCCCGATGAGCGCGGAACGCAGCTGCATCCCGGTCTTCGCGGCGGCGCGCGTACCCGCCGCATCCGACGCCGCGATCAGGATGCCGCGGAGCAGAGCCGCCGCCAGGAGCCACAGCAGCGAGCCCGAGACATCCCGCCCGGCGAGCGCGCCGGTGACGGCATCCGTCAGCAGCCAGGCGAACGCGACCGTGACGGCGGTCTGGACGACGCCGATCAGCGCGGATGCCGCGAGGAAGCCGCGCGCGGCACCCGCGTACCTCAGCAGCCGCGGATCGACGGGTTTCATGCGTGTGCCGGCGCCGCCTCGATCGACGAGCGTGTGACGCGCTTGCGGAAGATCCAGTAGGTCCAGGCCTGGTACGCGATGACCAGCGGGAGGGCGATCAGCGCGGTCCAGCTCATGATCTGCAGCGTATACGGCGTGCTCGAAGCGTTCGCGATCGTGAGGCTGTGCGCCGGGTCGATGGTCGAGGGCATGACGTAGGGGAACAGCGCCAGGAACAGCATCACGACGGCGAACAGCACGGTCGCGGCCCCCGCGGCGAAGGCCCGCCCGTCGCGCCCGCGCAGCGAGAACACGACCGCGGCGATCAGCGAGACCGCTGCGAGCGCACCCGCGATGACCACCAGGAACAGCAGCGGCGCCTCACGACCGGAGGCGATGCCGATCGTCCACAGCACGGTCGCAGCGGCTGCGACGATCGTCGGCACCGCGGCGATCTTCACCAGCCTGCGCGCATCGTCGTGCACCTGACCGTCGGTCTTCAGCGCCACGAACAGCACTCCGTGCAGGAAGAACACCAGCAGCGTCGTGAGACCGACGACCAGCGAGTACGGGTTCAGCAGGGCGAAGAAGCCGCCCACGTAGATGTGGTTCTGATCGATCGCCACCCCCAGCACGATGTTGCCGAAAGCGACGCCCCAGAGGAAGGCGGGCACGGCGGAGCCGATCACGATCATCCGGTCGAAGCGGCGCTTCCACGCCGCATCCTCCCGTTGGTGCCGGTATTCGAACGAGACTCCGCGCAGGATCAGCGCCAGCAGGATCAGCAGCAGCGGCAGGTAGAACCCGCTGAACAGCGTCGCGTACCACTCCGGGAACGATGCGAAGAGCACGGCGCCGGCGACGATGACCCAGGTCTCGTTGAGGTCCCAGATCGGGCCGATGGTGTTGATGACCTGGCGGCGCGACACGTCGTTGCGCCCGAGGAAGGGCAGCGACATCCCGACCCCGAAGTCGAAGCCGTCGAGCACGAAGTACCCCACGAAGAAGAATCCGACGAGCCAGAACCAGAGCGTGGCGAGATCCATGATGCTCCTTCCTCTCAGTAGACGACCGACGGCAGCTGGGCCGTCTCGTCGTGGGGTTGCTCTTCGGTGTCTGGACCTTTCTGCGCGGCCCGGATGATGAGGCGGATCTCCACGACGGCCAGCGCCGCGTAGATCGCCGTGAACGCGATCAGCGAGATGAGCACTTCGAGGCCGCTGACCCCTGGCGAGACACCGTCACGGGTGCTCATCAGACCGAACACGATCCAGGGCTGCCTGCCCATCTCGGTGAAGACCCAGCCCATGATGTTCGCGAAGAGGGCGAGCGGGAACGACCAGATCGCGAGCTTCCACATCCAGGCCGTGGGCTCCTTCTTCGCGTTCTTGCGGGTCAGCCAGAGTCCGATGACGGCGACGAGGCCGGCAGCCATGCCGAGGCCGATCATCCAGCGGAACGCCCAGTACGTGATCCACAGCACCGGTGCGAACTCCGTCATGCCGGTGTCGGCGTAGGTCTGGGCGTACTCCGCATTCAGGTCGTTGATGCCGTGCACGCACGCGTCGAGGGTGTGCGTCGACAGCAACGAGAGCAGGTACGGCACGCGGATCGAGAAGAGCTCCGAGCTGCCGTCCGGCGTGCCGAGCGTGAACAGGCTGAACGAGGCATCCGCTCCGCACACCGTGTTGAAGGTCGCCTCGGCCGCCGCCATCTTCATCGGCTGCGCCGCATACATCGCCAGACCCAGCTGGTCTCCGGTGAGCACGACGCCCGCGGTCGAGAAGATCATCGCCCAGAGGCCGAACTTCAGCGAAATCCGCATCGTTTCGAAGTGCTGGCCGCGCGAGAGGTGCCAGGCCGACACCGAGATCACGACCCCGGCCGCGAACATCAGCGCACCGAAGATCGTGTGCGGGAAAGCGGCGAGCGCGACGGGGTTGGTCAGCAGCGCCCAGAAGTCGGTGAGCTCGGCGCGGTTCGTCACGGGGTTGTAGACGTAGCCGACCGGGTTCTGCATGAACGCGTTGGCCGCGATGATGAAATACGCCGAGAGGATGCTGCCGATCGACACGCACCAGATGGTCGCGAGGTGCAGTTTCTGCGGGAGCTTGTCCCACCCGAAGATCCACAGCCCGATGAAGGTCGCCTCGAAGAAGAACGCCAGCAGCCCCTCGAAGGCGAGAGGTGCACCGAACACGTCGCCGACGAAGCGGGAGTAGTCCGACCAGTTCATGCCGAACTGGAACTCCTGCACGATGCCGGTGACGACGCCCATGGCGAAGTTGATGAGGAAGATCTTGCCGAAGAACCGGGTCAGGTGCAGGTAGTGGACCTTGCCGGTGCGCACCCATGCGGTCTGGAAGATCGCGGCCACCAGCGCCATGCCGATCGTGAGGGGCACGAACAGGTAGTGGTAGACGGTCGTCAGCCCGAACTGCCATCGGGAGAGGACGAGCGGGTCAAGCCATTCCATGTGCGACTCCTGTCCGGTCGGTCAGCTGCGCCGGGTCTGTCAGCTGCGCTGTGTCCGTGAGCTGGACCGTGCAGTCCGACGGTCGATCCGACGCCCGCAGGCACTCGGCCGCGAGCGGACCGTCGGCCTCGTTCAGCACGCTCTGCATGAGTCCGAGGTGCACCCGGCACAGCATCGGCCGGTCCTCGGGGCGGCCGGCCGCATGCGGGCACGGGCTGAGGTCGACGGTCAGACGCACGTCGTCGACGACGGGTTCGAACCCGCTCTCCTCCAGGTGCTCGACCAGCGCGTCCAGCTGGTAGACCGCCGCTTCATTCAGATCGGATGCCGTGCCCGGCAGCATCCGTCGCATGAGGTCGCCGCGTCGGGCGGCGGCCTTCGCCTTGTGCTGGGCGACCGGGCTGGATGCTCCGGGGGCGCCGGTCGCCGCACTGTAGAGGACACGCGGCCGACCGCGGGTGGTGCGGTGCTCGGTCGCTGCGATCACGTAGCCGCCGTCGATGAGGCGCTGGAGGTGCTCGCGCACCGTGTTCGGGTGGAGGCCGGTCGCCTCGCACAGCTCCCCGATGGTGCGCTCGGGGCGGCTCTGGACCCGGCCTGCCTCGAATAGCAGGTGCAGGAGCTGCACCCGTGAGAAGGTCGAGATCGGCCCGCAGACGGGCCCGCCGTTGCGCATGCCTCCATCCTTCCAGCGGGCTTCGGCGGGATCGAGGGCCGCAGCCGTGAATAATGCCCCCGCCGATAGGGATGTCGGATACCGGCGATAGCCTGGGTGCATGGCCACCCGAAAACCCGCTCCCCCGGCGTATGTCTGCACCGAATGCGGTTGGACGACGGCGAAGTGGGTGGGTCGCTGCGGCGAGTGCCAGCAATGGGGCACGGTGCAGGAGCAGGCTGCTCCGACCGGCATCCTGCGCCGGGTGACGGCGCTCGCTCCGACGGCCGAGCGCTCGGCGCGTCCGATCACGCAGATCACCACGCAGGATGCTCCGCGTCGCACCAGCGGTGTCGGAGAATTCGACCGCGTCCTCGGCGGCGGCATCGTGCCGGGAGCCGCGATCCTGCTCAGCGGTGAGCCGGGGGTCGGCAAGTCGACGCTGCTGCTCGAGGTGGCGGCACAGGCCGCGCGCGGCGGGCGGCGGGTGCTCTATGCGAGCGCCGAGGAATCCCCCGGCCAGGTGCGCCTGCGCGCCGAGCGCACCGGTGCGCTGCACGACGAGCTCTACCTCGCCAGCGAGACCGACCTCGCCACGATCCTCGGCCACATCGACGAGGTGCAGCCGCAGCTCGTGATCGTCGACTCGGTGCAGACCGTCTCGTCGTCGCTGTCCGACGGCGCCGCCGGCCAGCCGAGCCAGGTGCGCGAGGTCGCCTCGACCCTCATCCGGGTGGCGAAGGACCGCGACCTCCCGATCATCCTCGTCGGCCACGTGACGAAAGACGGCCAGGTCGCCGGTCCGCGGGTGCTCGAGCACCTGGTCGACGTCGTCTGCCACTTCGAGGGCGACCGCGAGACGTCGCTGCGTTTCATCCGCGCGCTCAAGAACCGCTTCGGCCCCACCGACGAGGTCGGCTGCTTCGAGATGACCGGTGCCGGCATCGCCGAGGTGCCCGATCCGTCCGGGTTGTTCCTCTCGAAATCCACGGCCGAGGGCACCTGCGTGGCGATCTCCCTCGAGGGCCGCCGCGCCCTTCCCGTCGAGGTGCAGGCCCTCACCGTGCCGTCGACGGCGCCGAACCCGCGGCGCATCGTGCACGGCGTCGACTCTTCACGCGTGGCGATGGTGCTCGCCATCCTCGAGCGGCGCGCGAACATCAAGACCAGCAACCTCGACGTCTATGTGTCGACCGTCGGCGGTGTGCGCTTCACCGAACCCGCCGCCGATCTCGCGATCGCGATCGCCGTGGCCGGATCCGTGCAGCGCACCTCCGTCCCGCGGACCGTGGCCGCCGTGGGCGAGCTGAGCCTGGCCGGCGAGATCCGTCCCGTCACCCAGGCCGCCCAGCGTCGATCGGAGGCATCGCGCCTCGGCTACGACCAGGTCGTCGACGACCGCTCGAAGACGCTCGTCGGGGCGCTGAACGACATCAAGGCCCGCGACCGCGGTCCTCGCGAGCAGCGCGACATCCCGCCGTTCTGAACGTCCGCGACCTGGGTCCCTGAGCTTGTCGAAGGGCCCGTCCGCGGGGCTTCGACAGGCTCAGCCACCCAGGTGCGGGCTACGCGTCGAGCCCAGGTGCGGGCTACGCGTCGAGCGCCTTGAGCAGCTCGATCGGGTCTGCCTGCATGGGGTGAGGCCCGGCGATATCGAGGAACACCGTGGTGATCGGGTGTGCGGCGAGGAACTTCCGCAGCCAGTCCGCCGTATAGATGCCCACGCCGGGCGGCAGGTTCGCCGGTTTGTTGTTCGCGTCGCTGAACAGCAGCAGCGCGAGGTCGCCGGTCTTCGGGTCGCGGTAGGTCCACACCTCGCCGCTGTCGAGCGGGTTGTCGCGCGCGCCCGATGTGATCAGCGGAACGATGGTCGTACCGTGGCGGAGAGCCAGGGCGACAGCGGCCACATCCTGCTTCTCGAGCGCCTGCGCCAGAGCATCCGATCGGAAGTCCTCCGGTGCGGGCTTGTTCTTTGCGGCCTTCGCCTTCTTCGCTGCCATGACTCCAGCTTATTCACGGCCGGGCGGGCGATGCGCGGCATCCGCTGCCGGCGAAAAGAGCTGCCAGCGAAAAGAGCCGCAGCAAAAGACTGGGGCCCTCTCGAGTCCCACATTGGGGACTGGGGTACTCGAGAGGGCCCTCGGACTCTCGAACGGCGATGTCGAAGCGCTGGGGACGCTGTAGTTCGACGCCACTGGGGATGGCATGTGCCGCTAGTGCGGAGAGTCACTCAATGGTATCCCAAAGAAACGCCCGTGTCTGCACCCTGTGCGTAAAACCTCTGACGTCGAAGTATTCCGAATCTCAAGGCACGATCAGCGGTGCTTTTCGAAGATGACGGGGTGAAATGGCTACGAACTGCGACCGCCGCCGTCACGGATCTCGGCGATACGGCGCGTGAGGAATCGACGCTCCGGATCGGAGGGAGCAAGGTCGAGGGCGCGCGCGTAGTGCGGCAGCGCCTCGGCCGCTCGTCCCGCGCGGCGCAGCATGTCGGCCCGAGCCGCGGGCAGCAGATGGTAGCTCTGCAGCCGCGGATCCTGCAGAGCATCGAGAAGTGCGAGGCCGGCGAGCGGCCCCTCGGCGAGACTGACGGCGACGGCGCGGTTCAGTTCCACGACCGGCGAGGGCGCCACCCGCGCCAGTCGCTGGTAGAGCTCGGCCACTCGAGTGAAATCGGTCGAATCTGCGGAAGGCGCTGTCGCGTGGTGCCGAGCGATCTCGGCTTGCAGCCGGTACGGTCCCGCGACACCGTCGAAGCGGCGGCGCGCGGACTCCGACGCAGTGAGCGCCGCGACTCCGTCTCCGATCATCGCGGCATCCCACCTCGCTCGATCCTGGTCCTCCAGCAGGACCAGGTCGCCGGCTTCGTCGAGGCGCGTCTCGGCACGCGAGTGCTGGAACAGCATCAGGGCGAGCAGTCCGAGCACCTCGGGCAGGAGCGGCGAGTCGGCCATCAGGGTGGCGAGAACGCGGCCGAGCCGCATCGCCTCCTCGGACAACGGGGTGCGCAGGAGTCGGCTCCCGCCGGCATACCCCTCCGTGAACAGCAGATACAGGACAGCGAGCACACCCTGCGTACGCTCCGGCAGCTGATCGGCCTTCGGCACGCGGTAGGGGATCCCCGCGTCGCGGATCCTGGCGCGCGCGCGCACGAGGCGCTTCTGCATGGCCTGCTCCGACACGAGGAACGACCGCGCGATCTCGTCGACCTCGAGCCCGGCGACGGTCCGCAGGGTCAGCGCGACGCGCGCCTCCATCGGCAGGGCGGGGTGGCAGCAGGTGAAGATCAGCCGGAGCCGATCGTCGTCGACCACACCCGGGTCGTCGGCGTTGGATGCCGAGCCGGACACCTGCTGATCCTCCCGATCGAGATCCGCCTCGATCGCCGCGCGCGCCGCGGTCCTGCGTTCGGTCGCGGTGCGGCGAAGGGCGTCGACGGCCGCGTTCCGCGCCGCCGTCGTGAGCCAGGCGCCCGGGTTGTCCGGGATGCCGCGGCGCGGCCAGACCGTCAGAGCGCGGGTGACGGCGTCCTGCACCGCGTCTTCGGCGAGCTCCCACTCCCCCGTGCGACGGATCAGCGTCGCCACGATCCGCAGACGCTCGGCGGCGACCGTCGAGGCGAGCACGCGGCGCACCTCGGCGATCGCCGTCGGGTCGGTCATCACCTCACTCCATCGCCCAGACGGGGCGCACCTCGACACGGCCGAAGCGGGCCATCGGATGCTTCGCGGCGATCTCGATCGCCTCATCGAGGTCGGCGACATCGATGAGGTCGAAGCCCGCGATCCACTCCCTCGTCTCGGTGAACGGCCCGTCGGTGAGGATCGTCCGGCCGTCCCGCACCGTGACCGTGGTCGCATCGCTTGGTGGCCGCAGCCGATTTCCCGTCCGGGCGACTCCGCGGGTCTCGACCTCCGCCGCCCACTCCTCGATGTTGTCCTCTTCGGGCACGTACGTCGGTGCCGCCGGGTCGCTGACGATGAACAGCAGATACTCCATGTGCTCTCTCCTTCTCGATTCGATTCTTCGTCATGTCGACGCGGACGAGATCGCCCGGAGGACACTTCGAGACGAAGATTCTGCCTCAGTGCATCAGGCGCCGGACCTCGATCGGTGAGAAACGTGTCTCGGCCAGGCGTCCGGCGATCTCGACGGCGCGCTCCCGGTCGGTCACGTCGACGATGTAGTAGCCGCCGATGATCTCCGCACCCTCCGTGAACGGCCCGCGGGTGGCGATCGGTTCTCCCCGGTAGGTGCCGATGACCGTGGCATCCTCTTGATCGAGTTCGTTGGAATCGACGAGTTCGCCGGATTCCTGGAGCTCGAGATGGACGGCCCTGTGGGCCTCGTCGAACATCGTTCCATCTGCCGCCCACTGCTTCCGGGCGTCGTCGTCGGTCAAGATGTTGATCATGTAACGCATGAGCGTCCTCCTGTGTCGGTGTACACCCCTACGACGGATGATGCCGCATCGGGAGGACACCGTGTTGCTCACGCGATGGTGACGGGCGCGATCAATACAGCAGGATCTGCTTCGTCGTCACGCTCGCGAAACCGCCGATCGACACCGCGACGTGATACGACGATCCGCCCCCTGGCGCGCGCTGGCGGTTCTCCGCCGCGCACGTCTCGACGCTCGACCGTGTGCGGTCCCAGATCACCGGCTCCTTGCTGGTCACCGTGGTGCCCGCTGCGAGCGTGGCGATCATGCTGCTCGGATTCTCCTGGCAGTCCGTCGAACGCCACCAGACGTCGGAGCCGCTCGACACCGTCAGCACCTGCGTGGTGGAGCCCACGTCGATCGTGCAGTCGGTCGAGCCCTTGTTCGTCAGTGAGATCGACAGTTGCGGCGTGACGCCTGCCGCATACGTGTCGGCATCCGTCAGGGCCGTCACCTCGATGTCCTTCGCGGCGCAGGCCACGATCGCCGGGGTCGCCTCACCCGAGGGCGTGGGCGAGGGCGACTCGGTTCCGGGAGTCGCGGTCTGCACCGGAGTGTCCTCGGGCGTCGCGGAGCTGGTCGGCGCGGGTCCCGCCGAGCCGTCCGCCCACGGCCGCGCGATCAAGAGCCACACCGAGACGCCGATGACCGCGACGGCGAGGATCAGCCCGATCAGGAGCATCAGGCGCCGACGACGGTAGACGGCGGCGGAGTGGCGGGGCATGCATCCAGGCTATGCGATCGGCCCGGGGATCGACCGTGCGACCGACCGGACGATCAGCCCGGAATGCCGATACGACGGAAGCCTCGCGAGGTCAGAGCACCTTGAGCATGCGCGTGTTGCCGAGCGTGTTGGGCTTCACGTGCGCCAGATCGAGGAACTCCTCGACACCCGCGTCACCGCTGCGCAGGAGCTGGGAGTACACGTCGGGGTCGACGACCTGCTCCCCGATCGGGGTGTATCCGCGTCGGCCGAAGAACTCGACCTCGAAGGTCAGGCAGAACAGCCGCGTGAGTCCCAGGGCCCTGGCCGCCTCCTCGAGCCGGTCGACGATGCCGCGCCCGACGCCGTGGTGCAGCCAGTCCTCGCGCACGAGCAGCGTGCGGACCTCGCCGAGATCCTCCCAGATCACGTGCAGCGCGCCGCAGCCGATGAGCTCGCCGTCGGCTTCCGCGACGACGAACTCCTGCACCGAGCCGTAGAGCACCGCCAGGTCCTTGCCCAGCAGGATGCGCTGTTCGACGAGCGGCTGCAGCAGATTCCGGATGCCGACGACGTCGGCGCTGCGCGCCGGTCGCACGATGTACTCGCTCACATCACCACCCTAGACATGCAGAAGGGGCGGATGCCGCAGCATCCGCCCCTTCTGGTGAATCACTCCCCGCTGGCGACCGCCAGGTCGGGGGTGCCCGTGATGCTGGCACCGGCGGTGTTGACGCCGACCGCGACCTTCTCGCCGCGCGGGCCGTGCTCGAACAGGAACTCCCCGTCCTTGGCATCGACCTTCACGTGATCGCCCGAGTTGAGCTCGCCGTGCAGGATCTTCTCCGACAGGCGGTCCTCGACCTCGTGCTGCATCGCGCGGCGCAGCGGACGAGCACCGAGAGACGGGTCGAACCCGATCTCGATGAGACGCTCCTTGGCCGCCTGCGACAGCTCGATCGTCATGTCACGGTCCAGCAGCCGCTCGCCGAGGCGCTTGGTGAACAGATCGACGATCTGCACCAGCTCCTCCTTGTTCAGCTGCGGGAACACGATGATGTCGTCGACGCGGTTGAGGAACTCGGGCTTGAAGTTGCGCTTGAGCTCTTCGTTGACCTTGCCCTTCATCCGCTCGTAGGTCGTGGCGCTGCTGCCCTCGATCTGGAAGCCGACCGGACCACCGGCGATGTCACGCGCACCGAGGTTGGTGGTCATGATGATCACGGTGTTCTTGAAGTCGATCACGCGACCCTGGCCGTCGGTCAGACGACCCTCCTCCAGGATCTGCAGGAGCGAGTTGAAGATGTCCGGGTGCGCCTTCTCGATCTCGTCGAAGAGCACCACGCTGAACGGCTTGCGGCGCACCTTCTCGGTGAGCTGGCCACCCTCTTCGAATCCGACGAATCCGGGAGGGGCGCCGAACAGACGAGAGACGGTGTGCTTCTCACCGAACTCGCTCATGTCGAGCGCGATGAGGGCTGCCTCGTCGTCGAACAGGAACTCGGCGAGCGCCTTGGCGAGCTCGGTCTTTCCGACACCCGTGGGGCCGGCGAAGATGAACGAGCCCGAGGGGCGCTTCGGGTCCTTGAGTCCGGCGCGCTGGCGGCGGATCGTCTTGGAGAGAGCGGCGATCGCCTCTTCCTGACCGATGACGCGCTGGTGCAGGGCCTTCTCCATGAAGACGAGCCGCGAGGACTCCTCTTCGGTGAGCTTGAACACCGGGATGCCGGTGGCCTGAGCCAGGACCTCGGCGATCAGACCCTCGTCGACGACCGCTGAGGTCGCGACGTCGCCCGAACGCCACTGCTTCTCGAGGCGCAGACGCTCGGCGAGGAGGCTCTTCTCCTCGTCGCGGAGGGATGCCGCCCGCTCGAAGTCCTGCTCCTCGGAGGCGACTTCCTTCTGCTCGCGGACCTTGGCGATCTTCTCGTCGAATTCGCGCAGCTCGGGCGGGCTCGACAGGATGCTGAGGCGCAGGCGAGCGCCGGCCTCATCGATCAGGTCGATGGCCTTGTCCGGGAGGAACCGGTCGGAGACGTAGCGGTCGGCGAGGTTCGCCGCGGCCACGATCGCGCCGTCCGTGATCTGCACCTTGTGGTGCGCCTCGTAGCGGTCGCGGAGACCCTTGAGGATGTTGATCGTGTGCGGCAGCGTCGGCTCGTTCACCTGCACCGGCTGGAAGCGGCGCTCGAGCGCGGCATCCTTCTCGAAGTGCTTGCGGTACTCGTCCAGCGTCGTGGCGCCGATCGTCTGGAGCTCACCTCGTGCGAGGAGCGGCTTCAGGATGCTGGCCGCGTCGATCGCGCCTTCGGCGGCACCGGCACCCACGAGGGTGTGGATCTCGTCGATGAAGACGATGATGTCGCCGCGGGTGCGGATCTCCTTGGTGACCTTCTTCAGGCGCTCCTCGAAGTCACCGCGGTAGCGGGAACCGGCGATGAGAGAGCCGAGGTCGAGCGAGTAGAGCTGCTTGTCCTTCAGCGTCTCGGGGACATCGCCCTTGACGATCGCCTGGGCGAGGCCCTCGACGACGGCGGTCTTGCCGACGCCGGGCTCACCGATCAGGACGGGGTTGTTCTTGGAACGGCGGGAGAGGATCTGCATGACCCGCTCCGCTTCCTTCTCGCGACCGATGACCGGGTCGAGCTTGTTGTCGCGCGCGGCCTGCGTCAGGTTGCGACCGAACTGGTCGAGCACCTGCGAGCCGCCCTGCGCGCTCGGGGTGTCGTTGCTCTGGGCACCGACGGCGGCCGGCTCGCGGCCGGGAGCGCCGGACAGCAGCTGGATGACCTGCTGGCGGACCTTGTTGAGGTCTGCGCCGAGCTTGACCAGCACCTGGGCGGCGACGCCCTCGCCCTCGCGGATGAGGCCGAGGAGGATGTGCTCGGTGCCGATGTAGTTGTGGCCGAGCTGGAGGGCCTCGCGGAGGCTCAGCTCGAGCACCTTCTTGGCACGCGGGGTGAAGGGGATGTGACCGGTCGGCTGCTGCTGACCCTGGCCGATGATGTCCTGCACCTGCTCGCGCACGGCGTCGAGGGAGATGCCGAGCGACTCCAGCGCCTTGGCTGCGACACCCTCGCCCTCGTGGATGAGGCCGAGCAGGATGTGCTCGGTGCCGATGTAGTTGTGGTTGAGCATCTTCGCCTCTTCTTGGGCGAGGACGACCACTCGACGGGCTCGGTCCGTGAATCTCTCGAACATGCTGTGACTCCTTATTCGCACTGGGGCGAAGCGCAACGTCAATGACGGCGTTCTGCGCTTGTACATCGAGAGTAACCACCGCTCGGGCGGTGTATGCCCGTGTTCGCCGTGGGCGTGACCGCGGCGGCATCCGCTCCCGTGGCAGTTGTGGCGGGTGCAGCGGCCGAACACCCGCCGTTTCTGCCACGGGAGCGAGCGCGGGGTTGACGGGCATATCGACAGTCGTTATGTTAACGTTTATCGCTAATAACGACTATCGATATCCCAGGGGGAATCATGACGGAGACGAAACGGGGGGCGCGGGCGGCGAGCCTCGCAGAGAAGACCATTCTGGGTTTCATCGCCGGAGCGGCTGCGGCGATCGCGCTCATCGACGTCGTCGGGATCATCGCACGCACCGTGACCACGATGACCGCTGATGCCGTGACGGTTCGCGGGATGGCCCTGGCCGATCCTTCCGCCGAGCGCATCGCCGACGCACCCTCTGTGATCGACGCCACCTTCGACAGCGTCACGCTGAGCGTCGAAGGGCTCTCGACCTCTCCACGAGTCCTGCTCGCCATCGCGGACATGCTCGGGGTGATCGGCGTGATCAGCCTCTGTGTCGTCGTCGCCTGGCTGTGCGTACGCATCTTCACGGGGCGCCCGTTCACGAAGGCGGCGACGTGGGGAATCGCTTCGGCATCGCTCATCGTGATGTTCGGCGGCCTCATGAGCCAGGCCGTGCGTGCGAACGCCTACTTCGAGATCACGGACGAACTCTCCCTCGAGACGGTGGGCCTCGCCGGCTTCGAGATGAGCATCGACCTCGCCCCACTCGGATGGGGCTTCGCGCTGGCTGTGATCGCCGGAGCATTCGAGATCGGACAGCGCATGCAGCGCGACACGGACGGACTGGTGTGACATGGCCAAGGATGCTTCGACGCAGGCTAAAGCCGACCGAAACGATCTCGTCACCGCGATCGTCGTCGGCGCGCTCGTGATCGGCGTGCTCGTCTACGACGGCGTGCAGCGGCTCGCCGAGCTGTTCGGCGCTCCGGGCAGCGTCACCGTGACGGCGCCCATACCGACCCAGCAGATCACGGCGGCGATCGGCGACGGAGCCGCGGCGACCGTCGACACCGCGACCCTCGTCGTGG
>JAESFY010000213.1_pt1 | contig 20098 bp, 10 predicted proteins | sample 9266201 | NCBI WGS metagenome assembly JAESFY01 (sample SAMN14515071, study PRJNA621656) | algae metagenome | isolation source: Nodosilinea sp. WJT8-NPBG4 and co-occurring heterotrophs from soil, lower... | place: USA: Pinto Basin, Colorado Desert, California | collected 2006-05-27 | reverse complement strand
AGCTGGACGTATGGGCCGTGTACGGGAAATAGACGACCTCGACCCCCACCTCTGAGAACTCCTGCTCCAGACGCAGGCCCTTCTCGGTGCCGCGCCAGTCATCGCCCTTGAAGAAGTGCGTGAACTGCACATCCCGCCAGGAGTCCATCTTCGACGGCGTGGTCTCGACGTAGACGTCGTCGACGAAGGAGATGTGCTTGACGATCTCCGCTCGCTCCGCCGTCGGGATGACGGGCTCGATGCCCTTCACCTGGCGCAGCATCTCGTCGCTCACGACGCCGGCGATCAGAATATCGCACTGCTGCTTGGCGTGACGAAGAAGGTTCAGATGCCCGACGTGAAACAGGTCGAAAGCACCAACGGCATAGCCGATACGCGTCCCCATGATCTCCCCAGATCAATAAATCCCCAGTAGGCGGATCCCCATCCGCCTCGCGACTCCCACAGCCGCGACTTCGACAGCCTAGCAGAACCGGTTTCCCGACCCATAGGAACCCGTGTAACGATGGAGCCCGCGCTGTGCAGCGCGGGCGGAGATGGGGGATCACGTGGGGGCAGCGGTCACGGTCATCGTGCCGACGTTCAACGAGCGCGACAATGTCGCAGAACTCGTGGCGCGCACCGCCGCAGCGCTCGCCGGACGCGACGCCGAGATCCTCTTCGTCGACGACAGCGCGGACGACACGGCCGCGGAGATCGCGAGGATCGCGGCCGACGCGCCGATCCCTGTGCGTGTCATCCACCGTGCCGACAACATCGGAGGGCTCGGCGGTGCCGTGCTCGTCGGCCTCGAGGCCGCAGCATCCGACGTCTGCATCGTGATGGACGGCGACCTGCAGCATCCGCCGGAGCTGCTTCCCGCGCTCCTCGAGCGGCATGCGGTCGGAGACGCCGACGTGGTCGCCGCGTCCCGGTACATCGGCGGCGGAGACACCAGCGGTCTGGGAACGGCCGTGCGATTCGGCGTCTCACGCGCGGCGACGTGGCTGACGCGAGCGATGTTCCCCATCCGTCTGGCGCGCAGCACCGATCCCATGACCGGGTTCTTCCTCGTCGATCGTTCCCGGCTGGACCTGGCCGCACTCAAGCCCCAGGGATTCAAGATCCTGCTCGAGATCCTCGCGCGGACCGACCTGCGGGTCGCCGAGATGCCGATGGAGTTCGCCGAACGCCGCCACGGCAGCTCCAAGGCCAGCATGCGCCAGGGCGCGACCTTCCTCGCGCATCTCGCGCGACTGCGCTTCGGCAAGATGTCGCTGTTCGCCCTGATCGGCGCGATCGGCGCGGTCGCGAACATCGGGATCATGTGGGCGCTGACCACCGCGGGCGTGCCCTACGTCTGGGCGGCGATCATCGGCGCCGAGGTCACGATCATCGGAAACTTCCTGCTGCAGGAGCGCTTCGTGTTCGCGGATATGCGGACGGATGCCCGCGCGCTCGGCATCCGCTTCGCCACGTCGTTCGCGTTCAACAACGTGGAGGCCGCTCTGCGGATCCCGGTGATGGCGCTGATGGTGGAGACCTGGCACATCTCGAGCGTGCTCGCGACCGCGCTCTCGCTGATCGTGGCCTTCTTCGCGCGCTTCCTGTTCCACTCGCTCGTCGTCTACGCGCCGCATCGGGGACCGAAGACCGACGCGGCGGCATCCGAGCCGAAGCCGGACACCGCGGCGCAGCGCGTGATCCGCGCGATCGATGTCGAAGTGATGAAGCCCGGAGAGCTGTGAGACTCAGCCGACGTCCGTCGCCAGGTACACCACGAGAGCCTCATCCGCGTCCCGCGGCATCCAGCCGCTCGCGGTGATGCGGCTCAGGTCGAGCACGCTGTTGAACGGACGAGGCGCGACGGGACCGTCGTGACCGGCGAAGTATTCGGCGGTCGTCACGTCGGTCACCGCGGCGGGGTCGTGTCCGGTCAGGCGGTAGACGGTCCGTGCGATGTCCGCCCACGAGTGGGGATCGCCCGCTCCGGTCACGTTGTAGATGCCGTACGGGGCGTCGCGTGCGATCAAGTGGCGGATCGCCGACGCAAGATCTTTCGTGAACGTGAGGCGACCGACCTGGTCGCCGACCACCCGAGGCGCGACACCCCGCTCGGCGAGCGACGCCATCGTGCGCACGAAGTTGCGGCCCTCGCCGATCACCCAGGAGGTGCGGACGATGTAGTGGCGCGGCACGGTGGCGACGATCGCATCGCCGGCGGCCTTGGTCTGACCGTAGACGCCGAGAGGTCGCACCTCATCGGACTCGGTGTAGGCACCGGGCTTCGCGCCGTCGAAGACGTAGTCGCTCGAGACGTGCACGAGCGTGACGCTGTGCTCGGTGGCGATCCGCGCCAGAGCAGCGAGACCGGTGACGTTCGCCGCCCACGCGTCGCCGCGACCGTCGGCGGTCTCGGCGTGATCGACGGCGGTGAATGCGGCTGCGTTGATGATCGTGCCGTAGTCGCGCCAACGGCGCGCAGCCGTCAGGTCGGTGCGGAGGTCGAGCGTCTCGCGGGTCGCGTACTCGATGTGGTCGGCATCGCCCAGCTCATCGCGGAGCGCGAGACCGAGCTGGCCTGAGGAACCGAGTACCAGCGTCTTCTTCGGTCCGATCGGCGTCACATCTGCGAGGCGCGGGTGCGCGAGGTCTTTCGCCGAGATCTCGACGTCGGAGAGCGGGATCGGCCAGTCGATCGCAGCGGTCTCGTCCGCGAGGTTCAGGAAGGAGTATGCAGCGTCTGGTGACCAGTGGTCGTTGACGAGATACGTGTACGCGGTGTCGGCTTCGAGCGTCTGGTACGAGTTGCCCACGCCGCGGGGCACCAGGATGGCGCGCGACGGATCGATCTCGGTCGTGAACACGGCGCCGAACGACTCGCCCGCGCGAAGGTCGACCCAGGCCCCGAAGATCCGCCCGGTCGCGACCGACACCCACTTGTCCCAGGGTTCGGCGTGGATCCCCCGAGTCGTGCCGGCGGCGTCGTTGAACGAGACGTTGTTCTGCACGGGGCCGAAGTCGGGAAGACCCGCGGCGACCATCTTCTCGCGCTGCCAGTTCTCTTTGAACCACCCGCGAGTGTCGCCGTGCACCGGCAGATCGACGACGAGCAGCCCGGGAATCGGCGTCGCCGTGACGGTGAGCGTCTTGCCGAACTCCGTCATCCCTCTCACTGCCCCTTCGCGGCGTAGAAGGACTCCGTAGCGTCCTTCGACGGCGCCCACCAGTTCTCGTTGCGGCGATACCAGTCGATCGTCGAGGCCAATCCCGACTCGAAGTCTGAGAACTGCGGCATCCAGCCGAGCTCGGTGCGCAGCTTCGTGGAGTCGATCGCGTAGCGCAGGTCGTGGCCTGCGCGGTCGGTCACGTGGTCGTATGCGTCGGCCGGGAGTCCCATCTGGGTGAGGATCAGCTCGACGACCGACTTGTTGTCCTTCTCGCCGTCCGCCCCGATCAGGTAGGTCTCGCCGATGGTGCCCTTCTCGAGGATCCTCAGGACCGCCGACGAGTGGTCGTCTGCGTGGATCCAGTCGCGCACGTTCTGTCCTGCGCCGTACAGCTTGGGGCGGATGCCGCGGATCACGTTCGTGATCTGACGCGGGATGAATTTCTCCACGTGCTGGTACGGACCGTAGTTGTTCGAGCAGTTCGAGATGGTCGCCTGCACGCCGAACGACCGCACCCAGGCGCGGACGAGCAGGTCGCTGCCCGCCTTGGTGGAGGAGTATGGCGACGACGGGTTGTACGGCGTCTGCTCGGTGAAGCGCTGCGGGTCGTCGAGCTCGAGATCGCCGTAGACCTCGTCGGTCGAGATGTGGTGGAAGCGGCGCTCATGCTGACGGGCGGCTTCGAGCAGCGTGTAGGTGCCGATGATGTTCGTGTCGAGGAACGGACGCGGGTCGTGCAGCGAGTTGTCGTTGTGCGACTCGGCGGCATAATGCACGACTGCGTCGACCTCGCGGAACAGCGAGTCGACGAGCTCGGCGTCGGCGATGTCGCCTTCGACGAGCTCGACGCGGCTCTCGGGGAGACCGGCGAGCGACGCCCGATTGCCCGCATAGGTGAGCTTGTCGAGAACGGTGACGTGCGCGTCGGTGTGCGCGACGACGTGGTGCACGAAGTTGGATCCGATGAAACCGGCGCCGCCGGTCACGAGCAGCCGGGTCATGCGCGGCCCCGCTCCAGGAGGTCGAGCAGGTATGCGCCGTAGCCCGACTTCACCAGCAGTTCGGCTCGAGCGCGCAGCTCGTCGTCGCTCAGGAATCCCTGGCGCCAGGCGACCTCCTCGGGCACGCCGATCTTCATGCCGGTGCGGCGCTCCATCGTTCGCACGTAGTCGGCAGCATCCGTCATCTGGTCGAAGGTTCCCGTGTCGAGCCATGCGGTGCCGCGCGGCAGGACTTCCACCTGGAGCTTGCCCCGTTCGAGGTATGCGCGGTTCACGTCGGTGATCTCGTATTCGCCGCGCGCGCTCGGCGCGAGGTCGCGCGCGATCTCGATGACGTCGTTGTCGTAGAAATACAGTCCGGGCACGGCGTAGTTGCTCTGAGGATTCTTCGGCTTCTCCTCGAGCGAGACCGCCTGACCTTCGGCATCGAATGCGACGACACCGTAGGCTTCCGGTTCTGCCACCCAGTAGGCGAAGACGGCGCCCCCGTCGATGTCAGCGAAGCGCTTCAGCTGCGTGCCGAGTCCCGGTCCGTAGAGCAGGTTGTCGCCGAGGACGAGCGCAACGCTGTCGTCGCCGATGAAGTCCGCGCCGATGGTGAACGCCTGTGCAAGGCCGTCCGGAGACTGCTGCTGCGCGAACGTGAGCGAGATGCCCAGCTGGGAGCCGTCGCCGAGCAGTCGCTCGAAGTGCGCGGCATCGTGGGGGGTGGTGATCACGAGGATGTCGCGGATGCCGGCAAGCATGAGCGTCGACAGCGGGTAGTAGACCATCGGCTTGTCGTACACCGGGATCAGCTGCTTCGAGACGCCCAGCGTGATCGGATGCAGTCGGGTTCCGGAACCGCCCGCAAGAATTATGCCCTTCATGATCCCCCTCGTGAAACGTCGACGACCGCGGTGGCGTCACAGAGCAGACGGCCGTCCCCTGCCGCATACGACCCCCACAGTCATACCCGATGACTCTAGCGGATGGCCTCTCATGTGCTCTCCATCCCGATGAGGTATGGTGCCCTTCGGGGAGGGGCCAGAACTTCGGTGGTTCCGCAGGAAGCTTTTCGCGTCGGTGTGCAAGTCGACAGGATCGCGGCACGGGAGAGCCCGAGTTCGCTGTACGAAGCAAGATCCTCCACGAAAAGGGCCCGGACTCTTCCCATGACTTCGCTCCACCCGGTCGCGCCTGCGCGACCTTCGAACCCTCAGCGCGCGTCCCGAGCGATCTGGATCACGATCATCGTCGCGATCGTGATCTTCTGTCTCGCCATTCCTTCACGAGCGGATGCCGCATCGACGACGCTCCGATCCGGCGACGCCCTCAGCGCCTCGACAGAGCAGGATCCCGACTCCTGGGCCGACGACTTCGAGCGGGCCACGAGCGACGGATGGGGCGATCAATACATCTCGCGGCCGCTGGAGTCAGCGTCCGTGGAAGGCGGTGCGGGCGTCATCGACCTCTCCCCCGGCCGCCGCAGCATCCACGAGGCCTCGTCCGCGACCGCAGTCGAGGCGACGGTCGCCGCGACGCTCCGCTTCTCTGCCGTGCCGACCCGCGGCCATGGAGCAACCGCCACAGTGACGGCGCGAAACGGAGACTCCGGGTCGTACGGCGCGCGCTTCCGCCTCGACACCGAATCTCGCGGCGTGATCTCTCTCGCGCGGTACGACGCGAACGATCGGCAGGAAGTGATCCGACAGGATCGCCTCATCATCGGCGACGTACCCGAGGGCGCAGAGATCCGGGTGGAGCTCGAGACCCTCGGCACTGAGTCGGTCAGCATCCGTGCGCGGGCGTGGGTCGTCGGAGACGATGTGCCGAACTGGCAGGTGAGGGCGGTCGACGAGTCGTCGAGTGCCGTCACCGCTGCGGGCGCCCCCGGCGTTCAGACGTACATGTCGCGCGGGAACGACCCGCTGTCCGTGCGGGTGGACGATCTCACGGTGACTCCGTCGAACCCGACGCCGGTGCCGGTGCCGGCTCCGGCTCCGACGCCGGCTCCGGCTCCGACGCCGGCTCCGGCTCCGACTCCGGCTCCGATCCCGACCGAAGAGCCGTCGCCGACGCCGACGGAAGAGCCGACCCCGACCGAAGAGCCGTCGCCGACGCCGACACCGACGGTCGAGCCGTCGCCCACGCCGACGCCGACGCCGACGGTCGAGCCGACGCCGACACCGACGGTCGAGCCGTCGCCCACGCCGACCCCGACGCCGACCCCGACTCCGTCCCCGACCGTTGAGCCGACCCCGACCGTTGAGCCGACTCCGCCGACTGAGCCGACTCCGCCGACTGAGCCGACTCCGCCGACGCCCCCGACGGAGCCGACGGAGCCGACGCCCCCTGGGGAGGGCGCCGTGTACGCGGGGTCGGTCCCCGTCGGTCAGGCCTCCTACCCGGCCCCGGCCGATGCCATCTACGTCGTGCCCGCAGACGCCCAGACCTCGGGCAAGGGCACGAAGGCCTCACCGATCGCCGGCGCCCAGCGCGCGATCGACGCGGCACCCAGCGGGTCGACTCTCGTGCTCCGAGGCGGCACCTATCACGAGAGCGTCGCTGTGCCGTTCCATAAGGACCTGACGATCCAGTCGGCGCCCGGCGAGGCAGTGTGGTTCGACGGATCGCGAGCCGTCGCAGGATGGTCGCAGTCCGGCAGCACGTGGACCGCGCCGTGGAGCGCGACGTTCGACCCCCGGGTCTCATTCAGCGCCAACCAAGACGAGACGAGTTGGTGGGTCAACTCCGCCGCTCCGATGGCGGGATACCCCGACCAGGTGTGGATCGACGACAACCGACTGACTCAGGTCGGCAGCCCCTCTGCGGTCACGGCGGGCACGTTCTTCGTGGACACGAAGGCGAAGCAGCTCGTGATCGGATCCGACCCCGCCGGACGCAGCGTCGAGGCGAGCGCTCTGGCGAAGGCGATCAAGGTCCAGGGCGAGGGCACGACGCTGCGGGGCATCGGCGTGCAGCGCTATGCGACCACGACCGCGCTCCTGGGTGCGGTGAGCGCTGAGGTGAACGGGATCACGCTGGAGAACGTCGTGATCCGCGACAACGCGACAGTCGGACTGTTCATGTGGAACGACGACAAGGTGATCCGCAACGTCACGGTGACCGGCAACGGCTTGCTCGGCATCGCCGTGAACAGCGCAAGGAACCTCGAGATCGAGACCAGTGTGGTGACCGGCAACAACTCATCCCTGTTCAACTACACGCCGGTGGCCGGGGGCGTGAAGATGTCTCGCGCATCGAACGTCACCGTCACGGACAGCATCATCTCTGACAACCTCGGCTCGACGGGGCTCTGGTTCGACGTCTCGAGCTCGAATCTGACGATCACGAACAACGTCTTCGAGGGCAATGGCCGGGAGGGTCTGGAGATCGAACTCAGCCAGAGTGCGGTCGTCGCCGGCAACTACATCGCCGGCAACCTCAACTCCGGCATCTTCGTCTTCGATGCCGGCGATGTGGACATCTGGAACAACACCCTCGTGGGCAACGGCCGGACCATCACATACATGCAGGATGAGCGGCGGCAGGAGGTCGCGAACCTCAGAGCGGCGATCCCCTGGCTGACGAGTGACGTCGTCGTGCGGAACAACATCCTCTCGTACGGCGGGCAGGCATGCCCGATGCTGACTCAGGATCTGACCCACACGTGGTTCGGCAAGGACTTCGGCATCTCACAGGACGCGAACCTCTATCACCGGACGTCGGCTTCGTCACCGGCGAACTTCGCGTGCTGGGCGGATGGTGCGCGGGGCACGCGAGGTATCACGACCATCGAGGAGTTCCGCGCCCACACCGGCGGAGACGGCCAGTCTGCGCTGAATCAGGGTCCTTCGATCGTCGATCCGACCACCTGGCAGCTGATGGCAGCGAGCCCGGTCACGGCCCACGCGCTCCCGGCGAAGATCGCGAAGGCGCTCGGGGTCCCGGCGCAGACGTCGAAGGTCGGCGCGCTCCTGCCGCCGGTCCTCGCCCGCTGAGTCCGTCGCGCTGAGCAGGGCGGGAGCGCGTGCCCGCCCTGCTCAGCCGACGAGCAGCATGCGCCGGCGCAGTCGACCCGAGCGGAGCGCCGTCAGCAGCGAGACCGTCCGGAGATCGCGCCGTTCGTACTCGTCGAGGACGTCCGAGATCAAGGCCACCCGGTCGAACGGTGTGATCGCCGGGTCGGCGACGCCGTCGGCGGCCCCCGCCCGCGAGTCGTGGGCCAGAAGGATGCTCCCCGGGGCGATCCCGGCGGTAGCACGGGCGAGCCGCTCCGTGTGTGCTGCGTCGCGCCCGTCGAGCACACTCGTCGTCCACAGCACCGGGATCATCCCGGCGCGGCGCACCGACCACCAGGCGGACGGGGACAGGGCGCCGTAGGGCGGCCGATACCAGCGGATCGGGACACCCGTCTGAGCCTCCAGCTCTGCCCGCGAATCGTGGAGCATCGCCTGGGCTTCGGCGCGTGACAACGAGGTCAACCGCCGGTGGTCCGCCCCGTGCAGAGCCACCTCATGACCTTCGGCCAGGATGCGTCGGAGGATCTCCGGATGGGCGCGGGTGCGCGTGAGCAGGACGAAGAATGTGGCGGTCGCCCCGCGGGAGGCAAGCTCATCGAGGATGCGCGGCGTCCACTCCGGATCCGGCCCGTCGTCGAGGGTGAGGATGACGACGGGACGGTGGGTTCGTACGCTCACCGCCGAGCGGAAGACCGGCGAGATGCCGCGTGCCAGACGGAGTATCGCTGTGCGCGTGCTGCGCCGTGGCTCGCCACCGCGCGCATACTCCGGGGCGGCGGCGCCGAGCGCACCCTGCACGAGCCCGACGCCGCGCTGCACATCACGGGCGCCGCGAGCTCGGCGGGACAACGACCCCGAGACCACGCCCGCCACGCATCTCACGGTTCCGCGAGCCGCCCAGCCGAGTCCCTTGACCACGTTCCGCATGCGCGAGGCCGCGCGGTCCCGACGCGTGCCGGCCATGCGCAACTCGATCACCGACTGTGTCTGGCCGTGATGCCGCGCCCGCGCGAGTGCGAAAGAACGCGTCGCGCGCTCCGCCTCGAGCGAGTCCTCGGCGACCGATGCCGGGCAGGCGACGACGCGCCCGCCGGCCCGGACGACGGCTCGCGTGAAGAGGGTGTCCTCTCCGCCGGAGAGGCCGAGGGAGGTGTCGAAGACGATGCCCTTCTGGCGGATCCAGGTGAGATCGAGAAGGAGGTTCCCCGCACCCGCCGCGGGAAGCGGCTCGCCGTCGGCGCGCAGCGGTCGGGCGAAGAGACCGGATGCCAGCACCCACGCGTCGGTCCCCTGGGGGAACTCGGTGTGCACGTGACCGGCCACCGCCGCCGCGCCGGTTCGACGCCACGTGTCGACGAGCGCGCGGAGCCAGTTCGGACGCGGGACCTCGTCGTCGTCGATGAAGGCGAGGAGGTCGAATCCGCCTGTCACCTCGAGCGCATGCTGTCGTGCGGCTGCGATCCCCGGGGTCGGCTCCGGCGCATATGTCACGCGGAGGCCCGGCGACGGAGCGGTCGCGACGTTCGCAGCGCTGCCGTCCGGGTCGTTGTCCACGACGAAGACCTCGACGCTGTCGACATCCTCGAGCTCCGCGAAGCGCGCAGGCAGCACAGCGAGGAGATCTCGAAGCCGCTCCGGTCGCCGGTAGGTCGGAATCGCGACTGCGATGCGGACACCGACGGTCATCGACGGACTCGCCGACGAGCGAAGGCGGCGTGGAAGGCTTCGGAGTGCGCGGCGCCAACGGTGGACCAGTCGCGCTGGGACAGGTCGGGGGCGCCCTCGATGCCTGCGGAGATCGCCGCGCGCACCTGGGCCAGATCGTCGTCGGTGAGTTCGCCGTCGAAGAGGTGCACCCAGTCCTCGCCGACTTCCACTGCGAGCGCCCGATTGACCTCGTTGTCGGGAACCAGGATGGGTCGGGCGACGGAGAGGGCCGCCAGTGCCGTCCCGGAGTTGTGCATGTGACGGTAGGGCAGGACGATGAACTGCGCTTCGGCGATCCGGGCCACGAGTTCGGCGTCGTCGAGGAAGCGGAAGTGGAACTCGATGCGCTCGTCTTCGGCGGCGAGTGCGACCAACTCGGTCTCGAGGTCCTTCGTCGAAGGTCGCCCGGCGACTGACAGGGTGGAGCCTGCGGCATCCAGTGTGCGGAAGGCCTCGATCAGCTGCTCGACGCCCTTGTACCGACGGATGAGGCCGACGTAGCCCATCCGTCCCTCGATCGCCGGCGGCGCGGGGTATGACGAGAACCAGTCGCGGTAGTGGCCGTGGAGGATCGTCCTTCGCGCGTGCCCGACGGGAAGCGGAGTGTCGTCGTTGAGGGTGATGGTCAGCGTGGTGAGTCGATCCAGCATCCCGAGCAGCGCGAGATCGATCCGTGACATGTCGGAGGGGCGTTCGAGGTTGTGCATGGTCCGCACGACGGCGACCCCGGTCAGGCGCACCCGCAGCAGGAACGCCGCGGTGAGCAGGCGCCGCGCGATCCGGCCGGAGAGGCGGTGCCCGCCGACGAGGAGCTCCGGCCAGTGCACATGGAACACGTCGAGGCGGCCGAGGACGGCTCTCCGCCAGGTGAAGAAGGAGAGGTCGACGCCCGGGGTGCGGTCGAGGGACTCGCAGAGCTGCACGAGGTAAGGGTTGGTGGTCGGGCGGAGGCGGGTGAGAGATTCCATCACGACCAGCGGGCGGCGCCGTCCGCTCAGCGCCGTCGCGTACCAGCTGCTGACGATCGACGGGAGACGGTCCTCAGCCCACCGCCGGTGCGGTCGGCCCGGGGTCGCGGAGGTGTCTCGGAGTGCCTCAGCGAGCCGGCCCGGCAGGTCGGGGGACGACGCGTGGACCACGCGGGCGTTGATGTCGGCCAACGTCGGAGGGCCGCCGAGGTCGAGGCAGACCACCGGAAGGCCCATCGCGCTCGCCTCGCCGACGATCCAGCCGGCCTGGTCGTGCATCGAGGGGAAGAGGAGGGCATCGGCGGTCGCGAGCGTCTCCAGAGTCTCCGTGCGGGTGAGGTGTCCGAGGAACTCGACCCGATCGGTCAGTCCGAGCTTGCGTACCAGGCGCTCCAGGCGCTTCCGTTCGTAGCCCTCGCCGAGGATCAGCAGGCGCCATCCCTCCGCCGCAGGGCGAGCGATCGTGTCGAGCGCCAGCGCCGCACCCTTCCACGCCAGGAGGCGCCCGGCGAACACGGCCGTCTGTCCTGATTCGCTCCCACGGTGCGGGGGGATCTCCCCGGCGAACGCGGCATTGGGTTCGACGACGACATTCCTGGCGCGCCGGAACCGGCGGGCGACATCGGGGTTCTGTGCGACCACCAGCGCCGCGCGGCGGGCGGTCGAGTCGCCCCAGAGTGCACGCGGAAGCGCGGTCAGCGCGGTGCGCGCGAACTCGGTCACGGTCCCGCGCACTCCCAGCCAGCGGCGGAGCGACGAGATGGGCACCCGGCTGGCTCCGCCGACGGGGCCCCAGACGACGGGGATGTCGAGACCTGCGATGCCGCACGGCATCCAGTCATTCGCGAAGGAGACATGGTGGGCGATGTCGAAGGCCTCATCGGCGTGCAGTCGCGCAGCGGTCTCGCCGGCCAGACGCTGCCACAGCGCGTAGTACCAGTAGAGGTCCCATCCGCGTCGCTTCCACCGCATCACGCGGGCGGGCAGGTCGATGTGGACGACGGTCACGCGGGCTGCGAGTTCAGGTGACTCGGCCAGCGCCGTCGACAGTGATTCGCGGAATCGCTCCCTGGTGAGGATCCAGACGTCGCCCGTCTCCGCGGCCGCACGGGCGAGCGCCCATCCGGCGGATGCCTCCGGCCCTTGATCGGGACCGCACGCATAAGCGCTGATGAGGACGCGAGGCCGGTGGACTCCGTTCGGAGGGTCGACGACGGTCATGGCAGTGGTCCTCCCCTTCGCCGAGACGTCGGCGGCGCTCCCCAGATGCGTGCCCCCTCGGCAAGGCATACTCTATCTGGTGAACGAGCGCCCTCTCTGCGGGGTTCGACGGAGGGGACACGCCGGATGGCCACGGAGAGTTTTGCGGATTCGATGCGGCGTCTGTCGTCGGCGCAGAAGGGCCGCGCCAAGGGTGCTCCGGCGTACAGCGTGTACGTGAACCGCCCGGTCGGACGGGTTTTCGCGGCACTCGCGTATCGCCTCGGACTGTCCCCGAACGGGGTCACCGCGGTCAGCGCGGTCTTCACGTTCTCCGGCATCCTCGTGCTCGCTCTCGTGGCGCCCTCCTGGTGGACGGGTTTGCTCGTCTGGCTCCTCCTCGCCATCGGCTACGCCCTCGACTCCGCCGACGGGCAAGTGGCGCGACTGCAGGGCGGTGGTTCGCTCGCCGGAGAGTGGCTGGACCACTTCATCGATGCGATCAAGATCGTCTCGTTGCCGATCGCGACCGCCATCGGCCTGTTCCGGTTCACGGATGTGCCCAGGTCGTACCTCCTCGTACCGCTGGGATTCGCGGTGGTCGCGACCGCGACCTTCTTCGGGATGATCCTGAACGACCTGCTGAAGTCGTCCAAGGGGATCGCGTCGTCCGCGCAGAGCGGCGGCGGTGGAGCACTGCGATCCGTCATCCTGCTGCCGGTCGACTACGGCATCGTCTGCTTCGTCTACGTGCTCTGGGGCTGGTCGACGGTCTTCGTCTACGCCTACGCGTTCTTCTTCGCCGCGGCGCTCGCATTCTGCCTGCTCGCCGCTGTCCGATGGTTCCGCGCCATGCGCGCACTGGGAGACGGAGCCGCGAATGGCTGACGAGGCGACGCTCGCGATCATCGTCGTGAACTACGGCTCCTCCGCCCTGCTGGAACGGAACCTCGTCGCGGCGAGCAGGGCGCTTCCTACGGCGTCGGTCTACGTCGTCGACAACCGTTCGACCGCGGAAGAGGCCCGGCTGGTCACCGCGCTCGCCGCACGCGAGGGCTGGTTCGCCCTGCTGCAGGCCGAGAACCTCGGCTTCGGCGCCGGTGTCAACCGGGGCGTGGAAGCCGCGCGCGCGGCCGGACGGACCCGGCACCTGCTGATCAATCCCGACGCCTCGATCGACGCGGTGAGCACGCACCTTCTCCTCGAGGCCGTGGACGGCGACGAGAAGATCGTCGCGGCTCCGCTCGTCGAAGACGGCGCAGGGCGGGTCTGGTCGGCGGGCCACGTGCTCGATCTCGATGACGGTTCGACGCACGGGCGCGCCTGGGCAGAGCGGAACCCCGACGCGAGGGTGCGTCGCTGGCTCACCGGAGCCGCGCTGATGATCAACGATGCCGCGTGGACCGCGGTCGACGGATTCGATGAGGAGTACTTCCTCTACTGGGAGGACGTCGACTTCTCGATGCGCGTCGAGGACGCGGGAGGTCGGCTGATCCTGGTCGAGCAGGCGAAGGCCGTGCACGACGAGGGCGGCACCCAGGGCATCGGCGATCCGGACATCCACGCCAAGTCGCCGCTCTACTACTACTACAACATCAGGAACCGGATGCTGCTCGCGGACAAGCTCCTGGACCCGGAGACAGTGCGCCGGTGGGATGCGACGGCTCGCACGGCCGCACGCGAGGTCCTGCTCCGCGGCGGAAGACGACAGCTGCTGCGTCCCTGGCGCCCGGTACGCGCGGTATGGCGGGGGTGGCGCGACGGGCGCCGCATCGCCAGGGGCGCGCGAAGCCCCCGGGGCTGAGGGCGGGCGGTCGGATAGAATCGCCCCGTCCGCCGTCTCGGCGGCCGGGGCAGTGAGGCGGATGAGCATGGTCGACGAAGCGAACGAGTCCGTGGGGAGCCCGCGTCGGAAGGCTTGGCTGTGGGGCATCGCGGTGGCGGTGGTCCTCCTGGTGATTGCGGCGATCGTCTATTTCACCGTCACGTCCGGTGCGTCCGGCGGGGGAGATCCCGCGGCGAGCCCGTCGGCATCCGCGTCCGCACCGGCTGACGGGGGTGACCCCGGCGCTCAGCCGACTCCCGATCCGTCCGCGACTCCAGCAACGATGCCCGAGCTCGCTCCCGTCGCACCGGATGAGCCTGCCGAGAGCGAGGAGGGGCTCATCGCGGAGATCACCGCGATGAAGGCCGTCGACGGCGAAGCAGTACAGGCGGGCGACATCGCGGGGCCGTCCGTGCAGTTCACCCTGAAACTGACCAATGACACGGATTCACCGATCGATCTGGGATTCATCGCGGTCAACGCCTACATCGGGGAGGGACGCACGCCGGCGATCGGGCTCGTCAAGCCCGGTGCCGCTCCGTTCGAGGGAACGCTGAAGGCGGGCGCGACGGCTGAGGGCGTGTACGTCTACAACATCCCGGAGAACCAGCGGGGCGACGTGACGGTCACTCTCGACTACCGTGCCGGCTCACCCGCTTTCGTCTTCCGAGGAGATGTGGGCTAGCACCGGCGAGATCGCGGGTTCCACCCGGCCAGCTTGCATCTTGCCGAGATGACCGATATACCCTAATATCGGCCTCAGGGGAAAGGCCGTCTAGGGGGACGGCCTTCATTTATGCGTTGCTACGGCGCGCAGAGTGCAGAATTCTGGGGAGAATCACCGTGCAGATCAATTGGGGTGGCCGTCTCGCGACGGCTGGTAAGAACGGAAATCGTCTTTCTCGCGGCGCGACGCTGATGGGAGCAGTCGCCACCGCACTGGCTCTCACCGTCGGGGCCTTGATCGTTCCGGTCGCCGCGGTCGCAGACACGACGCCGGCACCAGGCACGCCGGAGACCTACGCGGCCGATGCTCTGCCCACGGTGCAGATCGACGGCGTGGTGTACGCGCAGGAGGTCGTCGGGAACACCGTCTACGTCGGCGGAAGCTTCGCCAATGCTCGACCTGCCGGCTCTGCTGTCGGGACCAACCAGACTCCGCGAGCGAATCTGCTCGCCTACAACCTGACCACCGGCGCGCTCATCACCTCGTGGAATCCCGGCGCCAACGGCACCGTCCTCGACATCAAGAAGTCCGCCGACGGCTCGCGCATCTACGTCGCGGGAATGTTCTCCCAGACGGCGGGCAACTGGCGCTACCGCGTCGCGGCGTTCGACACCGCGACCGGCGCGCTGATCACCTCCTGGGCCCCCGAGGCGAACGGTCGCATCGACTCGATCGCCCTCACCGGCTCGACGGTGTACCTCGCCGGTGAGTTCACCACGATCAACGGCACGCAGCGCACGAAGGTCGCCGCCGTCTCATCGTCCACGGGCGCGGTGACCGGCTTCACTGCCGACGTGCAGGGCGGCTACGGCGCGAAGGGCGTCGTCGTCTCGCCAGACAGCAGCAAGGTCGTGATCGCCGGATCCTTCACCTCCGTGAACGGCTCGACCAACCCCGGCCGCGGCATCACCGCCCTCGACGCGAACACCGGCACCCTCATGCCCTGGGCCATGAACAGCGTGCTTCGCAACGCCGGCACCGTGGCGGCCATGTACTCGCTCTCTTCCGACGGGGACAGCGTGTACGGCACGGGCTTCGACTACGGCGGAACCTCGCAGGACGGCTTCGAGGGCGCCTTCCGCGCGAGCTGGAGCGACGGCACTCTGCAGTGGATGGAAGACTGCCACGGCGACAGCTATGACGTCGCCCCGACCGCCGACGCGATCTACGTCGTCGGCCACCCGCACTACTGCGCCAACGTCGGCAGCTTCCCGGAGACGAACCCGCGGTCCTACAAGCACTCGCTTGCGTTCTCGAAGACGCCCAGCGGACAGACCATCACCCCGGACACGCAGGGATACCGCAACTTCGCCGGCCAGCCGGCGCCCACCATCCTGCAGTGGTACCCGGAATGGGTGCCCGGGAACTACACGGGTCAGTATCAGGGCCCCTGGCAGGCCACCGCGGCCGGCGACTACATGCTGATCGGCGGCGAGTTCCTCAAGGTGAACGGCGCCTCGCAGCAGGGCATCGTCCGTTTCGCCAAGAAGAACATCGCGCCCAACAAGCAGGGACCGCAGGTGCAGGGCGGCGCATGGGCGCTCAGCACGGCATCCGTCCAGACCGGCGTCAACCGGCTGGCGTGGAGCGCGAACCACGACCGCGACAACCAGAGTCTGCACTACCAGGTCTTCCGCCAGGACAAGGGCATGACGACGCCGATCCACGAGACCGACCAGCTCTCGACGTTCTGGAACCGGCCTGCGATGTCGTACCGCGACACCACAGCCGTACCCGGCACGACCTACAGCTATCGGGTCAAGGCGATCGATTCGTTCGGCAACAGCACGCAGACCGACTGGGTGCCGGTGACGACGGCGGCCGCCGGTGTGTCGACCGCCTATGACGACGCCGTGCTCGGCAGCGGTGCCGTGGACTACTGGCCCCTGAACGAGACGAGCGGTACCGCCGCCTTTGACTGGGCGGGCGGCAACGACCTCGTGGTCACGAACGGCACTCGTGGTGCGACGGGACCGGACCAGACCGCCACCACCAGGGCCACCACGTTCACCGGCAGCAGCAACTCGTCGGCACGCACGGCGACGGCGGTGACCGGACCCCAGACCTTCACGGTCGAGGCTTGGTTCAAGACGAGCAGCACTCGCGGCGGCAAGATCGTCGGATTCGGCTCCTCCCCGACCGGCAACTCGTCCAGCTACGACCGGCAGATCTACCTCGACAACTCCGGTCGCGTCACGTTCGGCGTGTATGCCGGAGCGACGAGGGCCATCACGAGCGGGACCGGGTTCAACGACAACAACTGGCACCACGTCGTCGGCGCGCTGAGCGCGTCCGGCCAGGTCCTCTACGTCGACGGCGTCAAGATCGGCGATCGGACCGACACGTTCTCGGCGCAGGAGTACACCGGGTACTGGAGGGTCGGCGGAGACAGCGTCAGCTCCTGGCCCAACGCGGGCACCAGCGGGTACCTGAGCGGTGCGATCTCCAACGTCGCCGTCTACGACAAGGCCCTCAGTCGTTCCGACGTCGATGCGCACTGGACTGCAAGCGGACGCACGACGACTGTTCCGGCGGCACCCGCAGATGCGTACGGCAAGTCGGTGTTCGACCTCGACCCGACGCTGTACTGGCGACTCGGTGAGAACGCCAGCGCCACGACTGCGGCCGATGCGGGCAAGAACAAGTCGACGGGCACGTACACCGGGAGTACAAGCGTCCTGGTCAAGGGCCAGACCGGCGTGCTCACGGGAGTCTCGAACACCGCAGTGCGCTGGGCACCCACGACCGCGACGACCACGGTGCGGCTCGCAGGCACGAAGCAGTACGTGAACCCGCAGATCTTCTCGGTGGAGGCGTGGTTCAAGACCTCGACCGCCGCCGGCGGCAAGATCGTCGGATTCGGAGACAGCAACAGCGGGCTCAGCAGCAGCAACGACCGGCACATCTACATGTCGCCGAACGGAACGCTCAACTTCGGCGTCTACAACAATGTCCAGAACCTCATCAGCACGCCGGACACGTACAACGACGCACAGTGGCACCACGTCGTGGGCGAGATGTCGGGCGATGGGATGTCGTTCTACGTCGACGGCGATCTCGTCGGCACGAACCCGAACACGGTCGCCCAGAACTACAACGGCTACTGGCGGGTCGGTAACGACAGCGGATGGGGCGGCGCGACGACATTCACCGGAACGATCGATGAGGTCGCCGTCTACAGCGAGCCGCTCACCTCGGCACAGGTGAACGAGCACTACCAGCTCGGCGCGTTCGGGACGGTGAACGAGGCCCCGACGGCCGCGTTCAGCTCCATTCCGACGAACCTGGATGTCGCATTCGACGCGTCCACCTCCGCCGACCCGGACGGCAGCATCGCGTCGTACTCGTGGAACTTCGGCGACGGCGAGAGCTCGACCGAGGGGCCGACGGCCTCGCACACGTTCGCAACGAGCGGCACCTACCAGGTGAAGCTCACCGTGAGGGATGACCGCGGGACGACCGACACCATCACGCAGCCGGTCACGGTGCAGGCGGCCAACGTGCTCCCGAGCGCATCGTTCGAGGCCGTCGCGACCCACCTGAGCGTGGCGGTCGACGCCGCGGCATCCTCCGACTCCGACGGCAGCATCGCGACCTACTCGTGGGCCTTCGGCGATGGAGCAGTCGGCAGCGGCGCGACCGAGACCCACGTGTACAGTGCCCCCGGGACCTACACGGTCACTCTGACGGTGACCGACGACCGGGGAGGCAGCGCGACCACGACGCGGGAGGTCGCGGCAGCGCTCGCGCCGAACGTGGCACCCGTGGCATCCCTCGCGGCGACGATCGACAAGCTGACGGCCTCGCTGAACGCCTCGGCATCGACCGACTCCGACGGTGCGATCGTGTCCTACGCCTGGGACTTCGGCGACACGACGACGAAGACCACGACGACCGCGACCACCACGCACGAATACGCGGCCGCCGGTGCCTTCACCATCACCGTCACCGTCACGGACGACCGCGGCGCCACGGCGACCGCATCGAAGCAGGTGACCGCCGTCGAGCCGCCGAAGTTCACGACGCTCGCAGAGGATCAGTTCGACCGCACGACCGCCACCGGATGGGGCACCGCAGACAAGGGCGGAGCCTGGACGACCTCCGGCGGCACCGCGAGCTTCTCTGTGAGCGGCTCAGCCGGGCGGATCGTCTCGAACATCTACGACACGCGTGGAGCCATGCTGAGTGCCGTCTCGTCGAAGAACTCCGACCTCGTCGCGAAGTTCACCGTCGACCGGACGGGCGCCGGATACTCCTGGACGCTGATCGGCCGCCAGGTCGGATCCGACAACTATTCGGCCAGGGTGCGCTTCGAAGCCGGCAACACGATGCGGCTCTACATCCTGCGCGGTGAGACGGCCATCGGCAGCTCGTACGTGCTGCCCGGCACCTATACGCCGGGTGACGAGATCTCGGTCCGGCTCCAGGTCACCGGCACGTCGCCGACGACCGTCCGGGCGAAGGTCTGGCGTTCCGCGGCTGCCGAGCCGACCACGTGGCAGCTGTCGGGCACCGACACCACGAGTGCCCTTCAGGTCGCCGGTTCCGTGGGTCTTCTGACCTACCTCGGGGGCACGTCTGCCACGCAGAACGCCACGATGAACCTGCGGTCTCTGACCGTCGCAGATCCGACGGCGCCGACGGCACCGAACCAGCTGCCGACGGCGGCGTTCACGCCGACGAAGGCCGGTCTGAAGGTCTCGGTCGACGCTGCGGCTTCGACTGACCCGGACGGAACGATCGCGTCGTACGCCTGGACGTTCGGGGACGGTTCGACCGCGACCGGCGTGACGGCATCCCGCACCTACGCCGCAGCGGGAACGTACGCGGTCAAGCTCACCGTCACCGACGATCGCGGAGGCGTCGCCACCAAGAGCGTCGACGTGACGGTCGCACCGGCGCCGAACCAGGCTCCGGTGGCCGCCTTCACCCCCACAGCCACCGGGCTCTCCGTGGCGGTGGACGGATCGGCCTCGGCCGACCCCGACGGAACGATCGCCTCCTACGCCTGGAACTTCGGTGACACCGGCACGGCCACGGGTGCGACGGCCTCGCACGCCTACGCGGCTGCCGGGACGTACAACGTGACCCTCGCGGTGACGGACAACGCGGGAACAATCGCGACCATCACGAAGCCGGTCACGGTCACGGCTCCGCCGGCGGCATCCACCCTCGCGGCCGACACGTTCGCACGGACGGTCGCGGCCGGCGGATGGGGCCCGGCTGACACGGGCGGGGCTTGGACCGTCTCCGGCGGTGCAGCGTCGTACAGCGTCGCCGACGGCAAGGGCAAGGTGTCACTGGCGCCGTCCGCCACGAGGACGGCTCGACTGGGCCTCTCCGCGACGGATGCCGTGGTCCGAGTCTCCGTCTCGGCGGATGCGGTGGTGGCCGGCGGGGCTGCGACGGCCACCGTCATCGGCCGCCAGGTCGCAGCATCCAACTACTCCGCCCGGGTGCGGTTCGAGGTCGGCGGCGGCGTGCGGCTCTACCTTCTGCGCGACGAGGTGGCCCTGG